>Ga0256404_1013957_pt1 | contig 10023 bp, 10 predicted proteins | sample RumenRJG_01DNA_FD_185990 | JGI IMG/M metagenome (GOLD analysis project Ga0256404, IMG submission 185990) | Bovine rumen microbial communities from Lethbridge, Alberta, Canada - RJG_01 | ecosystem: Host-associated > Mammals > Digestive system > Stomach > Rumen | place: Canada: Alberta | collected...
ATATGTGGATGGGCATTTTCGCCGACGTCGGCGTGATGGTCCTTGCGGTGCTCAACGCCATCCGCGCCCTGCGCGTGCACGATCTGTAAAAAGCAGTCCCCAAATAAAAATCAAACGCTCCGGCCTTCGTCGGGGCGTTTGATTTTTACACTTCATTTCATTTCGCCCGCGCGTGGCGCATGGCGCGGAACAGCAGCGCGGCGACAAAGCCGGTCAGCGCGCCGGTGAACACCGACACGACCAGCAGAAACGGCAGGTAAGCGAGCGGCGCGGCCGAGCCAAGCGTGAGCATCGCGGCGGCGACCTGTCCGCAGTTGTGCGCTGCCGCGCCGCCGACGGACACGCCGTAGACCGAGAGCCGCGGCAGAGCGTGCAGCGCGATCATCACCAGCATGGCGGCGAGTCCCCCAAGCAGAGAGAAAAGGAGCGCCGAGGCATTGCCCGCAAAGAGCGAGCCGAGCAGACAGCGCACCACGAGGATGGCGAGCGCGCTCGATGCGCCGAGGGCATAGAGCGCGTAGACCGTCACGATGTTCGCGAGCCCGAGCTTCACGCCGGGCAGCGGCAGCAGCGGCGGAAAAAAGGACTCCAGATAGGAGAGCGCGAGCGCCAGCGCGGCAAGCACGGCGCAGGTCGTGATTGTTTTTGTTGAGAACCTCATGCCGCGCCTCCTAACCCGTCACGAGGTCGTAGCCGTCGGCGGCGCCGACCAACTCCACCACGATGCGCGCGGGCAGGCACACGATGCTCTGCCCCGCGCGGGAGACCGCGCCGGAGTGGACGCAGTCCTGCCCCGGGCAGTCGCTCTGCGTGACCGACACCGCGCCGCCCGCCGCCGTGACCGTCAGCGTGTAGCCGTTGTTCGCATAGGTATGCGTGCCGAACTGCGCGAGGGGGAGCTGGTCGAGTTCCTGTCCGTCGGCGGAGACCACGACCGTCAGCGCACCGCTCTGCGGCGCGCGGGCGGCGAGAAACGGTCTGACCGCCAGCGCCGCGGCGAGCGCCAGCACGACGAGCACCACGAGCGCGTCATAGCGGTTGGGGCGCAGCTCAGGCGATGATGGCTTCGTAGACATAGGTTCCCTCCTCGCTCGGCTCAAAGCGTTCCGCCAGTCCCGCAGTATAGCGCACATGGCCGTCGTCGGTCACAAGGATCAGCTCGATGCACAGATTTTTCTCTGCCGCGAGCGTATCGCGCAGCGCAAGGCTTCCCGCCTCGCCGAGCACGAAGCAGGCGGTGGAGAGCGCGTCGGCCCACGCGCCGTCGCCGCACACGACCGTCACGCTCACCAGCCCGCTCTCGGCAGGCTTCCCGGTCTTGGGGTCGATGATGTGGTGGTAGCGCACGCCGTTTTCCTCAAAGCCGCGCTCATAGATGCCGGAGGTCACCACGAAGGTGTCCGCCGCCGTCAGCACGCCGAGAAATTTCGATGGGTCGGCGGGGTCCTTGACCGCGATGCGCCAGTCGCTGCCGTCCGGCTTCGCGCCGAGCAGCCCGACGTCGCCGCCGAGGTCGATGACCGCACTCGTTACGCCGAGCTCCGCGAGGACGGTGCGCACCGCGTCGCCCGCATAGCCCTTGGCGATGCCGCCGAGGTCGAGCTGCGCACCGTCCGAGAGGGCAATCGTATTGCCGTCCACCGACAGCTTTTCCAAACCGACGTGCGCGAGCAGCGCGGACAGCTCCTCGTCCGACGGCACGCGCGGCGCATCGCCGGTGAAGTCCCATGCGTCCATCACGGGCGCGACGGTAGGATCGAACGCCCCGCCCGAAAGCTCGCCGATGGTCTGTGCAATGTTCGTGAGTTGGGCAAGCTCAGCGTCCTCGACCGTGTCGTCGCGGTTGAGCGCGCTTACCGTGCTTGTCTCGTCGTGGCGGTCGAGCTTCGCGTCGAGCGCACGCAGCGTTTCCTCTGCCGCGTCGAGTGCGGCGGAGGCGTTTTCGCCGTAGGCGGTCAGATTCATCACCGTGTCCATCGTGTAGACCGTGCGCGTCTCGCCCGCTTCCTGCCGCGTTCTCCCGCCGCAGGCGGTAAGGGACAGCGCGAGCGCCGCGGTCAGAACGGCTGTCAACATACGTTTTGTCATAGCTTCCTCCGAAATAATGAAGCGTTCGTTAGTGTGCCCGCAGCACGCGTCCCCGTGTTTCGCCGGTAAACTGCCCGTCCATGATCTCCGGTACGCCCGCGACGAACACGGCGTCCATGCCCGAGGCAAGCTGCCGCGGAGCGGTGTAGGCGCCGTTCTCCCGGATATTTTCCGGCGAGAACAGGCACAGGTCGGCGTCCGCGCCGACGGCGATGCGTCCCTTGCGGGAAAGACCGAGCCGGTCGGCGGACTGCATCGTGAGCTTGTGCACGGCCTGCGGCAGCGTGAGGATGCCGCGCTCGCAGACATAGTGCGCGAGAAAGCGCGCCGCGCTGCCGTACACGCGCGGGTGGCACAGCCCCTCGACGGGATAGGTCGCGTCGGAAATGGGCACGGAGAACGGCGCACGCAGGATGGCCTCGATGTCCTCCTCCGCGGCGATGAAGTCGATCATGCCGGCCTCGCAGCGCTCGGCGGCGAGCAGGTCGAAGAGTGCGTCATAGGGGTCCTTGCCGAGCGTGTCCGCGATCTCCGCGAGAGACTTGCCCTCGAACGGCTTATACTCCTCCGTGTGTAGCGAGATCGGAACGACGTTCTCAAAGCCGACAAGGTGTGTGATGTTTTCAAAGTCGCTGCCCGTCTCCATGCGTCTGCGCATGGCGGCGCGGGAGTCTGGATCGCGCAGCGCGGCGGTCAGCGCATCCAGCCCGCCCTTCTGAAATTCCGGCGGCAGAACGTGAATGAGCTGCGTCGAGCCGGCGGAATAGGGATACACGTCGCAGGCGACGTCCAGCCCCTCCGCGCGAGCGTTTTCAAGGAGCCGCAGCATCTCCGGCACGGCGCGGCCCCAATTCCTCCGCCCGATGCCCTTGAGGTGCGAGATCTCCACAGGGCAGCGCAGCTCGCGTGCGACGGTCAGCATCTCGCGCAGGGCGTCCACCACGCCGTCGCCCTCCTGCCGCATATGAACGGTGATGGGCAGCCTCCCGCCGCGCAGCGGCTCAAGCGCGCGGATCAGCCCCTCGGTCGTGTAGAAGCACTCGGGCGCGTAGCCGAGACCGAGCGATACGCCGACCGCGCCGTCGGCGAGTGAGCGCTCCACGAGGCGGTGCAGCTCCCTGTACTGTCCGTCCGTCAGCGGCGCGTCGTCAAAGCCCGCGACGAGGGCGCGGAGCGTCCCCATGCCCGCGAGCATGGCGTTGTTCACGATTTGCGGCGTCCGCTCCGCTGCGGCGAAATAGTCCGCGAGGGACGAAAAGCACAGCTCGTCCCCAAACGCGCCGGTGATGGGCGCGAGATACGCGCGCACGGCGGGAGCGTGCGCCCCCGCGAGCGGCGCGAGCGACATTCCGCAGTTGCCGCCGACGAGCGTGGTCAGACCCTGTGCCAGCTCCGCCTTTCCGTATTCGGGGCGGAACAGCGCCGCGTCGGTGTGGCGGTGGATGTCCAGAAAGCCGGGCGTCAGCGTGCGGCCTTGCGCGTCAAGAACGTGCGCGGCATCGGCGTCGGTCAGACGACCGACCGCGGCAATGGCTCCGTCCTTGATGCCGACGTCGGCGGGAAAAGCGTCCGCGCCGATGCCGTCGAGCACCTGCGCGCCGCGAATGAGCCAGTCCAGCATGGTCTTACGCCTCCGGCTCCATGACGCCGCGCTCCGTGACGTAGAGCGTGCAGCGGCGGTCATGCTCCTCGGTGGGAACGTCCTCGCTCATCAGCCGCTCGCGGCAGATGAGGCAGGTCGGGCAGGCGAGCTGCGGCAGCAGACGGTCATAGTAGCCGCCGCCCTGTCCGAGCCGGCGGCCCCTGCGGTCGAACGACAGGCAGGGCACCACGGCAAAGTCGATGTCGGCGGGCGTGACGAGCGCGCAGTCCGCCTTCGGCTCTAAAATGCCGTACATCCCCGGCACGAGCTCGTCCATCGACGTGACCACGCACAGGTCGAGCGCGTGGCCCTCGGCGCAGCGGGGCAGGACGAGCGTCTTGCCCGCGGCGAGCGTTTCGGTCAGCAGAAGCGAGGTGTCGATCTCATGGACGGTGCCGACAAAGGCGAACACGGTCCCTGCGGCCCGGTATTCCTCCAGCGCGAGGACGCAGCGGCAGATGGCCTCCGAGCTTTCGGCCTTGTAGGCGGGGTCAAGTGTGCGCTCGGTCTGGCGGATATAGGTGCGCAGAGCTTTCTTTTCTTCGATGACGGACATGGGGTATCCCTCCGGTCAGATAAAATTTCATCCCCCTTATGGTAGCAGAAAGCGGCGGAAATAGCAAGGCGGCGAAGAAAGGAAATCCTTCCGGCGCAAACGGTTTGCAAAAGAAATTGACAGCGAAAATTTTGTTTGTTATCCTAACGTTGAGATCACGGCGCACCGCGCCGGCATGAGGAGGAAACCATCATGGCGATGTTACTCAAGGGGGCCGACGCCGCCAGGGCGTTGACCGAACAGCTGCACGAGCAGGCGGAGGAGCTGAAGAAAAACGGCACGGAGCCCTGCCTTGCCATTCTGCGCGTGGGTGCGCGCGAGGACGATCTGTCCTATGAGCGCGGCGCGCTCAAGCGCTGTGAGAAGGTCGGCATCACGGTCCGTCAGGTCGTGCTGCCCGAGGACGCGGGCCAGCAGGAGCTGGTGGACAACATCCGTTCGCTCAACGAGGACGAGCGCGTTCACGGCGTTCTGATGTTCCGCCCGCTGCCCAAGCACCTCGACGACGAGGCCGCCCGCCGCGCCCTCGACCCGAGAAAGGATATGGACGGCATCACCGATGGCTCGCTCGCCGCGGTCTACGCCGGCACCGACGGCGGCTATCCGCCCTGCACCGCCGCGGCCTGCGTGGCGCTGCTCAAGCATTATAACGTGCCCATCAAGGGCAAGCGCGTGGTCGTGATCGGCCGCAGCCTCGTCATCGGCAAGCCGGTCTCCCTGCTGCTGCTCGCCGAGCACGCGACCGTGACCATCTGCCACAGCCGCAGCGAAAATCTGCCCGCCATCTGCCGCGAGGCGGACATTCTCGTGGTCGCTGCCGGTAAGGCCGGCATGGTCGGCGCGGAGAGCGTCCGCGCGGGCCAGATCGTGCTGGACGTGGGCATCCACGTCGGTGCGGACGGCAATCTCTGCGGCGATACCCGCTTCGCCGAGGTGGAGCCGATCGTGGAGGCCATCACGCCCGTGCCCGGCGGTGTCGGCGCGGTGACGACGGCCATCCTCGCGAGCCACGTTATCGAGGCGGCGAGGAGAAGCTGAGCAAAACCGAAGGATCGTCTAAAAACGGCGGCGCAGAAAGCGCCGCCGTTTTTCATTGCGCTCGATCGGTGATATACTGCCTCCATTCCAAAAGGAGGGCGAACGAATATGCGAAAATCCATCAAACGAAATCTTGCCTACGACGATCAGAAGGACCTTTACTACGTCACGATGCACTACGGGATGCGGCCCGACGGCTCGCGCGACCGCTGCGTGCGCACCTTCCACTGCCTCGACGACGCCGAGAGCACCCTGACGGAGTTTCTGCGCCTGCGCGCGCTCAAGCGCACGCGCCACGGCGGCGAGGTCATTCTCGCCGACTGGCTGGAGGTCTGGCTGCGGGATTTTATCTGCCCGAACCGCGAAAAGACCACCGTCCACGGCTACGAGAATATCATCCGACTCCACCTTGTGCCCGCGCTGGGCGAGGTGAAGCTGCCGGAGCTGCAGCCGGCGCAGCTGCAGCGGTACTACGCGGAGCTGCTGGAAAAGGGTCTATCCCACAACACCGTGCGCAAGCACCATGTGCTGCTGCACACGGCGCTGGAGGCCGCCGTCCGGCAGGGACTGCTGCGGGAAAACGTGACGCGCTATGTTACGCCGCCGGCCAAGGTGCTGCCAAGCCACCGCTACTACGATCCCGCGCAGCTTCGCGAGCTGTTTTGCCGCTGCGCGGGCACGGAGATCGAGCCCGCCGTCAAGCTGGCGGGCTATCTGGGGCTGCGGCGCAGCGAGATCTGCGGACTCAAATGGCGCTGTGTGGATCTGGACGCGAAGATCGTCACCGTCCGCGAGGTGCGAACCTCCGTGGGCGGAACGTTCATCGAGAAAAAGCCTAAGTCCTATTCCTCTGTGCGGCGGCTGTGCTACGATGGGGTGAGCGATCTGGAGGAGCTGCTCACGCGGCTGCACGACGAATGGGAGCGCGGGCAGCGCGAGCGGGGCGCAGGCTTCAATCCCGATGGTTATGTGGCCGTCACGGAGCAGGGAAAGCCGTGGGACCCGAACGGCCTCGGACGGCGCATCGCGGTCTTCGTTGAGGAGAACGCCCTGCCGTCCATCTCGCTCCACGGCCTGCGCCACAGCTTTGCGAGCGTTGCCAACAGCCGCAGCGTACCGATGTTCACCATCTCCAAGGCGCTCGGCCACAGCTCGACGAGCATCACGAGCGAGGTCTACACGCACCTTTTCGACGAGACAGTGCAGGACGTGGTAAACGTGGTGGCAAAGGCCATTGGGACGCGCGCTTAGAGAAGCGTCTCGATATCAAAGAGCGAGGCGAGCACCGCCCAGTTCTGGGGAAAGGGACGTGTAAGATTCCAGTACCCCACGCCCTGCAAATGGTATTCGTCCGCGAGGCGGAGCTTGGCCTCGATGCTGCGCGCATCCTCGAACCAGACGGCGTGCTCGCGCCCGCCGCGGTCGGTGTAGTGGTAATAGGGGGCCTGCGCGGCCGCGTCGTATTGAATGGCAATGTCGTGGCGCAGAGCGCGCTCGACCGCCTGCACCGGCGAGAGGGATTCCGCCCGCGTCTCGCCGGATACGAAGGGCAGGGGCCAGTCGTAGCCGTAGAGCGGGATGCCCATGAAGATCTTTTCCGGCGCGACGGCGGTCAGGGCATAGTCCAGCACGGCGCGCACCTGAGTGAGCGGTGCGACCGCCATCGGCGGTCCGTAGGTATAGCCCCACTCATAGGTCATCAGAAACACCGCGTTGGCTGCCGCGCCGAGGAGCGCGTAGTCGTGCGCCTCGTAGAGCAGTCCACGCTGCGCGGCGCTCGTTTTCGGCGCGAGCGCGACGACGACCGGACAGCCGAGCGGATTGAGCGCTTCGCGCAGCCGCGTGATGAAGGCGGCGTAGGCCTCGCGCTGCTCGGGCAGCACATATTCAAAATCCACGTCCAGTCCGAAGTAATGCCGGGCCTGTACGGTCTCGAGGATGCTTTGCACCAGAGCGTCCTGCGCGTCCGCGTCCTCCAAGATGAGCGTGGAGCGGGCGTTGTCGAAGCGACCCTCCTCCGTGAGCGTGGAGAGGTGCATGAGCGCGGCCGTGCGGTACTGTCCGGCGGCGGCGAGCAGCCATTCGTCCGCGAGCGGCAGCAGCGTGCCGTCGGCGTTGATGCCGTAGGTAAAGGGCGTGAGGTAGGTGAGATAGGGCAGCGCAGCGTCGAGCAGGCCGCCGCGGATGAAGGGATAGCTGTAGGCGTTGATGGCGAGCGTGCGCGTGGGCGTGTCGTCGTAGGCGATGACGAGCGTCTGCCCGGGGTAGAGGGCGCTGCGCCCGCCGAGGGCGGGATTATTCTGATAGAGCGTCCGCACGCTCAGACCGTAGCGCAGGGCGATGGAATAGACGCTCTCGCCGCTCGCGACCGTGTGCAGCTCGCGCGGATGGCGGACGACGAGCGTCTGCCCGACGGCGAGCGGAGCGTCCGGCGCGATGCCGTTGACGCCGGCGAGAATGCCTGCCGGCACACCGTACCGCGCGGCGACCGACGAAACGGTCTCGCCTGCGCGCACCACATGAATATCCATAAAAGATCACCTCGCACCAGCCTATGCGCGGCGCGGGCGCGCTATCCGCGGATTTTTCCTTGCAATGCGCCCGCGGTGCGGTATAATAGGAGCAGCAAAAAGGAAGGAGCCGTTTTTATGCCTACGCCGAGAGTTGCCGCCATCCACGATATGTCCGGCTTCGGCCGCTGCTCGCTGACCGTCGCCATCCCTGTGCTCAGCGCGATGGGCGTGCAGTGCTGCCCGCTGCCGACCGCCTATCTCTCCACGCACACCGGCGGCTTCACGGGCTATACCTTTCTGGATATGACCGACGAGCTGCCCAAGACCGCCGCGCACTGGGCGGAGCTCGGCATCCACTTCGACGCCGTTTACACCGGCTTCATGGGCAGCGAGGCGCAGATGGACCTTGCGGCGGACTTTGTACGCGCCTTCCGCCGCGACCGCTCGACGATCTTTATCTGCGATCCCGTGATGGGCGACCACGGCAAGATCTACAAGACCTATACGCCCGCGATGTGCGCGGGCATGACGCGGCTGGCGGAGCTGGCGGACGTGATCGTGCCGAACCTGACCGAGGCGGCGGTGCTGCTCGGCGAGGACCATTCCTTCGGCGCCCTGACGCATGACGAGGCGGGCTATCGCTCGGTCGTTGAGCGCCTGAGCCGGAACGGAATGCGCAGCGTGGTGCTCACCGGCGTGATGCTCCGCAAGGGCGAGATCGGCGCGTGCGTCTTTGACCGCACGAGCGGCGGGACGGAGTTTCTTTTCGACACGTTCATCGGCAAGGAGTTTCACGGCACCGGCGACGTGTTCGCGAGCGTGCTCACCGGCGCACTCGTCAAGGGCAAAACGCTGCACGAGGCGGTGCGGCTCGCGGAGGCCTTCGTGCGCGAGTGCGCCATTCAGACCATGCCGCAGAACATACCGGCCCGCGAGGGCGTGGACTTCGAGCCGATCCTCTGGAAGCTGCACGAGGGCTTATAAAAGAGAAAACGGAAAGGATGTTTCCCGGGAAACATCCTTTCCGTTTTTTGTGGGTGCGGTCAGCGCGCCTCGAGCGCGGTGACTGCGTCGGCGAGCCAGTCGCCCTTGAATTCCTCGATGCGGCCCTCGTCCGTGAGGGCGGCGAGCTGCGGGTCAATGGGCATCTGCGCGAGTAGCGGGAGACCGTGCTTCTTCGCGGCCTCGGCGCTCCTACCCTCGCCGAAGAGGTAAATTTTTCTCCCGCAGTCGGGGCAGGTGAGATAGCTCATGTTCTCCACAAGGCCCACGATGGGGACCGCCATCTTCTCCGCCATCTTCACCGCCTTCTCCACCACCATGCCGACAAGCTCCTGCGGGGAGGCGACGACCACGATGCCGGAGAGCGGGATGGACTGAAAGACGCTCAGCGTCACGTCGCCGGTGCCCGGCGGCATATCGACGAGGAGGTAGTCGACGTCCCAGAGAACGTCGGTCCAGAACTGGGTGACCACGCCGCCGATGACGGGGCCGCGCCAGATGACGGGATCGGTCTCATCGTCGAGCAGAAGGTTGATGGACATGACCTCGATGCCGGTCGAGCTGACGCAGGGCAGGAGGGCATTTTCCGTGCCGACGGCCTTCTCGTGCATCCCAAACGCCTTCGGGATGGAGGGGCCGGTGATGTCGGCGTCCAAAATGCCGACGCGATAGCCCTTGCGGCGCAGGCTGACGGCGAGCTGGCTCGTGACCATCGACTTGCCGACGCCGCCCTTGCCGGACACGACGCCGAACACCTTGCCGATGTGTGCATCGGCGTGGGGCTTTTTCAAAAAGGATTGGGGACTGGTGCGCTCACCGCAGCTTTCGCCGCAGGTCGAGCAGTTGTGGGTGCATTCACTCATGGCGCTGCACGCTCCTTTGCTGTTGGTTTTGCCTTAGTGTATACCGAATGGCGCGGGAAGTCAACCGCGCGGGTGCTCACTTCTTGTCGCGGCGGGGGCTGTAAACGCTCCTGAGCTGCTCAAGCTCAGTCTCGTTCTCGCTCAAACGGGCGCGGATGCCGGCGAGCAGCTCCTCACGCGCCGCCTTGAGCTGAGGATGCGAGTGGAGCAGGCGGCGCTCGAAGATGTCGGCGCCGTCGCGCAGGGCACGGGCACGCTCGCGCGCCTCCTCGCGGCGCTCGGCTCGACGCTCGGCACTCTCCTCGCGTTTTTCGGCGATGT
>Ga0256404_1013959_pt1 | contig 10022 bp, 8 predicted proteins | sample RumenRJG_01DNA_FD_185990 | JGI IMG/M metagenome (GOLD analysis project Ga0256404, IMG submission 185990) | Bovine rumen microbial communities from Lethbridge, Alberta, Canada - RJG_01 | ecosystem: Host-associated > Mammals > Digestive system > Stomach > Rumen | place: Canada: Alberta | collected...
GAATCCATTTCCTTTCTTACTATTTCTTTTACAATTTCTAATTCATCATCTGGAACTTCAAATACTAGTTCATCGTGTATTTGAATAACCATCTTTGTTTTTAAATTCTTTTCTTTAAATATATTATATATATTTACCATTGCAATTTTAAGTATATCTGCTGCTGTTCCTTGGACAGGAGTATTGAGTGCCATTCTTTCTCCACTTTGTCTAATAATATAATTTTTATTTTTAAGTTCTGGAATCACTCTTCTTCTATTTAGTAGTGTTGTAACATACCCCTCTTTATATGCTTTATCGACTTCTTCTTTCATGTACTCTCTAATTCCTGGGAATGTATCTAAGTAGTTATTAATAAAGTTACTTGCTTCTTTCATTGATATTCCTAGGTCATCTGAAAGTCCAAATGAACTTATTCCATAAATTATTCCAAAGTTTACTGCTTTAGCATTTCTTCTCATAGACTTTGTTACATCTTCTTCTTTTACATGATATATTTCACTTGCTGTTTTTGTATGTATGTCTTTATTCTCTTTAAATGCTTCTATCATATTTTCTGCATTTGACATTGATGCAAACACTCTAAGTTCAATTTGTGAATAATCTGATGATAATAGCGATGCTCCTTCTTTTGGAATAAATGCTTTACGAATAAGTCTTGAAAAGTCTGATCTTGCTGGAATATTTTGAAGATTTGGTTCAATACTTGAAAGACGTCCTGTACGAGTAAGTGTTTGAGTAAATATTGTATGTACTCTTCCATCTTCTCTTATTTCATTAATGAGTCCTATTACGTAGTTGCTTAAAAGTTTTGAAAGTCCTCTATATTCAAGTACTTTTAAAACTACATTATTATCATCTTTTATTTTATCAAGTATATCTTTAGATGTTGAATACTTATTATCTTTTACTTTCTTTGGATATGGAATTTTTAAATCTTCAAATAAAACTTTTCCAAGTTGTGCAGGTGACATTATATTGAACTCTTCCCCTGCCATATCATATATTTCTTTTTCAAGTACTTTCATTTTACTTTCTAAATCTTTTTTAGCATCTAATAAATAATCTTTATCAAGTAATACTCCAGTAAGCTCCATATCTGATAGAACTTTAGTAAGTGGCATCTCTATTTTATTAAATAATTCTTCTTCTTTATATTCTTTTATTTTAGAAAGAATCTCTTCTCTTGTATTATATATAAATGCATTTTTTAAAAGTAAAACATCTTTTATATTGTTTCCTGGATCTTTTGGTCTTTTAATTGTTCCATATAAGTCTTCATATGCTGGTATATCATAATTAAATGCTTTTGATGTAAATGCCATATCATCTTTTACAGTATAATCTGTAAGATAAAGTGCTATCATTAAATCATATTTACAGTTTTTTATATCTATTTTATATTTATTTAATGAAACATATGCTTTTTTTAAATCATAAGTATACTTTAGAGTACTACTCTCAAAAATATCTTTAATATTTGAAAAATTATTTGTAACATAAGTAAACTCATTATCATTCATAAATGAAATACTTAAAATATCACCTTTACTATATCCTTTAGGATCTACTTCTATATAAAAACTAAATGGTTTTTTATAATTAAATTCATTTAATGAAACAAATCTAATTTTATTAGTATCAAAGCTTTTTTTAGTTTCACTAGAAATATTATCATCTACTAAATCATATTTTTTTAAAAGTGAATGAAATTCAAGTTCTGTAAGTATCTTTTTTAATTCTTCTTTTTGAGGTCCTTTATATTTTATATCCTCTATTGTAAAAGGAAGTGGTACCTTTCTATAAATAGTTGCTAGATCAAATGATGCATAAGCTTTTTCTTTGTCTTCTATTAGTTTTTCTTTTGTCTTACCTTTTATTTCATCAATATGAGCATATAGATTATCAAGAGATTTATATTCACTTAATAGTTTTATTGCACCTTTTTCTCCTATTCCATGTACTCCTGGGATGTTATCTGAACTATCACCCATAAGTGCTTTTAAATCAATCATTCTAATTGGCTCTACTCCATACTTTTCTTTAAATACTTCTGGTGTTACTATTGTAAAATCATTATGTTTTAAGAATTTCATATATGTTCTAGAGTCTACAAGTTGCAAAAGATCTTTATCACTACTTATAATATATGTCTGGAAATTTCCAGAGTCACTAGCTTCTTTACTAAGTGTTCCAATTATATCATCTGCCTCATACATATCTATTTCAAAAGGTGTTATTCCCATAGCTTTTAAAACTTCTTTAGCAGGTGCAAACTGCATTTTTAATTCATCTGGTGTTTCTGCTCTTCCTGCTTTATAATCTTTATATTTTTCATGTCTAAATGTTTTTCCTTTATCAAAAGCTACTAATATGTATTCAGGCTCTTCTTCTTTAATTATTTTATTTATCATATTTATAAAACTATATATAGCATTAGTTGGAAATCCTTTACTATTAGTCATTACTGCACCACTATAACTTGTTGCAAAATAGCTTCTAAATATTAAATTATTACCATCAATTAAAGTTAATTTCTTCATTCTATCACATCCATTAACATTTTATCAAAAATACATAAAAATATCTAGGTGTAAACCAAGATATCTAACTATTTAATCTATGCTTTAGGAAACATATTTGTATTAGTACTTGATGGAATAATAGGAATGGTTACTCCTATCAATAATAATATAACTAAAATTATTAATACAAGTACATAAATACACCAAAATGATCTAGCATAGTTTCTTCTATTTATATTACTATCATCAATAGAAAATACAATTAGTAATATAAATCCAATAAATGGAATATTAAAAAGTATACTATATCCAAAGTATTCCCATGGTGAAAGTGGTCTTAATTTATCATTCATAAAATCAGCTCCTTAATTCTTTTATCTTACTTTTCTCTAACATTTTAGGCTTTCTTAACGTTCTCATTCTCTTTAAAAAATATAATTCGTCAAGTACTAAATCTACATTTTCTTCTTCTTTTTCATCTAAATTATCAATTAAATCTTCTACCCAAGTATTTAAAGTAATAGCATATTCATTTTCATCTCTCCAAAAATTTTTTAATAATTTTTTCTTTTCTTCATCGGTCCAATTATTATTTCTTAATATGCAATATCTTATATCATATGGATTATTTGAATGATTGTTAGTATCATTTCTCTTTAATAATTTTTCTGCTTCATTTAAAGTAAGAATGTTTATTTTATTTTCATCAAATATTTCAAATAATTCATTTAATTTGTTATCTATAAATCTTTTCTCGGTTCCATCTTGCCCCATTGCTTCACTAACTGCAAAAGCTTTTTGATCATCTGCTAATCTAATAGAATTATTTTTAAGTGTCATTTCTAAATATGTATAATTACTCACTGTATCTTTTAATCTTGCAATATCAGTATTTGAATATATTTCATTTATTAAAGTATTATAAGCATCTTTGTCTGCTTTTTCATAGTTTATTAATATCAAATCACATATTGATTTACCATAAACTGTATATCCATCATTTTTAGAATTTCTTACAATTCTTACTGCATCCTGTTCCATTTCTGGTTTAGATAATATTTTTTCAAATATTTCACTTGCATCTGATACTTCAAACTTATCAATCGATCTAGATAATTTATAATTAATTTTCATAGTTTCTTCCATATCTATTTATCTCCACTTCTATTTATATAATTATATACTTTATCTATTGTTTTAGTAAAGTCTAAATAATTAATATTAAACCATTTAATACCATCAAACTGATTATTAAAGAATGTATACTGTCTCTTAGCAAAATGTCTTGAGTTTTTCTTTATATTTTCTTTTACATCATCTAAATCTATTTCATTATTAAAGTATGGAATAAATTCTTTATATCCAATTGCACTATTTAATACATGTGATTTTTTATAATAAGGTTTTAAATTATTTACTTCATCTACTAGTCCATCATCAAACATTTTATCTACTCTTTTATTTATAATGTTATATAGATTATCTCTTTCTGTTGTAAGTCCAATTAAATCTACATCATAAAGTAAATTATCTTTTCCTATATAACTATTATTATTGTTAATTAATCTGTTATAACATCTTTCAAGTCTTACCCTATTATTAATATCAACAAAAGATTCTACATTTATTTTTTTTATCATGTTATATATTTCTTCATTTGTATATGACGATAGATCTACTTTTTTATTTTCTTTACTTAGTCTATAATCATATAAAGCTGCTTTTATATAAAGACCAGTTCCTCCAACTATTATTACTTTTTTGCCTCTTTTTTCTATTTTACTTATTAAGCTTCTAACATCTTGTTGATAATCATAAATTGTATAAAATTCATTTGGCTCTTTAATATCAAATAAATAGTGTCTAATACCATCCATTTCTTTTTTTGTTGTTTTACTACTTCCTATATTTAGTTTTTTATATATTTGAACACTATCAGCATTAATTACCTCGCCATCTATTTTTTTTGCAAGTTCTACTGATGCCTTCGTTTTACCAACACCAGTAGGACCAAGTATTACAATTATGTTTTTCATCAGTCTAGCACCCTCTTAAACATTTTTTCAAGTTCATATTTAGTAAATGTAATAATAGTTGGTCTTCCATGAGGGCAATTAAATGGTTGATCACACTTTCTAAGTTCATCTAAGACATATTCTGCTTCACTAAGTGTAATATAATCATTTGCTTTAATACTCATTCTGCATGCTGTTGTTGCAACTGTATGATCAATAAACTTTTTCTCATCAAAATTCTTTTCTTTTAATAAGATATCAAATATTTTAGCAGTATCTTCTTTTTCATGTCCATCTCTTACAAATAGGCTTGAATGCTCTCTTACAACAAATGTATTTTCTCCAAACTCTTCAACAACAAATCCAAGTTCAGATAAAACATCAAGTTTGCTTTTTAAAATAATAAAATCACTCTTAGGATATTCTAAACTTATTGGAACAAGAAGTGGAACAGCAACTCCTTCATGATTTAGAAATTTTTTCATAGTCTTTTCATAATTTACTCTTTCTGCTGCAGCATGTTGATCTATTAAATACATACCATCTTCATTTTCAGCGATAATATATGTTTTATAAACAATACCTCTTGGTATCATTTTTTTTATCTTGTATGGACTTTCATTAGTGTCTTCTACAAGCTTTAACTGTACAGGACTTTCTTCATACTTTGTATCATCATCATTTATCTCTTCAACATTATTTAAATCTATTACATTTTCTTTCTTTTCCTCTTCTTTATCTTCTACATCATTTTTTATAACTTCTTCTAAAGAAGAATCAGATCTAACAGATGCTTCTGGAATAAATACAATTTTCTTTAAGGTATCACTAAATGTATTATAAATTAAGTCTTTTAAAGTATCCATTTTAGAAAACTTGATATCCATTTTAGTTGGATGTACATTACAGTCAACTAGTACTGGATCTGTTTCAATATTAAGTATAACTACTGGATATTTACCTGCATGAATATATGTGTGATAAGCATCTACTATTACCCTTATTATTTCATTATTTTTAATAGCTCGACCATTTACAAATACATTAATAGCATTTTTAGTTGCTCTATAACATTCTGGATAAGAAATATATCCTGATATTTTATAGTCTTCGTTTTCCTCTTTAAACTCTATCATCTTACTTGCAATATTTTTTCCATATATTTCATATATAACTTTTAACAAATTTCCATTACCATCAGTATTTAGAAGTACTTTATCATTATTTGTAAGTATAAATTTAACATTAGGGTATGAAAGTGCCATCTTATCTACATACTCTGTAATAGATGCAAGTTCACTATAAAGATTCTTTATATATTTAAGTCTTACTGGAGTATTATAAAATATATCTCTTACTTCAATACTTGTACCTTTAACTAAATCAGATGCTTCTTCATGTATGTTTTCTCCGCCTTCTAGTGTCACAACAGATCCTTTAACACCATCACTAGTTTTAAGTCTTACTTTTGAAACACTTGCAATAGAAGGTAGCGCCTCACCTCTAAATCCTAAACTTTCTATATTAAATAAATCATTTATACTTTTACATTTACTTGTTGCATGGCGTGAAAAAGCAAGGACTGCATCATCGGGCGTCATACCAACACCATTATCAGTAACTTTAATTAACTTAAGGCCAGTGTCTACAAGTTCTATTTTTATTTCAGTTGCACCAGCATCTAACGAGTTTTCAGTAAGCTCCTTTACAACATTCATAAGTTTTTCAATAACTTCTCCTGCTGCTATTTTATTCGCTAAAACTTCATCCATCACTTTTATTTTAGACATACTTCATTCACTTCCAATTACATTATATATTTTATTTCTTATTTTTTAAAGTTACTAATGTTTCACCTGCATTAAACATATTAATAGAATATTTTTCTACTAATTTATTATTTTTTAGTATCTCACTAACTTCCTTTTTTAAAACACCTGTTCCATTACCATGTATAATTCTAATAGTTTTAACGCCTTCCCTATAAGAATCATTTATAAACTCAAGTGTCTTAATTCTAGCATAATCTCTATCAAATCCATGCAAATCTATTTTTCTATCATACATAATTAATTTTCCTTAAAATAGTCCGGATGAATACCAAGTGCAAAACCTTTAAATGCACGAATAAATGCTCTAGAGTTAGAAAGCCACACAAATTTAGCATTTTGTTTAGTATTATTGATAATCTTAGGTACAATATAGTTTGCAATAGTCTCTGGATAATCTCCTAAAACATTATATACAAGTTTAGTTTTTTCTGGTATTTCAATAGATGTTCCATCACCAAGTGATTTTCTAATAAAGTTAGTTATCATAATGCCTGGTATTATGTGACCTACCAAAACATTTTCTTTATCATCTTCGATTTCTTTTGCAAGAGAATCTATAAAGAAGTTAACACCTCTTTTACTAGTTCCATATAATGTAAGCTTTGATCTTGCTCTTCCATCATATCCAAATCCTTCAGTAAAGTATATAGCACCACTTTCATTTTTCTTCATTTCTTTGTAAATAATTCTTGATGCAATAATATCTCCTTTTAAATTAATATCAATTAGTCTACTTATAGTATTATAATCAATATCCCATATATAATTATCAGGTTGATTAACTCCAGCATTATTAATCCATATATCAATGTTTCCAATTTCTTCTTTAACAATATTAATTAAAGACTTGATATCGTCTTCACTAGTAACATCACACTTAATACTTATTACTTTGCCTTTTCCGTCTTCTTTCTTTAGTTTTTCTTCAGCACTACTTAAAATACTTTCATTTACATCACATATAACAGTATTAAAATTATTCTTTCTAAAGCACTCTAGCATTGCAAAACCAAAACCTCTTGCACTACCTGTTATAACAACAGTCTTCACTTTCATCACCTCTTTTTTAAATTATAACATAAAAAATAGCTACTAATGTAACTATTTTTATAATATATCTTATATTGAGATATAAATGTTAAAATTATCCTCACGGATGATTATGCCTCCAAAAATTCCTGAGGGATTGAACTAGAAGCCGGCTCTGCGAGGGTTCGTGTCGCCTTTTACAGTGTTAAGTGCATACTCTCCATTTCTATATTCAATTCGAGCTCACCCAAACGAACTTTTTTTCAAGATATCTGCACAAGTGAAACTTGCGACAGACCTGCAAAACACTAGCAAGACTCAGATGAAGGCATACCACCGCCTAAACCGACGTAGCTGTTGTTGCCAACATAAGGTAGACTGGTACTACAGTTGTAGTACAGGTTGCTGACATTGCTCGAACTAAAAGTACACATATACGTAGCAGAGGCACCGAGGCTCCCGCCATCACAAACCGTATTATATGATGTTCCTCCAACTGTTCCACTAAATTTACATGATGTTAATGTTGCTGTTCCATTTTGACATGTATATGTTCCTATCCAGTTTCCTTTTGTTACTGCACTTCCATTTGTATATGATGCATTTGCTGTTTTTTCATAAGTATATACAAGTGATGCAGAATCTTTTCCATATACATTTACTGTTACTGTAAATGATTTAGAATCTTTTGTAACTTTGTAATCTTTTGATACCCACATTCTTAGTCTGTAATAATACTTTACTGATGACTGTATTGTACCAGTATCTAGTACCATTTCTTTCTTTTTTGCGCCATATAAGTCTGTATCATCTGGTGCAGTACTATCTATTGGTGTAAATGCTGATGGTGCAAGTACTTCATTATATGTTGTTCCATCTGTACTCTTTTCAAGATATAGTCTTACATCTTTATCATCTAGTGTTGAAGTATCTGCTTTTAATGCTGTTACTTCATACGCTATTGATTGTTTTCCAGTTATATTTGTTTCTACTGTAAAATCAAATACTTGATCTGTTCCTGTAAGTTTTTTACCAACATTATCTTCCATAGGCATAGCATTTGTTATACTTATCTTGTTATCAGCTTCAGTATATGTCATTGTCATAACTCCTGTTGAAATAGAGTTTACTACACTTCCTTGTCCAGTATAATTAAATACTGCATAAGTTACTCCAACAACTGCAAGTATTAGTGCTGTGACAAGTACTGCAATTGCTATTTTAACTTTTTTCTTATTATCTTTTTTCATTTTTTTTCTTACCTTTCTTATACTTTTTTATTATATGTATATATATAAAGTAAAGGTTTTAAAAGATTGTTTACATTTTAATGTGTCAAAAAAATAGTTACATATTGTATTGTAACTATTTTCTTAAACCTAATTTTTTAATTAATTCACGATATCTTGTAACATCTTTTTTAGCAAGATATTCAAGCATATTACGACGTTGTCCAACTTTCTTTAAAAGTCCACGATTTGAATGATAATCATGTTTATGAACTTTTAAATGTTCAGTTAGATTATTAATTTCACTTGTAAGTATTGCTATTTGAACTTCAGGAGATCCAGTATCATTCTTGTCTCTTGCATATTCTTTAACAATCTTAGCTTTTTCTTCTTTTGTAAGTGCCATATTTAAAACTTCCTTTCCTCTATATTTGCTAGTACTGAGATTAGGACGGAAACCCCTAGTCCAAGAACTAGTACGTATATAATATACAAGAAAGTCGTTTAAAAATCAAGTGATTTTACTCTTTTTCACTCTTTAATTTCTTTTCAGCATAAACTCTTTGTACTTCTGTTAAGGCTGCGATTAAACAAACTGTAAATGATCCACCATAACTTATAAATGGAAGTGGTACACCAGTTAGTGGAATTAATCCCATTATTCCTAAAAGATTTACTGATATATGAAGAACTAAGTAAACAAATACTCCATAGCATATTGATTTAGCTATATTTGTGCCTACATTATTTCCAATTCTTAATATTCTATATATAAGTAGTACATAAAGTAATAGTACAACAAGGCCAAATACTGCACCTAATTCTTCTACTAATATACAAAATATAAAATCTGTATAAGGTTCTGGAAGATACAAATATTTTTGAGTACTATTTCCAAGTCCCTTACCCCAAAGGCCACCATTATTCATTGCAATATAACCATTACATACTTGGTTTCCATCAGTTAAGAGTCTATCACATGGATTTTTTATATTAAATCTTTCTGTTTGTCTTTTACCAAGTATTTTACCATTACCAGATATTTCAACAAGTCCCACTACTAAAAGTAAGCAAAGAAGAAGTGTTACAAGTTTAAATTTTGTAAGTTTTGGCATAGGCTGTGCGAAAAATATTGTTCCAACAATTACTGCATATATTATAGATGTTCCAAGATCTGGTTGTAACATTATAAGTAATAATATAATAAAACATGGTACAAGAGGTTTTAAAAGTGTCCACATATTATTGAGATTATTTTTATTTTTATCATAGTAGTATGCTAAATAAAATATTGTAATTACTTTTGCGAATTCAGATGGTTGAAGACTTATTTTGCCTAGTTTAATCCAGCTTACTGCATCATTTTTACTTTTACCAAAAACAAGAAGTACT
>Ga0256404_1013961_pt1 | contig 10021 bp, 11 predicted proteins | sample RumenRJG_01DNA_FD_185990 | JGI IMG/M metagenome (GOLD analysis project Ga0256404, IMG submission 185990) | Bovine rumen microbial communities from Lethbridge, Alberta, Canada - RJG_01 | ecosystem: Host-associated > Mammals > Digestive system > Stomach > Rumen | place: Canada: Alberta | collected...
AAAGGCTATCAGCTTGCGTATCCCGGTGACAGCATCGACCTTGCCTATGCTGACATGAACAGCCGCAGAGGTCGGGTAGGTCACGATATTGCCCATACGGTCGTTACTTCGCCAACACAAGGGTACTATGAGGTAAAATGTATTGATATGAATGCAGAGCCTGATATAACGGAAATTGCAAGATGCATAACTACAAGGCAAGACAGCGGTATAGGGCATCACAGGGGAGAAAAATCAGGAGTGATTGAGATCGATGAGCCGATACCTATCCATACACCGTTCCGTGAGAACGTCCGTCAGCAAGGCAGGCGGTTCAAGAGTGCGGGAGAACCTGCATTTACCATTACATCGACCGACAGGGACGGTGTTATCTGGATGGGATTCATCCGAAAGCTGACACCCCGTGAATGCTGGCGGCTGCAAGGTTTTACGGACGAGCAGTTCGACAAAGCACGAGCTGTGGGAATATCCAAAGCACAGCTCTACAAACAGGCGGGCAATGCCGTAACTGTTACGGTCATTGAAGCGCTTGGTAGGTTTATACGAATGATCGATGAAGAAAGAGAGGAATCTAATGAACAAGATAATGATATTTGAAAACGAAGAATTTGGTAAGGTAAGGACAGTTTGCATCGACGGTGAACCGTGGTTTGTAGGTAAAGATGTAGCCTTTATTCTCGGATATGAAAGACCTACAAAAGCAATTCAAGATCATGTGGATAACGACGATAAAGATGAAGTCCCAATTCAGGACTCCATCGGAAGAATGCAGAAAACCCCGATAATAAACGAGTCGGGTTTCTACAGTCTTGTGCTTTCAAGCAAGATGCCAAAGGCAAAGAAGTTCAAACGCTGGGTAACATCAGAGGTGCTTCCTACCATAAGAAAGAGTGGCGGTTTTGTCAACAATCCCCAAAAGTTTGTAGACACATACTTCCCTTCTGCAGATTCGTATACTAAAGACTTTATACTTGCTCTCCTTGAACACAACGATGAACTCGAGAGTAAACTTGAGCTGAATGCACCAAAAGTTAGTTTTGCCGAGCATGTTGAGGACAGTGATGACTATATCAATATAAACACTTTGGCGAAACTTAGTAACGCCAATGGAATAAAGATGGGAAGTACGAAGTTGTTTGAATGGTTGCGAAATAACAACATCTTGATGAAAAACAACCTTCCTTATCAGAAATTCATGAAAAGAGGATATTTTGTTGTTAAGGAATCTATAAAAAGAGTATCAGGAAAGTACAAGTTGTTCCAGACCACCCTTGTTACGGGTAAGGGACAAGTATACCTTATAAACAAACTATTGAATGATAAAAGCTTGGAGGTGAATAAAAATGCCTAATCGTGTGAAAAATGTGCTGACATTGTCAGGTGATGAAAAAGAGATCAAAGAGCTGTTGGAAGCAGTCAAGAACGATGAATACGGCATAGGAACTATCGACTTTGAGAAGGTCATTCCTATGCCGTCTAACATTTACAGAGGTTCTCTTGGCAGAGCCGAACAGGAAAAGTACGGCAAGAACAACTGGTACGACTGGTCGGTAGCAAATTGGGGCACTAAATGGAATGCCTACGGCTACTATGAGGGCGGAGAGTATGCTCCCAAGGATAGAGAAACACCGACGATCACTATGACTACAGCGTGGTGTGCTCCGCATCCTGTTATCGTAAAGCTGTCGGAGATGTTCCCCGATGTAGATATTACCCACGAGTGGGCAGACGAAGATATCGGTCGCAACTGCGGAAGATACGAATACAAAGACGGAGAGAGAACCGAGAAATACTATCCCGAAGGCAAAGAAGCTTATGAGTTCTCGTTCAGAATGTGGGATATCACACCCGAGGAGTGCGGACTTTCTCTCAATGACCGAGGTGATGGTTACATTACGCTGTATTCGGACGATTACGACCTTGTCGAGGTCGAAGGGCAAAAGGCTCTGTTCTCAAACGAAAGGCTGACCAGAGCAGATATCCCCAAGGGTATGTACTGCTACGATATCCGCAGCGGAGATAACGGCGAGATGTGTTCTTTGGAAAAGCGTGTAGCTGTTGACCATGCGGGAACTATTGTGACAAAGGAGCCTATTAACCTCGGAAAGCTCGAATGTATCGAGTTTAATGACGAAAACTCACCAAACTTCCTTGGGGAGAAGATGAACTTCAAGGACTTTATTGAAACTGATCTTGAACAGGAAGAAACTATGGAAATGGAGATGAGTGACACATGAGTATAGAAACTATTACTACAGAAGATCTGCGAAAGATGAAGGGTAAAGAAGGACTCATACTGCAGGGCTGCGGCGGAGAGCCGAAAGAGTGGCTTGAGGGCGTTAACAGAATGCTGAATGAGGCAGGTATCTTCCGAAATGGAAGCAAGTTTGAGAACTGCTATGTCTTCAAGCAGGACAACCACACCTGTATGCTGTTTCCGTTCGAGCACACTGATATCGATATTGGCAAGCTGGCTATGTGGAGGCTTCAGAATTACGAAATATTCGGCGGCACTTGGCTGTCTGACTATGTTCCTAACTATCTCGGCGGCTTTATCGAAGAAGCTAAAGAACCGGTAAGAGAAAAGCCTAAATGCGCCCTTATCGGTGAGGACGGCAATATCTTCAACCTTATGGGTATCGCTTCAAGAACTCTCAAAAACAATGGACAAAGAGCTGAAGCTAAAGAGATGTGTGATCGAATAACCAGCTCTGGAAGCTACCATGAAGCTCTCGGTATCATCGGAGAGTATGTGGACATTTGCTCCAAAGAAGAACTTGATGAAGAATACGATGAGGACATGGATATGGGAATGGAAGGAGGAATGTGCTGATGAGTTTTCTGTTTGCGGGAATGATAGTCGGCATTGTTATCGGTTTGCTGCTTGGCTGCTTTGGCACATCGTGCTATTGGCAGGACAGAGAGAACCGCAGGCTGCGCCGTGAGATCGTGGAGTTGAGAAGCTGTGCAAGGGACGAATAAGCCGGTGGTTGATATGTCCTTGTGCCTTGGCAATGTGCCGTTGATGCTTGAAAAGTGCAGAAAGGTTCTGGATAAGAAGTCTTTTGTCAAGCTCAAACAGCGAGTAAGCGAGGCACAGGGATACCTTGAAGTCAAGGAGATAATCAAGGAATATGTAAGGATAAAAGTATGATAAACAAGTCGTTTTGCCAAAATGGCAAGACGATTTTTTCTTTCTGCTGTTTTGGCATTACGGCGGAAAGGAGAAAATGAATAATCAATTTATAGGAGGCTGCGAACCTCCAATACCTTGGATAGGTGGGAAAAGCATACTACTGCCTGTTCTGCGCCGACTGATACCTCCGTATCCGCAAAAGTATCTTGAGACTTTTGGGGGAGGCGGTGCAATGACATGTTCAGGCAGGATAGCACCTACACAGATATATAATGATAAGAATTCAAAACTGGTAAACTTTATGAGAGTACTGCAGTCAAGAGCAGATGAATTAATAAACCATTTGCTTGGTGTATTCAATTCTGACGGAACTATCCGAAAAGAGTTTGCAAAACAGTTTTTCTTTAATTCCCGAGACCAGTTTATAATCGCATCAAATGTGTTTTACCACTCTGAAAGTGTTGAAGATTTCTTTGATCAGATCAAAAAGGCATCGAATAAGGCAGAAACACATGAAGAAAAGATCCATACGATGTGGCTTATCTCAGAGCTTATAAAGGAATATGAGAAAAGGGCAAATGATCCGGATCTGTGGGATGCAGTACATTTTTTTATTCTTATGAAATGCAGCTATGCAGCAACAGGAACGAGCTGGGCGATAAAGCCGGTTAATGCAGGCTCTATCGCAAGGATTCTGAATCATGCATCTCGGATGTTCCAAAACATAATAATTGAGAATAAAGACTGCATAGAATTGATAAAATTCCATGATTCCGAAAGCACTTTCATATACAACGATCCGCCGTACTATATGGCCGAGGCCTTGTATAAGGGTGTGGATTTATTCGATGAGAGCAAACACAGAGAACTTCATGATACCTTGAATGAATGTAAAAGCAAGGTACTGCTTTCATATAACGACTGTCCATATATAGATAGTCTTTACAGTGAGGATAAATGGGAAAAGATCCGTGTAGCTCGACCAAACAGTATGGTACTTCGCAATGGTCCGGGAGCGTTGTACTATGAAATTATAATTGCGAATTACAACATTCGTGATTTGTATAAATACGGAACACAAACAACTTTTTTTGATGAACTTGAACCTATGAATAATGAAGGGAGAATTATACTATGAACGATAAGATAATACTTGCACAGAACATAAAAGGCACAGGGAAGGCTACGTTTGAGGGACTTTATGATATTGACGATGATCCCGTTACTATAGTGATCGACAAAAAAGAAAACAGCGTATTTCTGTGTATCTACAAAGATAATGCAGAAGATGAATACGATGACGAGGAATTCGACGATGACGAAGATGAGGACTATGATGACATAGATACGTGCAATATCTGTGAGGACTGTCTTCGTGAAGAGTGCTCAAAGCACGATAACTGCGATGACTGCCCGATAAGTCATTGCTGTGAGTCGATGTTTGAAAATGATGATTAAAGGGGGTGATGAAAATGTGCTTGACAAAAGTCCACTGTGAGAATCATAAAGAGCCGCAGGACTACAAAGGAAAACTGCTGATCATTAAGCCGCAGGTGCTTGAGCCGCCGTTTCGGCAGAAGGAAGCTCAGTATTTCTTTGCACAAAACGGCTTCGGGTGTGATCCGAACAGTCTCGGTACTGCTGTGTTCGGACATTTCCTTGCAAACGGGCAAAAAGCAAGGCTTGAGCGCTCCGACTTTCTTGGTATAGCCGATAAGTCGCAGCTTCCCATATGGGCAACAAACAGGCTTGAACTGCTCGAAAAGCCGAGTATGAAGATAAGGGTGTTTCAGCTCAAGGAAGCAAGTCCTCTGACCTTTATGAACTTTGAGGAGACCTCAAAGCGAGGCGGAGTAAAGACGAAAGACTATCGTCAGGTCTACGGCGGAACTGTGTTTGCAGAAAATCTTGAAGATGTGTTCAGACTCTGCAATACCGAGTTGCCATACGGCTATCACGGTCATTCGCTGTCGGTATCCGATGTTGTGCAGGTTTGTGAGGGCGAAAACAAAGGCTTTTACTATGTAGATCCTATCGGTTGGCAAAAGCTCAATGATTTTGACATCACGCAGACAGACCACGAGGATATGATGAAAGTCCTTATTCTCGAGAAAGACAGGCTGCCTTATGAAGCGGAGATAAAGCATAACATCTATGCGATGCAGCATATTGTCGGAGGTTCATTTGACATAATATACTTTGAGCCGAAAGATGACGCAATCTGCTTTTGCAATGATGAGTTTCTGCTCAACGGTTCACAGCCAAACCGAGTCATCGGTGACACTCTGGTACACGGAACCTGCTTTATTGCTGGCAACAAAATGAACGAGTACGGTGAGTATGATTCGTGCTCACTCACGCAGGATCAGATCGATAAGTACACCAATAAGTTCGGTCAATCGGTCATACTCGGTGAGGAACTTGCAGTACCAACGCAGGATGAAACACAGGAAGAAACAATCGAACAAACATTAACATAAAAGAGAGGATGATTTTTATGAAATTCAAAGCAAAGATAACCAGAATGGTGGACGGAAACTCCAAAATCAAGGCAATTGCTGATGTCAGCTTCGAGGGAGGATTCAGAGTAACGGGTATCAAGGTTTGCCAGGGCAACAAGGGCCTGTTCCTTGGAATGCCTTCAAACTCCTACACCAATTCAGACGGTGAGAAGAAGTACACGGATATCTTCTTTCCCACCACCAAAGAGGCAAGAGAGGCACTCACCAAAGAGGTAATCTCAAAATACAAGGCTGAACTGTCGCAGACACAGGATCAGACTGCATCAGAGGCTCCGCCTGAACCTGACTTTGGAGAACCCGGCTTTGAGGACGACTTCGAGGACCTTTTTGATGAACCTTCTATGTGATGTGCAGGAAACTGTGCTGTGTAAACTGGTGAAAAAGTAGATTTATGCTGAAAAGTATGGAAATACGCCGAAAAGTGTGGTATACTGGCGGCAGTAAGGAATAACAAATGGGGGTGATTCTATGTATAAGAAGATATGTATCCTGCTGCTCGCCGCTCTGCTGACAGCGTGTTCAAATGCAAGCACATCTGACAGCCAGGCGGAAACCGAAGCGGTAAGCGAAACAACGACTACAACGGTTACGACAACAGATGACAGCGAGCAACCTACAACTACCACAACACAGATTACTGCAACATCGGCGAAAGAAAAAGAAACCGATACTACCACATCAAAGGTAACATCGGGATCAACTACCGGCACATCAGAAAGCACAGCTGCAGCAGTCACTAAAGCTGCTGCAACAACCACAAGGTCAACAACAATTAAAACTGTGCAGACCTCAAAAACAACTGCAAAAGCAACAAGCAAAACAACTGCAAAAGCAACTGCTAAATCTGCACAGATAAAGACTGATCTGAGTAAACTCACTCCATATTGGAGGGCGCTGTATAAGATGACGGACGGAACTGCAACAAGAGCTGATTACGAAATTGTAAGAAACGAAATGCTTGCATACGGCAAAAAGCTCTACCCAAAAGTCCCCATCAACACAAAGATGCACCCTCTGATCACTAAAGACGGAAGGTATACTGACAGCTTCACTGAAGCACAAGGTGGGACCAATTCAAATGCAGAATACTATACTGTAGTTCCATTCGGAAATGTTGGGATCAAATCCAACTATGCATCAGAAGATGCCAGGTGGACTGATATAAGGACGTTTGATACCAACTTCAAAGCAGTGATAAGAAATACATTGAAGGACAATGAAAGGTTTGGAGATGTTCCGACAATATGGTATATCTCATACGGATTTGAAAACTACGGCAACGGCACAGGGTATTACACCTGGGTGTGCATGACCGCCTTCCCCGAGGATTGGAAATGAGTTGAATCCAGATCAATATGGCAATAAAGACTACGTTCATTATGAATGTAGTCTTTTTTTATGACATCATATAAGATATTAACACTAATACAAGAAAGGAAAATGATATGAACAAGATTTTTAAACGAATAGTAAGCTCAGTCGCTTCACTTGCTTTGGGCGTTTCAGCTCTTGCATCGTCATTTACAATGACAGCATCTGCTGCAGGACAGATAAACAGAGAATACACAATGATCCAGGACGATTACCCGCTTACGTCAGGCTCTTACGATATCTGGCGTCTGCAGCTTGGTCATCATATAGGCAACTATAGGTACGATGAACAGTTCGACGTGTTCTGCATCGAACACAATGTGCGCTCTGTCAGAGGCGGCGGTTATTACAAGGTAGGCAGCAACGGCTGGGGAACATGGAGAATTCCTGATGTAGGAAGGAAAAGACTTATTTCGGAGATCTGCTACTATGGTTACAACAACAATAAGGACATGGCAAACTATGTTGCAACTCAGGCTTTGGTCTGGGAGGTTGCGGCAAACAGCAGAAATACTGAAACCTTTGCATTAACGGGAACATCTCTGAGATCTGCTGCTGCAGCTTATGGCTCTGCGGCAGCTTCGGCGTATGACAGGATAGCAAATAACGTATTGAAATTCAGGAGCACACCGAAAGCAAATGCCGGGACACACACACTTGCATGGAACGGTGCAAACTATGCTTGCACAATTGCAAAATCAGATGTAGGAACAAACGCTCCCAATGAGATCAACGATTTCAAATCAAAGGTCACATCGCAGGGCTTGACTGTTACTGAAAGCGGAAGCAACTACGTTGTATCCTCTTCAACATATTTTTCTGGTACAAAGACCGTAAACTACAACAGACAGTTTGCACAGCCATTCAGCTATGACGAGTTTCAGAAAACATACTCACAGACTGTATGTATAGGAAACGGAGCAGATCCGAGAAGAACAAGCATCTCGTTTACTGCACAGCAGCCTACAGGTGATATAACCGTTGTAAAGAAATCAGCAAATTCACAGGGCGTTGAGGACGCAACGCTTGCAGCCTCAGTCAAGGCAGCAGCAAGGTTTATGGTACTGGATGTTGCAGCACAGAGATATATCAAGACAAGCATAGATACTCAGGGTAACTATGTATATAGATCAAGCGATGGCTATTCAGCCACCTCGACAGATCCCGGAACGGTCTTCAAGCTCAACAACAGCGGAGAATTCAAGGTAACAAACCTTCCTATCGGCAAGACATATCGCATAATTGAGATCGCTACGGCTGCTCACTACGAAATACCAAAGGCAACGATCGAGGTCACACTTGATGAAAGCAACAAGTCACAAACCAAACAGCAGATCAACAAGCACACTAACAGCTTGTATGTTTCAAAGAGAATTATCGCACAGAGCGATGATAAGAACCACATCAACGGCAAGGAGCTTGCAGGCGCATCAATGGCTATCATTGCCGAGGACGGCACAACATTCGCAACGTGGACATCTGACGGCAAGGAACACATCGTTTACGATGTACCCGCAGGCAAGTACACCCTTAAAGAGCTTGCAGCTCCCGACGGCTATCAGATAGCAACAGATATACAGTTTGAGATAGACGAGAACAACAAAGTAACTGCGACAGGCGCAACAGTCGAGAGCAAGGACGATATACCGCTTATTGTGATGTTTGATGACGTAACACGCACCGATATATCAAAGGTCGATGTAACTACGGGCAAGGAGCTTGCAGGAGCTAAACTTACACTCTATGACGAAAAGAACAACAAGGTTGACGAATGGACCAGCACAACAAAGCCCCACAAGGTTTACGGACTTGTTGTCGGTAAGACATATAGACTGTCGGAAAACCTTGCACCTATAGGCTACGCCAAGACCACTGACGTTAATTTCAAAGTCAAAGGTGTTGACAAGAACGGTAAGGCAATCGTAACGAAGGTCAAGATGGAGGACGAGGTTGCTAAAGGTTCTGTTGAGGGTATCAAGGTAGATGAACATGACAAGCCGCTTGAGAATGCAGTATTCGGTCTGTTCAAGGCTGACTGCAAGGAGTTTACCGAAGCGAATGTTCTGATGACTGCAACATCAGACAAGGACGGAAAGTTCGGCTTTGAGAAGATACCTTACGGCAAATATATCGTTACCGAGCTCACAAGCCCCGACGGTTATGTGTTCAGCGATAAGAAGTATGAGGTAAACATCAGCAAGGACAAACAGATCATCAAGATCAAGGCTGTCAACAACGAGATAACACTTAACATCTCAAAGAAAGATGTTTACGGCAAGGAGCTCAAGGGAGCCAAGATGCAGCTTATCGACAAGGACGGAAGGGTCGTAGAGGAATGGATATCCGACAGTACTGTTCATGTTGTTAAGTGCCTCAAGGCAGGCAAGTATATTCTCAAAGAAATCGCAAGCCCTGACGGATATGTCATTGCAACAGATATCGAGTTTGAGATAGACAAGTACAATAAGGTGACTGTCAAGGATGTAAAGACTCTGGCGACTGACGATAAGGGTGTTCCGACCATTGTTATGGTTGACGATACCACCAAGGTAAAGATCTCAAAGCAGGATATGACCACTGGGAAAGAACTGCCGGGGGCAAAGCTTCAGGTACTTGACGAAAACGGTAAGGTAGTTGAGGAATGGACTTCCACGAATAAACCTCACTACATCGAAGCCAAGCTGACCGCAGGCAGAAAGTACACTCTGCGTGAGGTAATTGCACCAAACGGCTACGAGAAGGCAACAGATATATCCTTTACAGTCAACGAAAAGGGCGAGGTAACAAATGTAGTGATGAAGGACGAGCTTACGCCAAATACTCCTCCGGACAATCCTCCACAGACAGGATATGTGGGCAACAGCCTTCCTATCGGCATCTTGCTTGGTGCAGTTGTAATGTGCGTAGTCGCAATGATATTTGCAAGAAAAAAGGATGATAAGAATGAGAAAGCTGACTAAGATACTTCTCATAGTCCTTGGGAGCTTGCTGC
>Ga0256404_1013962_pt1 | contig 10021 bp, 9 predicted proteins | sample RumenRJG_01DNA_FD_185990 | JGI IMG/M metagenome (GOLD analysis project Ga0256404, IMG submission 185990) | Bovine rumen microbial communities from Lethbridge, Alberta, Canada - RJG_01 | ecosystem: Host-associated > Mammals > Digestive system > Stomach > Rumen | place: Canada: Alberta | collected...
CATCCGCAAACCGCTCACCGACGGCTACGGCGGGCCCATCCAGCGCGTGGTGATGGAGCTGAAGATCTTGCGCGGCGACCTGGAGAAGACCATCGAGAAGGGGCTGGAGCAGACTGCAGCCTATATGGATCTGGTGGGGGCGGTCGATGAGGGACACTTCATCGTCTTTGACCGCTCGGGCAACAAGACTTGGGACGAACGCATCTGGCACGAAACACGACAATATCAAGGTCGCTCCATCATGGTGTGGGGCATGTAGCAGGGCATCTGACAATGAAAGTGAAGTTGACATGGCGGCTGGTGGCCGCATTGCTGCTGGGTCTGGTGGGATACTACATTGTTTTCCAAGCGTTCTATAACCAGATCGCTTTTAAGACAGTATTCCCATATGACAATTTTGCCGACATGATGGTTGGAGTATTCTACAATTTCACTCCCACCTTCCTGCAGTCGGTGTTCATCACTGCCGTCATCTTTAGCCCCACCAAGATACAGCACATAGGGCTAAAGATTGCTATCGATGCTCTACTGGTAATTGTCATGCTCATCATTTTCAATTTCGCTTATACACGTCTGATGAATGCTCATGTCGACTGGGGCGGCAGCGCTTTCAATGCCATCTTTGTATTCCTGGGTGTTGAGACCACATTTTATGTGCTCAATTTCAAGAATAGCATGCGTGAGGCAGAGACTCAGAAGCAACTGGCCTTGCAATATCGATATGATGCGCTCAAGGCACAAGTCAACCCCCACTTTCTGTTCAACTCGCTCAACATCCTCTACTCACTCATCGAGATTGACCAGCAGAAAAGCCGTGAGTTTGTCCTGTCGCTCTCGCAGATGTATCGCTACATCATGTCGCAACAGAACCGTGACACCGTGCCGCTGCGCGACGAGATGGGTTTCCTGCACAACTACGTCGACATCTTGATGAAACGCTACCGCGACCAGCTGACCGTGAACATCAGTGGTGAAGACAGCATTGCCGGACAAGAGTTGGTACCCTACACCCTGCAACTGCTCATTGAGAACGTGACCAAGCACAACGTCATCTCGACACGTCACCCCATGACTGTGACCATCATTATTGGGGACAACAAAGTGACTGTGAGCAACCCCATCCAGCCCAAGGCCAGCGAGAGTCCATCGCATGTGGGGCTTCGCTACCTCACCGAGTTGTATCAGGCTCACGGAAAGGAGTTTGTCGTCACTAACGATGGTACCACCTTCACAGCAACAGTGCCATTCCTCTAAGAATTATAGAATAAGGTAAAACATGGCAAGCCGCATAGGTCATAATTCTTAATTGTAAATTATAAACTCTTAATTATCAGGCCGTGAACTATATCATCATCGAGAATGAGGCATTCGCCCTCGAAAACCTGAAACATACCGTGGCGCGATTGCGCCCCGACTACCACTTGGTGTTCACCGCCGAGAGCATCGAGGACTCGGTCGAGTATCTACTCGGCAAGCCCGACATTGACCTCATCTTCATGGACATCGAACTGGTGGATGGCAACTGCTTCGAGATTTTCCGTCAAGTCAAGGTCGAGACACCCGTCATTTTCACCACAGCCTACGATGACTTTGCCATTCAAGCCTTTCAGGTAGACAGTATTGACTACCTGCTCAAGCCCATCGGCGATGAGGCTCTGGGCGCAGCCCTCGACAAGTTGGAACGCCTCACCAGCAAGCAAACCGCTGCACCCGACTATACCTCACTACTGCGCCAAATGCTGCAACCTGCCAACCGCCAACGCATCTTGCTCAGCAGCGGAGACAACTACAGTTATGCTATGATTGACGATGTGGCATTCTTCATCAGCGAGGACAAGTATGTCTATGCCTGCCTACGCAGTGGCGGGCGACGCATGACAGAGTTCCGCAATCTAGCCGATGTAGAGGATATTCTAGACCCGAAGCGATTCTTCCTCGTGGCACGCAACATCATCGCCAGCATCGAGTCGATAGGCAAGGTGAGCAAATATTTCAACGGCCGTCTCAAGGTCGAGGTGCGCTCAAGTAGCGACCGCCAGGAGGCTGTGGTCAGTGCTGCCCGCCGCCAGCCCTTCCTCGACTGGTTGGGTGGCAAATAAGCCTCACAAAATTCATTCCACAAATGCCACAATTCGTTCCGCCTATTCCACAATTGGCGGGACGATGACTTGTATGCCTGGCTGAGTAGACGTAATTTAGCAGTCGAAAACAAAACTCAGGCATGAAAGATAGCAACCATATCACCCCACAGTCAGCGCCGCAAGTCTTCATCATCGAGGACGAGTACTACGCCGCTCTTGAACTCAAGCGCACCCTGAGCCTTTTGCGACCCGACTATGTGATTGTGGGTCAGGCCGAGGATGTGGAAGGAGCCATTGACTTCCTGTCGGGTCACCATATCGACTTGATCATAGCAGATATCCGTCTGAGCGATGGGTATAGCTTCGAGGTTTTTGACCAACTGCACCTCACCGATGCGCCCATCATCTTCACCACCGCCTATGCACAATATCGCGAACGTACTGCCTGCTACAGCATGGTCGACTTCCTGCTCAAGCCCGTAGCCCCCGACGCTCTCGAGCAGGCCCTGCAACGATTTGAAACCGAGCGAAATAAAACGAATGTTTAACATCTCCTAAAACAAACAACTATGACAAAGACAGTACTCAATCGACTCGTCGTGCTAGTGTGCGTCATGCTGCTGGGGCTGGCCGCCAAGGCACAGACTGCGCAGTACCTGATTGTGACACAGCAAGACGCAACCCAGGTGGCATTTGCCCTGGCCGAGAAACCCGTTGTCACCCTGACCGACGGCATCTTCAAGGCCGAGACACCCACCCAAACCTTTGAAGTCGTGCTGGCCGATGTACTCAACTACACGTTCAGCGACCAGGCACCCTACACCGACATTGACCAGGTCAAGACCGACGCTAAGCCCGTCATCGAGGCCGGCAAGGCACACCTTGACACCCTCAAGCCCGGCACCGTGGTCAACGTCTTCACCGTCGATGGCCGTCGCACCGCCAGAGCCACCGCCGGAGCCGACGGAACGGTCGAGATCGACCTGGCCGGCCTGGGCACCGGAGTCTACATCCTGGTCACACCCACAGCCAGCTACAAAATCTACAATCGCTAATCACTAACAACAAAAAACGAACAACAATGAAAAAGATATTTCTTGCGCTGATGGCCGTCGCTGGCCTCGCCACCTGTGCCCAAGCACAGACTACCTATAACATGAACGTCCGCCTCAACGACGGCACCGTAGTAACCTATGCCGCCGATGATGTAGCCGAAGTCACATTCGACGAAGCCGAGCAACCCTACAACATCCTCACCGAGGAATTTATCCCCGATGCAGTCTTGCGTGACTACATCAAGACCAACATCGCCGGTGGCGAGGACACCTACACCAACATTCAGGCTGCTGCCTATAACGGTGTTATCAACATCAATCAACTGCGGGTGTTTGACTTCAAGGGCCTGGAGTTTTTCACCAACCTGCAAGAACTCTACTGCTCGGGACTCAACATCCAGGCCATCGACATCAGTGCACTGAAGAACCTGCGAGTCTTTGATGCCTCGAGTTGCCAATTCCTCACCTCACTCACAACGGGTGAAATGGAGAAGATGGAAGATTTCAACATATCTCGATGCAGCAAGTTGACTGGATATGACTTAAATCAACTTCCCTCGTCACTGAAGTCGCTCAAAGTTATTTCGTTGAAATATGAAGACTTGCCCCTTAGCAAGTTTACACAGTTGGAAACACTGATGGCAGACATGAACAAATTGAGCACCATTGATTTGCATAACTTCAGCACCCTCAAAGAGGTGTCACTCAGTGGCAACCAACTGACTACGGTCAATCTGAGTGGCTGTGAAAACCTGAAAGGTCTGATTCTAAGTTATAACACTAACCTAGCATCGCTCGACATCACAGGCTGCAATAGCATTGAGCGCCTTTATGTTCAAAACACCAAACTGACTGATATAGACCTTACGCCCATTGCAGCCACACTCAAGGAATTGAATGTATCAGACAACGGAATGACCAGCCTCGACGTGAGCCAATGCAACGAACTGACTTACCTTGAGTGCCAGAACAACAATCTGACACAAGCCATGGACTTCAGCAACAACACCAAGTTGACCGACCTGCGCATCGAGAGCAATCAGGTGCCATCAATCAACCTGAAGAACTGCAACCAACTGCAGACACTCAACTGCTACAGCAACGAGGCACTCACCTCGCTCATTCTGCCTGACGATCAGAGCCACATGACCCTGCTCAATGCATTCTCAATCCCCAATGTGACCGAACTCAATGTCGGCAACATGACTGCGGTTGAATGGTTCAGCGTTTACGTGACAGGTCTGACACGCATCGACATCAGCAACGTTAACCATAATGCCAAAGGCATCTATCTCTACTACAACGAAAATCTGCGTCAAATCAAGGTCTGGAGTGACTTTGACTTGAATAATCCTCCCACCAATGTCTTTAAGGACGACACCGCATCCTACGTCTACGAGTTCACCGAGGAGTAAATCCATAAATTCCCTTAAAAAGATTATTGGGCGCGACCGCATTAGCCGGTCGCGCCCTGTGTTTTGTGAGGTGACATACCCCTTGCGTCACAATCCATGCAAATTTGCAATCGGATTGCAAATTTGCATAGATTGTTGCAGGTTTTCTTCTCTAAGCAACCGTTTAAACAATGGTTTTGCGACACAAAAATGCCATAAATGGCACTTTTGTGACGTAAAACTTGCCGCGTTGTTCAAAAAACACTACCTTTGCGACAAAAAAATGCCATAAATGGCACTTTTGTGACGCAATAGACACTACTATGATTATACAACGCCCATATTATCTCAACCGTCTGCTCAAGAGCAAACACAATGGACTGGTCAAAATCGTGACAGGCATTCGCCGATGTGGTAAGTCATACCTGCTTTTTGAGTTGTTTCACCGCCACTTGGTGGAATCGGGGATCGACGAGTCACACATTATTGAAGTTGCCCTTGATGACCGCATATATGCGTCACTCCGTGACCCTGACAAAATGCTTGCTTACGTCAGAGACCGCATCACCGATCAGCAACAATACTATGTTATCCTGGACGAGGTGCAATTGTTAGATGAGTTTGTTGACGTACTGAACAGCCTGCTGCACATTCGCAATGCAGATGTCTATGTCACTGGCAGCAATTCGCGGTTTTTGTCATCAGACATCGCCACTGAGTTCCGGGGGAGAGGCGAGCAGATTCACATTTACCCTTTATCGTTTGCCGAATATTTCTCGGCATTTGATGGCGACAAACGCGACGCATGGAAGGAGTTTTATACCTACGGAGGGCTGCCCAAAGTGATGGAGTTGGCTGATGACGAGAGCAAAGCCAACTATCTGCGTGACTTGTACAAGACTGTATATCTGCAGGACGTGAAGGAGCGTCATCGTATTAAGAATGAGAGTGAATTGGAAGAATTGGCATGCATCTTGGCATCGGCCATTGGAGGCTCAACCAATCCGACTAAATTATCCAAGACATTCAAAAGCACAAAGCAAATCAGTATTTCAAGTAGGACTATCACCCACTACATTGACTACATGATTGATGCGTTTCTGATTGAGAAATCCATCAGATATAACATTAAAGGCAAAAAATATATCAACACATTGGCCAAGCACTATTTCACCGATTTGGGGTTGCGTAATGCCATTCTTGATTTTCGCCAGCAAGAAGAAACTCACATCATGGAGAATATAATCTATAACGAATTAAGGATAAGAGGTTTCATGGTTGATGTGGGTTGTGTTGAGCAAAAGACAACCGACCACAATGGAAAGACTGTGCGCAGATTGCTGGAAGTGGATTTTGTGGCCAATAAGGGTAGCAAACGATATTACATCCAATCGGCCTTTGCCATGCCGACCCCCGAAAAAGAGGTGCAGGAGAAACGGTCACTTATTGCTTCACAAGACTCTTTCAAAAAAATCATTGTCACTGGCAATGACATCAAGGCCAAGCGCGATAACTACGGCATAGTCACCATGAGCATCTATGATTTCTTGCTGAATTCCGATAGTTTAAACTTCTAAGACAATGGTTTTGCGACAAAAAAATGCCATAAATGGCACTTTTGTGACGTAAAACTTGTCGTGTCAAGCAACAACTCAAGTTTCGCAAGAAGCTACTTTTCGGTAGTTAAAGGAGTTAAGTAGTTATGTAGTTAAGACGATAGTCTTTTTGTTCGCTATCCGCTAATCAGGTAACGTCTTAACTCCCTTTAACTTCTTAACTCCTTAACTACTTCAGAACTGTCACTCCCCTTTGCTCTGCTTGAGGGCCAGCTGGCGATATTTGGAGGGAGTCATGCCGGTGAAGCGTTTAAATGCGGTGATGAAGTTGTTCATCGATTTGTAGCCCACATCAGTGGCGATAGCGGCGATGGTGAGCTGGCGTGGTGACCACCCACACCGACGGCACTACTACCTCGGCCAAGGTCATCAAGTAATCAGAAACTAATTTCCCTTAAAAAAGAATTGGGCGCGGCCAGCATGTGTGGCCACGCCCAATTTTCATGAGGCTAACAGGAAAGACAACACCTGTTGTGCAGTCATTTGACGATGACCTTGCCGTCGGTCACATCACTGAAGTGCTCGAGGCTCCAAGCAATCAACCCCTCGACATGCGGCATGAGCGAGCGACCCAGCGGAGTGAGCGAATACTCGACACGCGGTGGAATCTCGGCATATTGCTTGCGCCAGACCAGATGATTGCCGACAAGTGACTTGAGCGTCTGCGAGAGCATCTTCTGCGAGCAGTCGTCCATGAAACGATGCAACTCGCCAAATCGCATCACACCACCCTCACTACGCCACAGTGCATACAAGACCAGCAGCGACCACTTGTCGCCGAAACGGTCAATCACGTGCCTGATGGGGCACGACAGATACTCGGTGTGCAATTGTTTGTTCATGCCTGCAAAGTTAAGCACAGTTTCTGAAAGTTACCAAATAACCTAAAGAAATTATTTTCTTTACTGTTAATCATTGTTAATCTCTATTTTATAATAGTCTATTATTCAACAATAGAAACTTAACAGTAACCAGGTTACTAAATCGTCTATACTTGCACATTCTGCACAGGCTATATAACTTTGCAGCGCAAAACGACATCTACTAACTACTAAAAATATTCTAAAAATGAGAACAATCGAGAACATCAAGGCTGGCAAGAACTATGCCGCAGTCAATGTCGGACGCTTGGATCAGATTATTGAGCATGAACTGCCCATGGGGCCAAACGTCATCAAGGGCAAGGTATTTGTGGGACAGGCACTGGGTGCCACTGGCAGCGAGCTGAGTTTCCAAACCCTGGTTCCAGGCCAGGACAGCGGGTTCCTGCACACCCACAAGACCCATGAGGAGCTCTACTTTATCCTCAAGGGCGAGGGCACTTATCAGGTCGACGGCGAGCAGTTTGCCGTGAGCGAAGGCACTGTCATCCGCGTGTCGCCCGAGGGCAAGCGCGCGTTGAAGAACACCGGCACGACCGACCTGGTGATGCTGTGCATCCAGTATCGCGCGGGCGCTTTCACTGAGGCCGACAGCCCCATGACCGACGGCAACATCCTGCCCGACGCACTCACCTGGTGACCACATCACACATCATCGGCACACAGGGCGCAGCCACATCAAGCGGGCTGCGCCCTGTGCTTACCGTGCCTGACCCTGCGGCGATTGGGAGAAAATTTCGGGTTAAGTTTGACAGCTGTTCAGAAAAAATTCAATACCTTTGCAGTTCAAGAAGATAGCCAACTTGAAATAGTAGCTGGTTTTAAGCAATAATGACACATACTCAGTGCTCAATGCATTTTGGTTATCAGTGGTCAACCGAAAACTGAATAGCTGTCTTTCAGTTTCACTTCTGGACTCTTTTTAGTGGACTCAAACGACAAAACTCATGAACAACAAGATTACAGTCATTGGCGGCATCAACATGGACATTTCGGCGACCATGACAGCGCAGCATGTCGAGCGCGACTCCATCCCGGGACAGGCTTCGATGAGTTGCGGTGGTGTGGCCCGCAACATCGCCCACAACCTGCGGCTATTGGGGCATGATGTGCGACTCGTCAGTGTGTTGGGCGGCGACATCTTCGGGCGCATCTGCCATGAGCAATGCAACGACCTGGGGCTGGACCTGTCGCTGACCGAACGCGCGAGTGACATGCGCAATGGCCTGTACTTGTGTGTCAATGACTGCGAGGGCAACATGGTGACGGCCGTGGCCGACATGGACATCATGGCCCGCATCACCCCAGAATTCCTGTCCTCGCGCATCGACGCCATCAACCAGTCGGCACTGGTCATTGCCGACACCAACTTTGCCGCACCGTCGCTGAGCTATCTGCTGGACCACTGCACAGTGCCACTGATGGTCGACACAGTCAGCACGGCCAAAGCATCACGCATTGTCCAAGCCCTGCAACAGAGCGCGACGCACCGCTTGCACACACTAAAACTCAACCGCTGGGAGGCTCTGGCTGTGACCAACTGTCGCACGATTGAGACCGCCGCATTGCAACTCGCCCAGCTGGGAGTGCAGCACGTCTATATCACCCTGGACAGCGAAGGGGTCTATTGCAGCAACGGCTCACGCCATGAGCGTTTTCCCGCCATACCCACTCAAGTGGTCAACACCACCGGTGCAGGCGACGCTTTTGTTGCCGGACTGGCTCATGCTCTCATGCAAGGGGTCCGCTGGCCTGATTGCACTGTCTGGGCTCAGCGTGCCGCACACTCAGCCCTGCTCACACCGATGACCGTAAACCCCGACATTGCATCGATCATGCTCACTCAATGCACAATGCGCAATCCATAATTCCCGTTCGGCGTGATCGCAAAGCTCGCCGAACAGAGGTATGTGTCATCAGCGACCGCACGCCGCCATTTTCCGCCCGGGGCAACCGACCGTTTGCGCAAACGACAAACTTTTACGACCTTTGTAGTCACAAAAACAAGATTTCTCATGGAACGCTTCTTCAACACCGTCGGGCCCAATGTCCCAGCAGACAGCTACACACTGGATCCATTGAGCCGGTTAGACCTTGATGACATTCTTGACCTCATCAAGATGAAGAAATACTTTGTGCTTCACGCCCCGCGCCAGACGGGAAAAACGTCATGCCTGCTGGCCCTGCGCGACTACCTCAACGAGCACGGAGACTACATTGCCGTCTATGCCAACGTCGAGGGAGGCCAGGCGATGCGCAACGATGTCGGAGAAGTGATCGATGCGGTGATTGGCACCATTGCACACCGCGTCGAGGTGGTGCTGGGCAATGACACGGCAGCTCAAGTGCGCCAACAAATCGAGAACGAGAGCACAGCGGCAAAACTGTCGGCATTCCTGTCGCGGTTGTCGGCTGCCCTGCCCAAGCCGCTGGTGCTGTTCATCGACGAGATCGACGCGCTGGTGGGCGACTCGCTGGTGAGCGTGCTGCGACAGATACGCGCCGGATATGACGAGCGGCCGGCACGCTTCCCGCAGAGCATCGTCCTGTGCGGCGTGCGCGACGTGCGCGACTACCGCATCGTCCTGTCAAACCAGGACATCATCACCGGCGGGTCGGGCTTCAACATCAAGGCCGAGTCGCTCAGGCTGAGTAACTTCACCCTCGACGAGATTCGCGCCCTCTACGGCCAGCACACAGCCGAAACAGGCCAGGTCTTTGAAGAGGAGTGTTTCCCGCTGGTGTGGCAGGCCACCGAGGGACAGCCCTGGCTGGTCAACGCCCTGGCACACGAGGTGACCTACGAGATGCGCGAAAACCGCGACCGCACGGTGCGCATCACGCCCGAGATGATGTACCGAGCACAGGAGCGCATCATCTATCGCCGCGACACACACATCGACCAGCTCATCGACAAGCTGCGCGAGCCCCGCGTGAAGCGCGTCATCGAGCCCATCATTGCCAACAGCGACAATGTGGAGCAGCAGGACATAC
>Ga0256404_1013963_pt1 | contig 10021 bp, 11 predicted proteins | sample RumenRJG_01DNA_FD_185990 | JGI IMG/M metagenome (GOLD analysis project Ga0256404, IMG submission 185990) | Bovine rumen microbial communities from Lethbridge, Alberta, Canada - RJG_01 | ecosystem: Host-associated > Mammals > Digestive system > Stomach > Rumen | place: Canada: Alberta | collected...
AATTGCCTATTTAGATGAGAAAAGAGTAGGTAGTGATTCTAAACCAAAATATGTTGTTGATAAAGAAGATACTGCACGTAAATTATCTGAAGTACTTGGTGCGGATTATGAATATATACTTGAACGTCTTAATAAAAAACAATATCAAGTACAATTTGGTAACTATGGTAGAAATATAACTGAGTTAAAGAAAAAAGAAATAGAATCATTAGGTCTTACAGGTCTTGATTTTGAAAAAACTATTAATAGATATTATCCATCTGGTAATTTTGCATCATATACAATTGGATATGCCAAGGCAGATGATAGTGGGATTATTACTGGTAAACTTGGAATAGAAGCAAAGTTTAATGATGAATTAACAGGTATTAATGGATATGATAGATATGAGCAAGATAAGTTTGGTTATAAAATACCTGATACACCTGAGGAAAATGTAGATGCAGTAGATGGTGACGATATATATTTAACAATTGATTCGAGTATTCAAAGATTTGTAGAAAGTGCAATATACGAAGTAGATTCAGAATATGAACCTGATTGGACTATAATAGAGGTAATGGATGCTAAAACTGGTGCAATCTTAGGAAGTAGTTCATCAACTTCGTTTGATCCTAATGATATTCCAGCAGATATGTCTTATGAAAATCCACTTGTTTCTTATACATTTGAACCTGGTAGTACTATGAAGATATATACTTATATGTGTGCAATGGAAAAAGGTGTATATAATGGTGATGAAAAGTACAATTCTGGTTATTTTAAAGTAGATGAAAATGATAGAATTAATGACTGGGATAAAAATGGTTGGGGAGAGATTAGTTATGATACTGGTTTTGAATATTCCAGCAATGTTGCAATTGCTAATATTATTTCTAAATATTTATCTCGTGAAGAATTAAAAGAATGTTTTATTAAATATGGATTTGGTGATACTACTGGTATTGAACTATCTAGTGAAGCAACAGGAAAACTAAATTTTAAATATCCAATAGAAGTACTTGCAGCAGGTTATGGACAAGGAATTCTTACAACTCCAATTCAACACTTACAAGCTCTTTCTATAATAGCTAATGATGGAGTAATGGTACAACCTCACATTGTAAGTAAAATAGAAAGTAAAAAAAATAAAAAAGAAACAGTTACTAAGATTAAAAAAGTAAATAATGTAGTAAGTCATGATACAGTTGTAAAAATAAAAAACTTAATGGAGAAAGTAGTTAGTGATGATTGGGCAACAGGACATAAATACTATATAGAAAATTTCGGTATTATTGGCAAAACTGGTACTGCACAGATATATGAAAATGGTAGATATTTAACTGGTGCGACTGATTATATTTCATCTATTTCAATGATGTATCCAAAAGATAATCCTAAAATAATTATATATGCAGCAACTAGAAAACCATCACATAATCAAAACTATGCTTTAGCTGATTCTATTCAGGGTTTAACTAAAAATATAGCTAAGTATTATAATATGTTTAATGAAGATGAGAGTATTAAAAATAGTACTAATGTAATGGATAATTATTTAGGGCATAATATAAATGATGTAGTAGGTGATTTAAATAATAAAGGTATTAATACTGTTGTAATTGGTGATGGTGATAAAATTATTAATCAGTATCCTAATAAAGGAATTACTTTAGTTAATAATTATAAGGTATTTTTAATAACTAATGGTGATAATATAACTATGCCAAATATTACTGGTTGGGCAAGAAATGATGTAGTTAGATTATGTAATTTACTAGGGATTGAATATAAAATAAACGGTACTGGATATGTTGTTAGTCAAAGTATTACAGAAGGATCAAATGTATCAGGTGTTTTAGAAGTAAATTTAGAAAACAGAAGTTAAAAAGAATTTAAAAATGGAGGATTTATGGCAAGAGAGAAAGTATATGTATTTGGGCATCAGCACCCTGATACAGATAGTGTTACTAGTGCGATTAGTGTTGCATATCTTAAAAGAAGATTAGGTGTTAATGCAGAAGCACGTATTCTTGGAGATATTAATAAAGAAACTAATTTTGTTCTTAATTATTTTAAAGTTAAAGAGCCAAAATATCTAGATAGTGTAAGATTACAGATTAAAGATGTAGACTATTATAAAGGTTATCACGTAAATGAAAATAGTACTATAATTGATACATATAAATACTTTAATGAATTAGGTATTACTGGTGCACCTGTAGTGGACAAGAATAAAAAAATTAAAGGTGTTATTACTTCTAAAGATATTGTAGGAAGAATTATTGATAGTAATAATTATTTAGAAACTTCTTATGATAATTTAGTTAAGTGTCTAGATGGTAAAACTATATTTAGATTCGATGATAAAATATCTGGTAAAGTAATAGTTAATGATAATAATATCGAAATTAAAAATGATAAAAATGTTAATACTATTATTGTAGTAAATAAAGAAATAAATGAAAAAGAATTAGAAAAATTAAAAGAAGATAAAATAAATGTAGTTAAAACAAATTTTGAATTATTTGAAACATTAAGAAAAGTAATGAATAGTGAATATATTAAAAATTTAATGAATGATGATAAATTTTATAAGTTTAATCAGAATGATAATTTTTATGAATTTTTAAAAGAAGCAAGAAAACTTGGACATAATAACTACCCGGTAGTTGGAAGACATAATGAATGTTTAGGACTTATAAGAGTTACAGATAAGAATATAAAACATAATAAAAAAGTAATACTTGTAGATCATAATGAATCTAGTCAAAGTGTTGATGGACTTAATGAAGCAAATATTATAGAAGTAGTTGATCATCATAAGATAGGTGATCTATCAACAAGTGATCCAATTAATTTTAGAAATATGGCAGTAGGTAGTACTAATACAATTGTATATCAAATGTTTAGAGAAAGACTTATTGATATCCCTTATGAGATTGCAGGCATGATGATTTCTGGAATTCTTTCTGATACATTATGTTTAACTAGTAGTACTACAACAGATCTTGATAGGATAACTGTAGAATTACTTGCTCGTCAAATGAAACTTGATTATAAATCTTATTATAGAGAAATGATTAAAGCAGGTACTAGTATTGAAGGATTAACTAAGATGGAAGTATTAACACAGGATTATAAGAACTTTCAACTAGAAGATAAAAAGTATGCTGTATCTCAAATTATAACTCTTGATATAGATAGTATTATGAAAGATAAAGATGAATACATATCTATAATGGAAGAAAGATGTAAGAATCAAGATTTAGAATTTATTCTATTTATTATAACTGATGTACTTAACAATGGCTCTTATTTATTGTATACTAGTAGTTGTGGAGAAATGTTAGCTGAATCTTTTAATTTAGATGATGTATATGAAGGAGTATTTATTAAAGGATTAACATCTAGAAAGAAACAAGTTATACCTTATTTGAATGAGTATATTAAATGATATATAATTAGAAAAGAGGAATTATGAATAATAAAATAAATAAAATTAATCATGCATTTGTAAGAGAAATTAGTAATGTATTAGAGTATGAAGTAAAGAATCAGCATATTAAGTTTGTAACTATTACTGCAGTAAAGGTTACAAATGATTTGAGTTATGCAAAAGTATATTTTACTGTGCTTGATGATACTAAGAGAGAAGATACTCTAAAAGCATTAAATCAATCTAGTGGATTTATTAGAACTAAGTTATTTGATAGGATAGATATTAGACATATGCCTAAATTAGAGTTTATTTATGATGATTCTATTGAATATGGTATGGATATTGAAAATAAAATAAAAGAAATACACAAAAAAGACGGCGAGTAGCCGTTTTTTAATTTGCTTCTAAATAAATATCTTTATTGAAATTGTGTTGGGTAGTATCTTTAGATAGAAGTGTATTAGTATCAATTAAATAATAATCATACATAAGCATATCAGTTCCATTTGATGTAACTGGATCATCCCATGTTACATCTAAGTTTAACCAAGAATTATTAATATTAACTAAGTTCCATACATGTTCTGTAGTTGATACTCTAATATTCGGTATATTCAATTTATCTAAATATATAGCCATTGTATCAGTATAACCACCACATATTGCTTTATGATTAATAAGTAGACCATAAGCGGTATATGAAGTAGAATTTAATCTATCACTACTGTTTTCAATCTCTGTATCAAATTTAGTATTATTAACAATGTAATCATGAAATACTTTAATTTTATCATTATTATTCATATTATCATTAATATTTTCTTTAATGAATTTATCTATCTCTTCATTTACTATATTTATTTCATCATTATTATATATGTGAGTAATATTTAAAGTGATTTTACCGTAGTTAGTAACACTTATTTTTATATTTTTAAAAGAGTTATAAGGATGAACAAAGTTATTAATCTCAGATAAAGTATCCTTATCATTAAAGAATTCTTCGACATCTTTAGTACAAGTCTTATATTTTGTATCACAATATATATTATATTCATCTATTCCGCTATCTAATATTGTATAAAAGATATTTTTTATTTCATCATTATTGTGTATTTTTAAATCATTTGATATAGCTACAAATTTATAATCTTTCTTTTTAGCATAATCATTATATTTTAAATCTTCAATATTCTCTTGTTTAATAATATTATTAGTTACATAATTAGTAATATCTTCTCTATATATAAATACTAAAGCAATAACTAAAATCATAATTAAATACGAAATAATCCTTTTCATTCCATCACCTAGTAAAATTATATCAGATTATACAAAAAAAATGAAGTATATTACTCCAAAAATACTCCATAAAATACTATAAGAATTATTCCATAGAATTAACTTTCTTAGTTAATCTTGATTTATTTCTTGCAGCAGTGTTCTTTTTAGTAGCTCCTTTAGAAGTAGCTTTATCAATAGCCTTAATTGCAACTTTTAAAGCACCTTCAGCTTTTTCTTTATCTTTAGATGCAACTGCACGATCTACTTTTTTAATAGAATTCTTCATAGTAGCTGCGAATTTATTATTCTCTTCTTCTTTTTTCTTAATAACTAAAACTCTTTTTTTAGCATTCTTTAAATTTGGCATACAGTTCCTCCTTTCGCACATAAACATATTTTAGCAAATATCCTAATAAAAATCAAATAAAATTACAAAAATTGTTAAAAATATTATTGGTGATATAATGAAACATGAAATAAATTTAAGTAATATTGATATTCATACTGACTTAGCTATTGATGTAATTGATAAAATAAGTAGTTTAGATGGAGTAAAACAAGTAATAAAGAATATTGATGGTGTGAGTATTACTGATGTTAAATTAGATAAGAAGAATAGTCTAAATAAGAAGGAAGGTAACTATATAACTATTGAGTTTGATGATGTAACAGATACTACTAATTATAATAAGGTTAAAGAAGTGGTTAAGATAGAACTTAGTAGTTTACTTAGTAAGATGAATATAAAAGATACAGATACTTGTCTTTTTATTGGACTTGGTAACGCTAAATCTACTCCTGATAGTTTAGGACCAAAGGTATCAAAAGATATAATAGTAACAAAGCATATTTATGATTTAGGACAGTTAGATAGTAAGTATCGTGTAGTTTCAGTAATATCTCCTGGAGTTAGTGCTACAACAGGTATTGAAACTAGTGATATAGTAGAGTCTATTGTAAAAAAGATAAAACCTAACTTTATAATTGCCGTAGATGCACTTGCAAGTGGATCTATTGATAGAGTAAATAAAACAATACAGATGACAGATACAGGAATACACCCTGGTAGTGGGATAGGTAATGCAAGAAAAGAGATAAGTAAGGCAACAATTGGTATACCTGTAATAGCTATAGGTGTTCCTACTGTTGTAGATGCATCAGTAATAGTTGCAGATACTATTAATTACATGTATAAACATTATGCATTTAATAAAGAGTATAGTAAAAATCCTAAAAGTAAACTAACATTTAATAACGTTAACTATCTAAATAAAAATATAGTTATAAATAATAAAGATAAAGAAGATTTATTTGGACTTATTGGTAAACTTAATAGTGAAGAGATTAAAATACTTATTAATGAAGTATTAAATCCTATTGGATATAACTTAATGGTTACACCAAAAGAGATAGATTTTGTAATAGACAAGCTATCAACACTTATCTCTAGTTCAGTAAATGAGATATTACACAACATATAATTACACTGTGCGAATACAAACTCAATACTCACTAAACTTCATATTATATAATTGAAAATAATGTATTTACAAAAATTGTCATATATGTTAAAATTAAATTGTATTCATAGGAGGGGATAAAATGGATCAAACAAAAATTTATGACGCAAATGAATTTCAAAGTGAACTAATCGCAACTACAATTAAAGAAGTTGCAGATATACTAGATGAACGTGGTTATAATTCAATTAATCAGATAGTTGGTTATTTAATGAGTGGAGATCCAGGGTATATCTCTAGTCATAAAGAAGCCAGAAATAAACTTACTAAGTTTGAGAGATCCGAAATACTAGAAGTACTTGTTAAGAAATATTTAAACAGATGAAAAGGTATTTAGGTCTTGATTTAGGTACTAAAACATTAGGAGTAGCTGTTAGTGATTTAACTAATACTATCGCAAGCAGTCTTTGTATAATAAGATTTGATAGTGAAAACTATTTATCTACTAAAGATGAGTTAGAGAGTATTATTAATGAATATAACATTACTGATATTGTTTTAGGATTACCTAAGAATATGAATAATAGTATTGGCTTTAGAGCTGAAGCAACATTAGAATACAAGAGTGCACTAGAGGATTGGTTTAGTATTAATGTTATTATGCAAGATGAAAGACTAACTACAGTAGAGGCTACAAACTATATGTTAGAGGGTAATTTGTCTCGTAAGAAGCGTAAGAAAAGAATTGATTCTTTGGCCGCAACCATTATTTTACAAACGTATTTAGATAGGAAAGGTGAGTAATATGGAAAATAGTGAAGAAGTAATGACTTTTAAGGTAGTAAATGATGAGGGAAAAGAAGTAGAGTGTGAGGTATTATTTACATTTGAATCAGAGGAAACTAAGAAAAATTATATAGTTTATACTGATAATACAACTGATGAAGAAGGTAATACTAAAGTATATGCATCTATTTATAATCCAAATGAAGCAGAGACTAAATTATTACCTATTGAAACAGATAAAGAATGGAAAATAATTGAAACTATATTAGAAGAAATTCAGGCTGAAGCAAATAACGAAGGTAATAAATAGTATTAATAATTATGAAACGTTTTCTTTTTATTATAACTAGTGTTATTACATTTGTTATTTCTTTTTTAGGTATTTGGGTAGTTTATTATCACGTATCATTAGGGCCTGTTAGTAATAAAAGTGAAACTATTAATCTTTCTGTTAAGGAAGGCAGTAACTTTTATACAGTGACTAATGATTTAGTTAAAAAGAAACTTATTAAGTCAAGCTTCAGTTATAAGTTATATCTTAAACTGCATAGACCTAAAAATATAAAAGCTGGTGTATATCAGCTTAATAAAAACATGGGAGTTAAAAAAATTGTTGAAGCATTATCAGGAGATATTAAACATGATTTAAATAGTGTATCTATTACTTTTAAAGAAGGTAAAGATATGCGCTATATAATTGATGAAATTGTTAAGAATACTGATAATAGTGAAGAGGATATAAAAGAAATACTAAAAGATAAAAAATATTTACAATCTTTAGTTAATAAGTATTGGTTTATTGGTGAAGAAATACTTAGTGATGATATATATTATTCACTTGAAGGATATCTTGCACCTAATACATATACTTTTAGAAAAAATATAAAGGTAAAAGAGATCTTTAAAGTTATGTTAGATGAAATGGATAAGAATTTATCTAATTATAAGAAGGATATAGAATCTAGTAATTATACCCCACATCAGTTGCTAACACTCGCATCAATTGTGGAACTTGAAGGTAATGAGAAAGCAGATAGAAAAGGGATTGCTGGAGTGTTTTATAATAGATTAAATAATAATTGGAGTTTAGGTAGTGATGTTACGGCATATTATGGTGCTGGTGTTTCACTAAGTGAGCGAGATTTAACTACAAATGAATTAAATGATGCTAATCCTTATAATACAAGAGTTTCTTCTATGTTAGGTAAGTTACCTATAGGACCAATATGTAATCCAAGCATGGATAGCATAGATGCAGTAATTCATCCAACTGAGTCTGAATATTTCTATTTTGTAGCAGATAAGAATGGACAAACATATTTTACAAAGACTGATAAAGAACATGCTAAAAAAAGAAATGAATTAATAGAGGCGGGTTTATGGTACACTTACGAATAGATGATTTAGAAGAATATGCTCGTATTAATCATGTTCCAATCATGATGAGTGATGGAATAGAGTTTTTACTTGAGTATATTAAAGATAATAATATAAAAAATATATTAGAAATTGGTACCGCGATAGGGTATTCTAGTATTAGAATGGCACTAGTAAATAGTGATATTAAAGTAACTACGATAGAACGTGATAGTACTATGTATAATGAAGCTATTAAAAATATAAAATCGTTTAATTTGAGTAGTAGAATAAATGTAATATATAAAGATGCTTTAGATGTTGAACTTAATGATAAATATGATTTAATATTTATAGATGCTGCTAAGTCAAAATATATTAAATTTTTTGAGAAATTTAAAAATAATTTAAATGATAATGGAGTAATAGTTACTGATAATTTAAGTTTTCATGGATTAGTTATAGATAGTAGTAATTGTAGTAGAAATACAAAACAATTAGTAAAAAAAATACAAAATTATATAGAATTCTTAAAAAATAATAACGAATACGATACAGAATTTTTATCTATTGGTGATGGTATAAGTATAACAAGAAAAAAATTAAGTTAAGTAGTAATAATGAAATATAAAAAAGCCTTGAAAGGCTTTTGTTGTTTATTTGGTGACCTGTAAGGGATTTGAACCCTTGTATGTAGCCTTGAGAGGGCTATGTGTTAGACCGCTTCACCAACAGGCCAAAAATAGTAACAAATTAATTTTATCATAAATTATTTCTTTTAACAATACATTTTTTTCAATTTACATATCAAATTATATGTGCTATACTATTTTTATGATAGTAAAGGAGTGTATATGAAAGAGTTTTATAGCGAATATTTAAATAAAAAGATTAAATTGGACAAACTTACATTAATTGGAATTATATGTTTAATAATAGTTATATCTGGTATATTTGGCTTTGTATATGAATTTATATTTTACTATTTTAATAGCGGTATGAAATATTTTTATTATAGAGGTGGAAACTTTTTACCTTGGATTAATATATATGCAATTGGTTCTATTTTAATAATTTTACTTACATATAAAGATAGATTAAAACCAATAAAAGTATTTTTAAAGAGTACTATTATATGTGGAATATTAGAATTTATTGCAGGCTACATAATATATAATTATTTTGGACATTTTAGGTGTTGGGATTATAATACAGAAATACTTAATTTTGGTAATATTGGTGGATTTATATGTCTTAGAAGTGTCTTGTTTTTTGGTATATCAAGTCTTCTATTAATTTATGGTATATTACCAATAGTCATTTATTTATCAAGAAAAATCGATAAAAAAGTGTTTGTTACTATATCTGTTATTATATGTGCGATATTTATGCTTGATGAAGTATATAATCTTGTTATTGCTCGTATAATAAATACTCCACGTGCATCAGATGTCTATAAGGAAATTGGTTTTAAATATGTAAGTTTTAAAGAATAAAATGGATTATTTGTGAAATAAATAGACTAAAAATATGTCTATTTTTTTTATGTATTAAAATAAATTTTTTGTAAAAACTAGAAAATGTAAAGAAAATAAAGGGATTTCGTCAATTTGACATTATAATTGAAATTTGGTAGAATTGAAAACGTGCCGCAAATTTTGGGCACAAATATAATTATGAAGTTAGGAGAATTATTGTGAAAAGTATATTAAAA
>Ga0256404_1013964_pt1 | contig 10020 bp, 9 predicted proteins | sample RumenRJG_01DNA_FD_185990 | JGI IMG/M metagenome (GOLD analysis project Ga0256404, IMG submission 185990) | Bovine rumen microbial communities from Lethbridge, Alberta, Canada - RJG_01 | ecosystem: Host-associated > Mammals > Digestive system > Stomach > Rumen | place: Canada: Alberta | collected...
TCACATCAATGTTGGTACTGGCAAAGAACTCACCATCCGTGAGCTGTCAGAACTTGTAGTTAAGGCTGTTGGTTTCGAAGGCGAAGTTGAGTTCGACACATCAAAACCCGACGGTACAATGCGCAAGCTCATCGATGTTTCTAAACTCCACTCTCTCGGTTGGACTCACAAAGTCGAAATCGAGGATGGTGTTAAAAAACTATTTGAATGGTATAAAGAAAGTTTGACTTAATATTTTATAACATGAATATTGCAATAGTTGGTACTGGCTATGTTGGCCTAGTGACAGGAACTTGTTTCGCAGAGATGGGCGCACATGTAACTTGTGTGGATGTTGACGCACAGAAAATTCAGAAGCTGAAGGATGGCATTATGCCCATCTACGAGCCAGGGCTCGAAGAACTCGTTAAACGTAACGTAGGTTTCGAACGTCTCAAGTTTACAACCGATCTTACAGAGGTGCTCGATGATGTAGAAGTTGTCTTTTCTGCCGTCGGTACACCTCCTGATGAGGATGGTAGTGCCGATTTAAAATATGTGCTTGCAGTAGCACGTCAGTTCGGTCAGAATATCAATAAATACACAATCCTTGTAACAAAATCAACAGTACCAGTAGGCACCGCAAAGAGAGTAAAGGCTGCTATTCAGGAAGAGTTGGACAAACGAGGAGTCAATGTGCCTTTTGATGTAGCCAGCAATCCAGAGTTCCTTAAGGAGGGAGCTGCCATTAAGGACTTTATGAGTCCTGACCGTGTGGTTGTTGGTACCGAGAGCGAAAAAGCCAAAGAGGTCATGACTCGTCTTTACAAGCCATTCCTTATCAATAACTTCCGGGTTATCTTTATGGATATCCCATCAGCAGAGATGACCAAATATGCAGCCAATGCTATGCTGGCTACACGTATTAGCTTTATGAACGATATTGCTAACCTTTGTGAGCGTGTTGGAGCCAATGTGGATAGTGTTCGCAAGGGCATCGGTACCGACTCTCGTATTGGTTCCAAGTTCCTCTATGCCGGTTGTGGCTATGGCGGCAGCTGTTTCCCTAAAGATGTTAAGGCTTTGGTGCATACCGGTATGGATAATGGCTACCATATGGAGGTAATCGAGGCTGTGGAGCGTGTAAACGAGAAGCAGAAATCGATTGTTTACGATAAGATTATCAAGGCTGTAGGCGATGTTAAGGGTAAAACAATTGCTATCCTTGGTTTGGCCTTTAAACCCGAAACCGACGATATGCGCGAGGCGCCTGCCTTGGTGGTTATTGATAAACTGCTGAAGGATGGCGCAACGGTTAGAGTTTTCGACCCCATTGCGATGGATGAGTGCAAACGCCGTATTGGCGATGTGGTTACCTATTGCACAAATATGTACGATGCCGCCGATGGTGCTGATGTATTTGCCTTAATGACCGAATGGCGTCAGTTCCGCATGCCTTCATGGAATGTGATTAAGAAAGTTATGACAGGAAATATCGTTGTTGATGGTCGTAACATCTATGATCGTCAAGAACTCGAGGAATTAGGATTCGTATATACAAGGATTGGAGAATAATAGTTTCTAGTTATGAAAGTCGTATTATTAGCAGGAGGATTTGGCTCACGTATTAGTGAGGAGTCAGTATTTAAACCTAAACCTATGATAGAGATAGGTGGCATGCCAATCTTGTGGCATATCATGAAAGAGTACGCCTATTATGGGCATAACGAGTTCATAATCTGTGCGGGTTATAAACAAGAGTTTATCAAGGAGTGGTTTGCAAACTACTTTATCCACAACAGTGATATTTCATTTGATTTCCGAGGCGGGAAGAATGATATGACCGTACACCACAGTCATTTAGAGCCTTGGAAGGTAACTGTTGTGAATACAGGCTACGATACAATGACTGGCGGCCGTATAAAACGTATTCAAGAGTATGTGGGAAACGAATCTTTTTTCATGACATACGGGGATGGCGTTTGTGATGTTGACATCAACAAACTCCTAGAATTCCATAAATCCCATGGTAAGAAAGCCACCCTTACTGCTGTAAAGATGAAGCAGGAGAAAGGTATTCTTGATATTGGTGGCGACAATGCTGTTAAATCATTCCGCGAGAAGAATGCTACAGATGGTGCACCCATCAATGCTGGATATATGGTTCTTGAACCTTCTGTATTTGATATATTGGATGGTGACAGCTGCATCTTTGAGCGTAAACCTCTTGAGACTCTCGCAGCAGAGGGTGAGTTGATGTCGTATATTCACGAAGGTTTTTGGCAGTGTATGGATAACATTCGTGAGAAACAGATGCTGGAGAAGCTCTTACAGGAGGGTAAAGCTCCTTGGAAGAAATGGGAAAGAGAAGTACCTCAAAAATCATAAGCATGATAGATATATTCAATAACTTTTATAAAGGCAGAAAAGTCCTTGTGACAGGTCACACAGGTTTCAAGGGCTCTTGGCTCAGCATTTGGCTTCATGAGCTTGGTGCAGAGGTAGTAGGCGTAGGTCTGGAACCCTATAGCGAGAGGGATAACTTTGTCCTCTCTGGTATTGGAAAGAAGATTAAGGCTGACATCCGTGCAGACATCCGTGATGGAGAGAAGATGAAAGAAATCTTCGCTCAATACCAGCCTGAGATAGTTTTTCATCTTGCAGCACAGCCGCTGGTACGCCTTAGCTATGAGATTCCAGTTGAGACTTACCAAACCAACGTGATGGGTACCATTAATATCATGGAAGCCATCCGTGAAACGGAAAGCGTCAAGGTTGGTGTGATGATAACAACCGACAAATGCTACGACAACAAAGAGCAGATGCGAGGCTATAAAGAGGATGACCCCTTTGGCGGCTATGATCCCTATAGCTCAAGCAAGGGTGCTTGTGAGATAGCAATCCAGAGCTGGCGCAGGAGTTTCTTCAATCCTGAGGATTATGGAAAGAAGCATCACGTAAGTCTGGCCAGTGTACGTGCCGGTAATGTGATTGGTGGTGGTGACTGGGCTAAAGACCGTATCATTCCCGACTGTATTCGCGCTTTGGAGGCAGGAAAGCCCATTGACATCCGTAGTCCAAAGGCTGTACGTCCCTGGGAGCATGTGCTGGAACCCTTGAGTGGCTATATGCTGCTTGCTCAGAAGATGTGGGAGAATCCTACTGATTATTGCGAGGGGTGGAACTTTGGTCCTGAATCAGAATCCGTATTGACCGTATGGGAAGTGGCCACAGCCATGATAAAGAACTTTGGTTATGGCGATTTGAAGGATGTGTCAGATCCTAATGCCCTACATGAAGCTAATCTACTGATGCTTGATATAACTAAGGCAAAGACTCGTTTGGGATGGAAACCAAGGCTGAATGCATTACAGACCATTGAATTGGTAGTAGACTGGTATAAGCGTTATAAAGAAATAGATGTGTATGAAATATGCATTGATGAAATTGATGGATACCTTTCATGAAAGAGAGAAATAAAACTATCGATAATGCTAAGGGCATAGGTATTATATTGGTCATAGTGGGACACTTATATACAAAGGATTCAATTCCATTTATGTATATCTTCTCTTTCCATATGCCTCTTTTTTTTATTATCAGTGGTTATTTGATGAACGCTGACAAGTATTCAACATTGACAGAATGCGCTAAAACCTCTTTTGTGCGATATGTTAAACCATATTTTGCTTTTTGTATTATTGGTTTCTTTATTACATTACCAGTAAACGGGGGGGGGGATTTTTTTAGGAAAGTATACATTAACACAGTTGACGACAAGAATATTATATGAGACTTTTTGGACTATTAATCCATTTGTTTTTTTTATGGGTAGTCTATGGTTTCTTATTGTTCTTTTTTTGTCAATAGTATTTGGGTGGTTTCTTATTAATAAGCTATGGAAATCCCCAAAGAAATTCTATGTGCTTGTAGTGCTTCCAATCATTTCATACGGATTGTACATATTTCAGAATTTAAGTTTCATGCCTGAATATGCTCAACAATCTTTACCTTTAAAGATAGCTTCGGTGCCAATATGTACTATGTTTATATTATTAGGCTATGAATTAAAAATAAGGAAATTTGAATTTAAACTGTCATATGTTACATTGTTCACGTTTTTAGCAGTTATAGTTGTAATACCATACAATGGAAGTGTAAATATATCTATTCCTTATTTTGGAAATATGGTACTATTTGTAATGAATGCTGTATTGGGAAGTTATACAGTATTATCTTTATCTAGTATAAAGTTTCCAAAATTTATAGAATGGTTTGGTCAAAATTCTCTCATCATTTTTGCAACGCATGGTGTTTGGATTATTGTTTATACTCAAGTCATAAAGTTTTTGTTCGGTTATAGTGAATTGCTGGCAATCCATCGTATAACTGGATTACTTATTGTGGTGGGATTGTCTTTACCTACAGTAAAAATAGTAACGCCATTACTTAATTATATTTTACGTAAGATTTAAGAAATGCATATTTTTGTAACTGGAGCATCAGGATTTATAGGCTCATATCTTGTTAAGGAATTAATAAACTGTGGACATCAGGTTTTGTGCCTTAAACGTATAACGTCAAATTTGTATCGAATTGAAGACTGTGGGGACAAAATCAATTGGGTTAATACAAAAGACAATTGGATGGATAAGTTTAGAGATTTCAATCCTGAAATAGTTTTCAATCTTGCTTGGGATGGTGTGTCGTCAGCGGATCGTGTTATTTGGAACAAACAGATTGGGAATGTACAGTTCCAACAGACATTACTGGATTTGTCGTTAGAATGTAAGGTGAGAAAGTTTATCGGCGTCGGATCACAATCAGAATATGGCGATTTTGAGGGAACGATTGATGAAAGCTATCCAGCTGCTCCTAAAACAGCCTACGCAGCAACAAAACTGGCATGTCTTGACATATTGCGTAGCTTCTGCGATATTAATAATATGGAATGGTACTGGTTTCGTGTTTTTCCTCAATTTGGGCCTATGGAATCAGGTACATGGCTTATTCCTAGTTTGATAAAGTCCATGTGTACACAAGATCATATGGATTTAACGCCTGGAGAACAACAGTTGCCATATTTGTATGTAGGAGAATGTGCAAAAGCAATAGCATCGCCGATTAATGCAGGAGACAAGAGTGGAATTTACAACATTTGTGCTGACAATCCACTACCTCTAAAGACAATTGTGTCAACAATACGTGATAAGGTTAATCCATCATTCCAATTGAATTTCGGAGCAATGCCATATCGCTTTGGTCAAAGTATGTATATGTGTGGTAACACAAAAAAATTAAGTGATAATCTTTATCACATTAATACATCGTCATTTGGAGAAAGGATGGACGAGACGATACAGTATTATTTGAACGTTTTCGGTAAGAAGAAATAACTTAAACATGAAAGTATCTGATTATATTGCAGATTTCCTATTTTGTAAAGGAATTAAAGTGGTCTTTGGCTACCAAGGGGGAATGATAACCCATGTTGTCGATTCAATAGGGAACCATAATGGAATAGACTATATCCAGTGTTATCATGAGCAAACCGCTGCTATAGCAGCCGAAGGATATTCAAAGGAAACAGGTGTTTTAGGTTGCGCTGTTTCGTCAAGTGGACCTGGGGTTACGAATATGATGACAGGTATTGCTGATGCATATTTTGATAATGTTCCTGTATTGTATATCACAGGTCAGGTAAATACGTATGAGTATAAGTATGATAAACCTATTCGGCAGCAAGGTTTCCAAGAGATGGAAGTTGCCAGTCTTGTCTCACCAATTACTAAGTATGCGAAACTACTAGATGTTGCTGAAGATGTTCCATATGAACTGGAGAAAGCTGTCTATATGGCTGAAGAGGGGAGGAAAGGCCCTGTTTTGCTTGATATACCTCTCAATATACAGAGAGGTAATATTAATCCAAATGAATGCCGCCATTTTTGTCATGAAGGGCAGAATCTTGGCCTCCCCGATATGACAGAGACAATTAAGTTACTTAGGACTGCACAACGCCCAATGTTGTTATTAGGAGCAGGATGTAACGGCAATAAAGAGAAATCTTTAGTAAAAGAACTCCTTTCCTTGTGGCAAGTACCTGTTGTAACTTCTTTAATGGGGCGTAGTTCTCTTACAGAAGATTATGTGTATCATATGGGCATGGTTGGTAGTTACGGGAACCGTAGTGCAAACATGGCCGTATCGCAAGCAGATTTACTTATAGTTCTTGGCTCCCGTTTGGACACTCGTCAAACAGGAGCACGGCTGGATGCTTTTATTCCAGATGCTACCATTGTTCATGTAAACGAAGATATAAACGAACTGGAAAGCCATCGCCTTCCAAATAGAGTAAAAGTTCATGGTAAAGTTGATTCTTTTCTTGAAGGTTTAATAGCAGAGGTGAGGAAATTATCAATATCGCAATTAAGTCAGTGGCATCTTTTCTTGCATGAGATAAGGGATAATTATAATCAGTTCAATGAAATTACTCGTTTTGTCGATAACAAGACACCATATCTCTTTGTCAAAACACTTAATGACTATACAAAACCGTCGGATATTGTCATTTCTGATATAGGACAAAACCAAATGTGGGTTGCTCAGACTATTCGTTTGAAGGAAGATATGAAGTATTTTACCAGTGGAGGTTTGGCTCCCATGGGCTATGCTCTGCCTACAGCGATTGGTTGTTCATTTGCTTCCCCGGATAAGAATGTAATAGCTGTTTGTGGAGATGGTGCATTCCATATGTCAACCCAGTCGTTGGGGGTTATTTCTCAGCATAATCTGCATATTAAAGTTGTGATTATGAACAACAATTGTCTAGGTATGATTAATCAGTTCCAGCGTTTGTATTTTGATTCTAGATTCTATGGTACTCATCCCACATATGGATTCCAGAATCCATCCTATGAGTATATGGCAAAAGCTTATGGTCTTTGTTATTATAGAATTGGATTGAATGATTTGTCAAATAAAGAGTTGATGAACGAAATCTTTTCGAAAGAGAAGTGTATTATAGAGTATATTATCGATGGATTTACTTCGGTATGTCCTAAATTGGAATATGATAAGCCTCTTTCAAAACCAATGCCGATGTTGGATGAAGACGAATTCAATAAGGCATTTAGTATGTTCAATTAGTTGTATTCATGAAAGAATTGCTGCTCATAATAGCTAAAAGGCTTGGCTTTGATAGGTCCATTGCCTATTCTTCTGGTGGAAGTATTGTCGGTGCAATTACGGGAATCCTCATCTTGTTCTTCATCGGTATCTTCCTTTCAGAGGAGGAACAGGGCTTTTATTTTACTTTTAACTCAATTATTGCCATACAGGTTTTTTTTGATTTAGGACTTACAGGTATAATGACTCAGTATGTTGCACATGAGCATGCACACTTACATTGGGCTGAAAATCAAGTAGATTTAATAGGAGAAGGAAAATATACCTCCAGATTATCATCTTTATTAAAATTTTGTGTAAAATGGTATGGAGCTATATCTGTGTTATTTTTTATAGCACTTAATATCGTTGGTTTTGTTTTCTTTAACAAATACAATAATGAAAGAGGAATAGAATGGCAGACACCTTGGATATTATTATGTGCAGGTGCAGCAGCAAATCTTTTTCTCGCCCCAATAATGGCATTTATTACAGGAATAGATAAGGTTAAAGAAGTGATGAAAATAAGATTTTATAAGAACCTTATAATTCCTTTAGTTACCTGCCTTGGCTTAATATTAGGGTTTAAACTCTATGTTTTGGGTGTAGCATCCATTGCAACGGCAATCTATAACTATTCACAGATATCTTTTACCCAATTGGGCGAAATACTTAGAAGTATATGGAAAACAAAAATTACCGAGAAAGTTTCCTACATGAAAGAAATCTTTCCATATCAGTGGAAGATTGCATTAAGTTGGATCAGTGGCTATTTTATCTTCCAACTTTTCAATCCGGTACTCTTTGCAACGGAAGGACCTGTTGTAGCAGGACAAATGGGTATGACACTACAGATACTAAATGCTATTAATGCACTAACAATGTCATGGATGAATACAAAAGTCCCTTTGTTTTCCAGATTAATAGAACTGAAAGATTACTATCAACTAGATACGATCTTTATGAAAACTCTGAAACAAGTTGGTGTTGTGAGTATATTTTTACTCTCAATATTCTTCTTTGGAGTGGTGTTTATTCATGTAACGGATTTCCAGATTGGCAAAATTAAATTATATAACAGGATTTTACACGAAGGCCCTCTGTTGTTAATGATAGGTGCTTTGTTGGCAAATATGGCAGTTTCTTCAGTAGCAACCTATCTTCGTTGTCATAAACAAGAGCCACTGCTCATACAGTCTATAACAATGGGAGTCCTTACAATGTTATCAACCTTCCTCTTGGGCAATGCTTTTGGATTATATGGTATTACACTAGGCTATTTCATATTATGTATATTAGTAGGTTTACCATGGGGAATTTATTTGTTTAAAGAATATAAAAGAATATGGCATCAGTAAATAAGATATTAACGATATCTATTCCTACATATAATAGGAAAAATCAATTATTGCGATTATTGCATAGCATTGAGCAGCAAAAATGCCTTGATTTGTATTGTATTCAAATAAGTGATAATTGTTCAGATTATAATCTTTCGGAAGCTATATGTGCTGAATTTAGTGCGGACTTTACGAGTAACATTGAAATCTTTTATAGACCTTTCAATGGTGGAGCTGATTATAATATAACAAGCACGTTTCTGAATGTCAAGACAGAACTAATGTGGCTTATTGGCGACGACGATGAGGTTCAAGAGGGGGCAATTAGAATAATTGTAGATAAATATCAGAAAAATCCAGGAATAGGTTTTTTTAAATATTCAATGAATGCAAAACATCCTCAGTCTGAAGATATTTTATTGAATAGCATTTCTGATATAGTTAAATGCCATAGAAACGGAATAATGTATGGAGGTGATCTCATCTTTATGTCAAATAATGTGTACAATCTTAAAATCACAAAAAAATATTTCGGTGATTGTCTGTATTATAGTTATTGTTCGGCTGCTCATACTTTACCGTTATTGAGGGTGTTGATTGCTGAAGATGAGTGTGCAATGTTATGTAAAGAACTTGTAGTTAAGTATAATGCCCCAGATGGTGACCATTGGAATTATACTAAAATTGTAGCATCTCTAGGCTCTTTTTTAGATATCAGTTATAATAATAAGCACCACGAAATTAGAGATTATTTTCAAATTATGTGTTCCCACTTCGGTGTTGGACAGTTCTTATTAGGTATACTAAAGATAAAAGATAAATCATATCGGGATTATCTTTATCGAAAGTCTAGGAATTCTGTATTCTCTGGTGATATAGGGTTTATTGGATATTTAACATGTTATTTATATAGAATAGAATCATTTACGGGAATAAAAATTCTTTCGAGTGGATATGCTAGACTATATAATGCGCAAAACAATTTTAAGGAAAGAATGAAAGATAAGGCTGTCACAGATCCCAATGCAGCTCGTTGTGTGGCTTGGATGAAGAAATATATGCCCAAACTGAAATAATTTGAGATAATATAATGATATACGGTTTTTTCCATATAGTATTATTAATAATCTTATTTGAGGTCTTTTATTTTGATATTGCTCATAAAGGATCTAAATCGTATTTCCTGTGTTTTAAATATACATGGGTTATACTTGCTTTAATTTCTGCTTTCAAATATGGAGTAGGCCCAGACACACCCAACTATATGAAAGCATACGAAATGATGCCTCCAGTCAATGAACTGACTCTGTTGGATTTCGTCGTTTTTCGATTTCAGCCGTTATACACCTTAATCAATAGTATCTGTAAGTTTATTACAGATAACTTTATACTGGTTCAGATCTGTCAAAGCGTTTTGTTCTTTACGAGTACATATTTGCTGATGAAGGAACTTAAGGTTAGGAAATTCTATGTTCTTGTTTTTATCTTCTTATATTTTTATTTTATTTCGGGTTTAACGGCAATGAGAGAATCATTT
>Ga0256404_1013965_pt1 | contig 10020 bp, 8 predicted proteins | sample RumenRJG_01DNA_FD_185990 | JGI IMG/M metagenome (GOLD analysis project Ga0256404, IMG submission 185990) | Bovine rumen microbial communities from Lethbridge, Alberta, Canada - RJG_01 | ecosystem: Host-associated > Mammals > Digestive system > Stomach > Rumen | place: Canada: Alberta | collected...
AAATCTTGGTCAAAACCCCTTGACCAACTATATATTTTAGTACATCCAAGCTCTGAAACCCTTGATTTTCCTGCATTCCTACTTATCAATAGACTTCATTGTCGGGAATACTTTATAGTACCTCTTCATATCTCAGTATTTCGCTTTATATCAAAGGGTTAGAGGAATCGCTTACTCTTCACATCACACCACACCAATTCACGCAAAATTATTATTTTGTTGTACCCTGCGTTGTACCTCATAGTAATTTGTTGTAGTGGCTAAATCATTCGAAAAATGAACTTTCTTTCCAAGTAAATTACATATTAGAAAAAATCCATCTTACTAGCTAATTCTTCTAATGATTCCTGCTTCTTATTAAAGTTTACCTCGGTGTAAATATCCAATGTTGTCTCTACGTTTTTATGCCCCATGATTTCTTGAATGACTTTGATATTCATGTCGCTCTCACAAAGACGCGAACAGAATGTGTGCCTGAGTGAGTGACAAGAAAAATGTGGAATGATAACCGGCTCTCTGCTTTGTCTCTTGGCATCAATAATCTCTTTCGCATTATACGCTTCATAGATTCTTTTAATTGCCAGATTAACGCAATGAGGATTATGCAAGGTTCCTAATTTGTTTGAAAACACAAACCCCGTATATCCTTCCAGCTCATATGCACAAAAGCCATCTCGCTTTTGCCTGTCATACTCATTTTTCAAAGCATTATATACCGTGTCCATCATCGGAATATGTCGAATACCTGCTTCCGTCTTTGGCTTTGAAATTCCAAAGCTAGCTTTTCCATTTCGCGTATAGTAAGTAGCCGAATGATTAACGCTAATGCTTCTCTTATTGAAATCAATGTCTTTCCATGTAAGGCCCGTACATTCTCCGATTCTCATTCCGGTTCCGAGAAGAGTAGCAAACAACGGATACCAATGATAATACTCTGGGAAAGACTTTACAGCATCTATAAACGCTTTCTGTTGTTCCACAGTCAAAGCATGCCTGATTCCCTTGTTCTTCCCGCTATTTCGCTTGATCTCAGCCATCACACCATCTGTCGGATTCTTTCTTATAACATCATCTCTAACAGCCATATCAAATAATGGATGCAATACCGTATGGACCGAATCCAATGTGTTGATAGCAATTCCCTTATCATTCAACAAATGATAATAAAACAGCTTTACATCCGTATGCTTTACGTCAGCTAAAAACTTGTTACCAAAATCATTCCGAACAAATCTGTCAAACATGTAAATGTAGTTAGATCTTGTGGTTGCTCGTAGATTATACTTGGTAGACATATACCTATCAAACGCCATATTGATTGTAGCATGGCCACCCACATAATAATCTAAGCCATCTAACTGTGCCTTTACCAGCTTCTCTTCTTTTTCCCTTAAAGTGAAAAGATCCTTTGAATATACATAACAACGTTTTCCGTAGGGATCCACATAAGTATATATGTACATCCCGTCCAGTTTTCTTTGGCTCTCTCCCTTCTGAAGGACTCTGCCTTTATTATCCTTCCTTTGCTTTACTTTTGCTTTTGCCATAACAATCTCTCCTTTCGTTGAAAGGAAAGAAGTTCACCAACGATATGGGATGCTATTAGTATATAGCATCCCATAAACATTCTCAATGATTCCCCACAAATCAATGATACAAACCTGCAAGTTCCGGCGTGAACTTCTTTGCCATTCCTTCATAATCTCCGGGGATTCTAAACTGTTCCAAATAAGCTTCAAATATATCCGTATTCACAAGAACCTTATTTCCCATTTTGTAGGTTGCACCCGCAATCTTTGCATGCTCCTGTACACGTGTAAGCCCCATACTATATAATTCTGCTGCTTCTTTATATGTCACAAATCTCTTGCGAATCTTTGGATCTGCAAGATTCTGCTTTTTTTGATCACTCATGTTTGAATCCCCCTTTTCCAAATATTACTCCTAAGTTTTTAAAGTTTTCGTCCGCTTTTACCCTTCGCTTACTACTTCCACCCACATAGATAGGCGTACACATAGCAAGAATACGATCATTAATACGCTTTAAAGTCAAATCCTCTACGCCTTTTAATTCATCTACTGTCTTATTCGTAGTAACAATGAGTGGCTTTCCGGATTCCCATCTGCGATTTACAACATTAAATACATTCTGCATCGCAAACTCACTTGTGCGCTCTGCTCCCAAATCATCGAGAATCAACAAATCATAAGAAGACAAGGAACGAACATATTCATCTGCATCAAAAGCTGAAATATTGCTAATTTCCGTAAAATCCTTCATCAGAACTCTAAATCCCTGGTCAAGTAATGCATTTGCCACTGCTGCCGCAATATAGGTCTTTCCTGTACCGACTTCGCCCCAAAGTATTAAGCCAATCTTCTTTTTCCTCACATCTTCCCAATGCTCTACATATGCCCTTGCCTTCTCCATAACCGGAACGCTTCCATCATCATTAGCAAACGTCCAACCATACATTTCTTTCTCGTGAAAACAAATCATACGATTTCGTTGAACCCTCTCTTCAAACTCTTGTTTCTCACGCTCCGCTTTTTCCCTTTCATAGGCTTCACGCTCACACCGACACATCAAATGTACACGCCATAGCTTCCCCTTCTCCAACGGATGAGGGAGAACCTTTTCACATGGCGTATGGCACTTAGCACAATACAGTAAGCCATCTTCAGCGATATATGTTTCTTTTTTCAAATTCTGATTTTCCATCAAAAGCTCTCTCCTTCCCGAACAATATATTCTCTATTATTAAATGTTTTATTTACTCTCTTATATTTACTAGGGTCCGGTTTTCTGACCTCAGATGGGCTTGAATTCTGACCTCTGTAAGTATTGTTTTCCGGCTTATGTAGGTCAGATTTTTGTCCAATGTGGTCAGAATACTGACCGCTTTCAGATGTCCATGGAACCTTAATAAAAATATTTGTCATAGTAAGCCCCATCCGCCTTCTCTCAATCAGACCTGCCGACTCTAATTCCTTCAAGGATGCCTTCACTGTGGATTTCCCTTTACCCAGATCTTTAGCAAGCTGTGGCGCCGTATATCGGACGTATATGGCTCCATTCTGGTCATACCATCCATTTCTCTGGGATAAGATGCCACGGCCAATCAGACAGCCATATACAAGCAATGTGGTACTGCTGAGCTTTGAATCCAGCAAAGAAAGCGGAACCGGTATAAAATTGTTCAATTTATCATCTTTAAGCAAATATCGATTTTCCATTTACTCCGCCTCCTTTCCTGTAGGCTCATTTTCAGGCTTATGGTCCAATGGACCATAAGTTGATTCATATGCCTTTCTAATGCGTTCAACTTCTACATAAAGCTCCTGTAACTGTTTCTGCGGAACAATCTGATAACGCGTGTAATACTTACCATTCTTCGAAGCAATAAACCATTTTCTATCTAACATCTCTCTGGCAAACTCTCGCCGGATATCGTTAATTAGGAAATGTCGAATCGCCCATTCATATCGCTTGCCGATAAAACGTCGATACATGCAGACGATAAACATAATGACTTTACCGAGCGGCCCATACTTCTTGGACTTGTAATCTTCATAATGCTTTTTCATCTCCGCAATTTCTTCTTCACGGATTGTCGCGAATTTCTTATAATGATTTTTCAAGACGACATCCTGCGCATCCGGTGCATTATAATTTCTTCGAAGGTACTCATACACATCGCATTCATATTCATAGCGATTTGGAGTAAACGCTTCCCGAATTTCTACCTTTGGTGGATTTAAAAGTCGATCCATGTAGTAGATTTGCTGGTAACAATTCTTTAATTCACAGTCTTTGATTTTACCCTGCAAAACCTCATTCCTTGATTTCCATTCTTCGACATCAACCTGACGCTTCCTCTTCTCTTTCGATAATTCCTCTTCAAGTTCCCTAAGCTCTTGCGACAAATCAGCATTTTCTTCAACGCCTTCATAATATGCATCAAAGACTTCCTTAAGTTCTTTCGCGCGGTCATCGTAATCCGTGAAATGCATTCGATTATCCATTGTCCAGAAGAGGTTATTCCACTTCTGCGGATCCACACTTACTGACTTGCCATCCTGCGAAATCTTAATGATGGTATCCCTTGCTGTCTTAAAACCACTAATATTAGCCCTCGCTGTGGATTCCGGTTTGTCACACTCTTTCATCAAGTATTTCTTAATGTCGTCAAAGGAACGCTCCTCACGCCCCAAATACCGGTAAATATCCCAATAGGTACCGATATGCTTTAATGTTTCTTCTACACTCATTGTTATCCTTTCCCCAATCACCCTTGCTGCAGTCAAACGAATTGGCATCATTTGTTTATAGTTTTGTGAGGCACGTCTGCCTCTGGTCATAAAAAAAGCTTTTTTCCTCTCACAATGCATTTAGGTTCAAAAACAGTTGATTACTAAATACCGGTAAAAATTCATCCAAGAATCTGGCTTATTTTTTCCCTCACTATACATATGGGGTGGTTTTAAGCTCATTACTAAAATTTCCGCATTTTTTTCTGCCTCTATATATCATTTGGGTTGAAAATCGGCTCATTACTAAATAGCTCTAAAAAAACCTTTCACCTTATATATGGGATGAGTAAAAACTGATTACTAAAAATTCGAGAATTTTTTCTGCCTTCATCTACTATTTGGAACGAGTTGGAACTGATTACTAAAAATTTGTATAAAAAAAGAGCAGCTATCCATTTCTGAATAACTACTCTACAAATGAGTCATCTATTAAACCTTATGAAATCCTGGTTTTAAGCCATTTCGCAAGCACCCGCGCAAGAAGTCTGCGGTGTGGATCAACCTAAGGTCGATCCATTCGTACCAACCTTTAACAAGCAGCTAACCCACCTGACCACCTGAGGTCAACCCCTTTGTCCTCTATCTGCCACAAGCCGCGTAAAATCAACCATTGCAGGATGTTAACGCAAATTACGGCATATCCGTACCAACCGTTGGCACGGGCAAATTATGCATTTTCGGATAAGTCGGAATAATATACCCTTTTCAACATAGTTGGGCTCCGAAAGCCTTATAAATAAAGGCTTCTGCATATCCTCTGCGTTTTACGACTATTCCGCAACCCTTGATACAATCAAAAATAAAAAATATAACAGGATACGCATAAAGGTGCATACTTTCCTTTACGCAAATTTCCGTGCTCCTATGTCGCCCGCTTTAGGCATATCCTAAAACCTTAAATTCCACTTGTGGTCAATCTGACCACAAGTTCTTCTGAAGGGCAACTTGTGCTCCACTGGAGCACAAGTTAGAAATAACTCCGGCATAAATATAACTTCTGGTCCATTGGACCAGAAGCTATCGTTTTTCTTTTAGATTCTCACATCAGGATATAGCTGACGACAATTATCTTTTTTCCAGGAATAGTTTCTCTAGTAAACCGGAATTATAAATCGTTTATCAGAGCCCTCTAAATACTGTACTAAACGTATTGCTTTACCATCCATAGATTGTCACCTTTCAACGCCCATAACTTCTAACCAATGCCATTTCCAAGCAAATCATCGACTATAGCTTTATAGCCTGATTCTGATGTAAACTTTGAATATATCCCTCCTTTCTTCCAACGTTCGGACGGAACATCAATATCATTCAAAATTATTCTTTCAACAAACTTTTTATACTCATTCATGTCTGTACCATCAAACTCAGGAGTGCGCTTAATCAAGTATCTATTGATTGTCGTGAAACCAATTGTACCTTGAATCACACGCGAATCTTCATGATTATCTGTTTGTAAATCAGGCCACTTTTTGTATACTGTTTTCCAAACAAATTCAACAAAATTCGCTATATCTTTTACCTTTTGTTCTAACTGTTCTTTAGTAATATCAGAAGTCCAATCGCATAAAACTATATGCTTTTTATCTAACGTGCCCAATAACGCCCTCATTGAACGAACAAACCCATTAAGCGTGATATACTCAAACCGGTTCCTAATACTACCTTCATATAATATTTTGTCGTTCCATATAGCACAATCTACATTTGTATTAAGCCATCGTGCCACTTCTACTGCCAAATATTCACGTCGTGCTGTATTAGAGATAGCCTCAGTATTTCCTTTATTAATTTTGTTTTTCAAAACATAAGCCAGCGAGGTATCTACAGTCTTTGATGTTTTGTTAATCGTTATAAATGTTTCTATTTCCACCGCTAACTTTGGATTAACAAGAATAATAACTGGGATTTCAAAATTTTTAATAGCGTTATATCTTTCTATATCCTGCTTCTTTAGCATTTTAAATGCATGTACTCTGTGCTGCCCATCAACAACATTTAAAGTCTCAATGTTTTCGCCTTCTTCATAATGCTCAACAGAACAAATTATCGCGGTCGGAAAATAGAAGTCCCTTTTCAAAATATAGTCAACTATTTTTTGTGCATGTTTTTCATCGATTTGTCTTTGATACCCATTGAAAGTAATCGGATCAAACGTTCTTACTTGAGTATTGTTAATTAACCAATCAACTGTACGTTTTGATTGAATTATCTTCGTTTTTCCTTCTTGTTTTAATTCCATCATGCCATTTTCACCTCTTTAAAACTGAATTCTTTCAATCGCGCAAATACGACTTCAATACATTCTTCTTCAACTGACTGATTTTCTTCTAATTCCTCTTCACTACCGTCATCAGAAAAGGCATCTTCATCATCATAGTTTTCCTCTTCCTGCGATGGACTTAGTATTTTAAATAGTAATCTATAAAAATCATCCTCATCTTTATATTCAAAAATTTCTTTTGATATAGTTCTGACAAGTTCAAAGTCATAATTTAAATATCGGCTCTGTAAACGTTCCTTAAAATCATTTGTAAATAACGAGTCTAATTCTGTGCTAATCTTCTTCAAGATAATAGAATTTCCAAGCAATCTATTTGCAACATACTCTTGTATTTCTTTTTGATATCGCTTATAAAAGATACCAAAAAATTGATTATAGGCTTTACCTAAAATATCCGTGTGAAATTCATTTTCAATATCTTTTTTTGTCAGCTCATAAAACAAGCCCTTCAGCATTTTGTCAATATCATAATTCATTTTAAACAGTGAGTTTAACTGTGTATCAGTTGCCGTTAAAATGCCATATGTACTTTCAGTTATAGCCCGTCTATCTTCAATATTACAATCATAATCTCTGGTCTTATAAATTGTCTTATGTTCAACTTCTCCCCAAATATTATGCACTAACGACTTTATCTGTATTTCAAATCTACATTCATCATTATATAAACCTTCTAGTTTATAAATATCATGCCCATTAGCCTGTTTCGTATTTGTATTCGGATCAAAAACTATACTTGAAAGCCCTGCATTTTTTAATTTTTCAAACAGTATTTTTTCATCCTGTTTGAAATAACAAGAAATACGAAAACCAATCACATCGGAAAGATTTTCTAGAATAAACTTCTGGTTTTCTGATTTTTCATCTTTCAATTCCCACCTGTTTACATAATCGTTTCTACTTAATTTTTGTTCAAAACTATCGCGACTCTTGATTCTTGATTCCAAAGAATCAAACATCATTGTGCTTTTATCTTTCTTTATGGTATGAATGTAATCTTTGATAATTTTTTCTATTTGGTTTCGATAGTTTTGAAGTTTATCCTGAAACTCTTCATCATCAAAAGCACACATCCATTTTTCGATTATTTCTTTATTGTTCATCCCTACTAGTCCTCTTTTCATATCTGTCGTTCTATGTACTTTATACTTGCCATCTACTAGTCATCACTTCATAACCAATTCCATTAAATAATACCTTGCTCTCGTATAAGCAATATAGTTAAGATTATCAGTAGTCTTCTGACCATGAATATAAATAATCATGTCAGACTCTAATCCCTTAAAGTCTTCCACTGAAGAAACCTTGATTTCGTCTTTATCATTAGAGTATTCCTTAACCAGTTTCCATTTTGCTATAGCTCCGCTGAAGCCATTTATAAAGTTCTCTGTATTTTCAACCAGAATAACCAATGAATCTGAAGATAAATCCTCATCCTCTAAAAACTTCTTAAAAAGATTCTCAAGTCGATGAGCCAAGTGTTTTTTATCATTTATGTTCTCTGTAACAGGCCATGGTCCTTCAACAGGATTTACAATTACATCGGTACCGAGCTCGGTATTTTCCATAGCCCAGCTGTATATATTCGCTGTATTCCTTATATTTTCATGTAGTAGGAACGGTGGAGTTGAAATCATAAATGCATCTCCAAAACTATCATCTCTAACTACTTGAATATCATCATAAAAAACTCCTAGTCTGGATTCCTTTTCATCTACTAATAAAGACTTTACCAAAAAAGCTAAATCTTCCGAAAAGTCCTGCGCTTCATCAATAAAAATTGCATCATACTTTTCAACGTCTTCCTCCACTGAATCAACTACGCCAGCATACTTTGGCGCTTTATAAGCCTGTGGATTCTTAGATATTTTATTAATTAAAGACTCTATATTATATACTTGAATTGCTTTGTCCGTTTTTTCCCTCATCATTTTTGCAAGATGAGGTGATGCACATAAAAGCAAAACCTTTTTATTTGAATCTTGTGCTTCTAATTCTGCCATTTTCATAGCAATCCAAGTTTTGCCCGTGCCTGCTCCACCTCTAACATAAAACTGACGAATATTTGAAAGAAAATAAATGTATCCATCCTGCACACGATTAATAACATCAAGCTGACGTTCCTTGTACTTTACAAGCGCTCCTGCAGCAGCATCTATGGCTATTCTCTTACGAATTATTTCCACAAAGGTTTTATGCTGATTTTTTTCATATAACCTAAATCCAAAGGATGAACCGCTCCAGTACTTGAATAATTTCTTTATACGGTTGTACAAATCATTCAATCCAGTGCTATCAATGGTACATACTTCTGATCTATTGCTCAGCTTTTCAATATCATTTACGGCATAGAACGGAAATATTACACCTGCGCCGAAAATACCTTGATAATCAATGCTGTATTCATTGGCATAAGCATTCTTAAAAAAATACATACTTGCCTCTGCCTGTTCATATGGAGATCTCGAAAGTTTTCTATCTCCGTATGTATGATCTAATATAGTCCATTCATTATCATCTACCCTGATTCCGTAGCCGCCTTTAACTTCTAGGCATAAGAACCCGTAGTTAGGACTAAGCACCACAAAGTCAGCTTCGGATTTTTCCCTTTTTCCATTCTTGCTATATGTCCAAGAAACAGAATAGAAAACCTCGAAGCTATCTGGTAACTGATGCTGCAACTCATAATAAACTAACTGTTCAGAATCAGTAGGCGCATACTGAGCTATATTTTTTGGATACATTATCGCCATTTTTTACATCTCCCAAAAACCAATAAGTGGATTTTTTACTCTCGGTCCAGTAATATTTCCAGTCATATCTTTTTCCGGTGTGTCTATCGTATACAAATACTTTCTTCCCAGCTCATTATTAAAGTGATTGCAAGATATTTCCGGAATAATCATACATGCACTACAACTAGTCTCATCTCTATCTGTACATATAGGATCAAAAACACAATTTCGTGTTTCATCAAACACTTTATTCAAAAACTGATAATAATTATTCTCTGCCATTCCTGACAAAGCGCCAAGTGGAACTGCTTGTGTCGTTTGAGCATATACAAAAACACTTGCTGTTTCTGCAATAACAATTTCAGTAAGTGAATTTCCTGATAATCCACTGATTTCACCTGCTGTCTTAATAAAGGCATGGGACATTGAATGCAGTAACGCAAAAACATATTTCGTAACTATAGTCTCAGGGCTTGCATCAATTTCACCAAACATAGATATTTCATCGCCTTTTACATTTTCGGCATACCATTTCTTGATGGATAATTCATCTTCCATATCTGGCAACTGTTCTTCAGATATAATATTATTTGCAAATAGCCATTCTATAATCTTCTTTTGGCTAATCTCAAACAATATCCCTTCTGTCTCAAGTTTTGCACCATATACAAGATTTGCATTGCCTTC
>Ga0256404_1013967_pt1 | contig 10019 bp, 11 predicted proteins | sample RumenRJG_01DNA_FD_185990 | JGI IMG/M metagenome (GOLD analysis project Ga0256404, IMG submission 185990) | Bovine rumen microbial communities from Lethbridge, Alberta, Canada - RJG_01 | ecosystem: Host-associated > Mammals > Digestive system > Stomach > Rumen | place: Canada: Alberta | collected...
AAGAGATATATCTGACAAATACACCTCGCCTGTCGGAACGCAACAACTTGACACATGTCTGGGCAATCTCTCGCTGCCAAATCGAGGGACTTACACGAGAGCGCCTGACATATCGCCTGTGTCATATCGGAGTTTTAACGTCTTGTCTTTGACGTACTTTTGCAAAATTAGTCGAAATCAGCATCGCCGCGTGAAGGCTTTTGCATGATGCCTGACTCCTGCGGGACTTGAACCCACGTTATCGCCGTGAAAGGGCGGTGTCTTAACCAGCTTGACCAAGGAGCCATGATGGAGACAGCGGCAGGACTTGAACCTGCGGCACTCTACCTATTGGTAGTAGGAGCGGTTCTTCACCGCTTCGCTGTCGTAATGGAGCTACCGACAGGAATTGAACCTGCAACCTGCCGATTACAAGTCGGCTGCTCTACCTATTGAGCTACGATAGCGTAAAGCGGTAGCGCTATGCGAAAGGGCACGTCTACCCCTTCTTTGGCCGCAATTTGTCGAAAGTGCCACTTGGAAATGCATTTCCAAGATTTTGTTTTCGGTTGCGCCTGTCCAATCGGTTACTCTTTTCGCCCTCTGGATTGTCAATTGACCGAAATTTCAATGCGCAATATACATATTGCCGGATTGGCGTGCCTCGGATAATTGAGGCGGCTTTTTTGCGACAACCGTACATCGATTGGAGCGAGCGACGGGAATCGAACCCGCATAACCAGCTTGGAGGGATGGGACTCTACCATTGAGCTACGCCCGCATATTGGAGACAGCGGCAGGAGTCGAACCTACAATCTCTACCATGATGGCAGTGACAGAACCAATGCTGTCCTCGCTGTCGATATCTATATCTTAGCAGAATCGCGCAACACAGATGCAAATCTACGAAAATCCGCACGATTTTTACTAGAAATTTTCGTCTGCCAAAAATTCCGCTGTTCCTTCCCAACGCCGCATCTTGAGAACGCTCGAAAGAAGATGCTCAAGACGAGCGCCACGGGACTTGCGCCAGTTACCGCAGAAGATGACACCATCGCAGCGCATGAGGAGATCAAGACACTGCTTGAGAACAGCGTCATCGTCCTGTACATCGGCAACACTAATGAAGAAATCGAGCGGATTCAGAAAGATATAGTTGTCGGCGTCAGGCATCTGGCGAACCATATCAGCTATTTCTTTCCGAAGTGCTTCTCTATTCTTTTCATCACCACCGAACGGATGTGCGACATACACCAATTTGCGCTTCATGACTCTCGCTCCTTTCTCTCTCCCTTTCGATGATTCTATTATCGCATATTGTGGGGGAGGGGACGGAAATCGGCAAAGAAAAGAAACGGATTTTTTTCGATGATCCGTCCTTCAAAAATCACGATTTTTATCAATTCGATTTCCTCAAAACCACGATTTCCTTTGCTTTCTTTTTCGCCTATTCGTCGCTTTTTTCTTCGCCGACAAAAGCATCTTTCCAAGAAATATCGAGAGTATATGTCGCAGCACCTGGAATAATATTGACGACATAACCATATCCTTCCAAAATCCCAGCAATCGATTTCAGATGTGCTTCGTTCAAGCTAACATCGGAGAAGTGGCAATTGATGAAGCCACGCCCTGCTTCGTGAAGAATAGCCTTTTCTATCTTTTGCAGAGTTTTTGCATAGATTGGTTCGACAATACTGTTTGCAACGAAATTTGCCATTAGCATGGAGCTCGTTCTCCTTTTCTCTTTCCTTTCTCTTATTCTAGCAAAATCAGTATAAAGAAAAACAGGAACCAATACTGGCTCCTGCTCAAGAAAGACATAGATTCGATGGAATGATAAACAAAAATCAGGTATGGTATTCGATCTTGACGAGCCAATACAAAGGCGCTTTCTCGCTCGCCTTGATCATAGCCTCACGAATTTTCCTATTGAATTCTTTACGGCGTTCATACATTGCATTAATCGAATTTAGCAACGACTTTGGACGAAGGTCTTCGCGACATACAGGACAATAGTTAGAATGAAGATATCCTGTTGCAATCTTCGATCCACATTTCTTGCAAGATACAAACTTGCTTTTTGCCCCCTTGTAGTGCACACGATTCTCAACTTCGCGCAATTTCTTATCGAGGGCATCGCGACGAGCAGAAAGAGACACGAAGGTTTTCGTGTTCGGCCTCGTCGTTTTCCGATACATGACGGCGAGCTGATCGTAGTCATGATTGTCGAGCCGCTCAATTTTTTCGTGTGCAGCTTGTTCATCGGCGCAGATCTCGTCAAACCAACGAATTCGATCGATACCGTGACCACCTTCCTGCCAAGTCTGATGCGAAACATAATCGCTCAGCTCAGACTGAACAACTTTCTTGTCCAATCCTTTTGCAGGATAATCAAAATACTCAATATTATGCATAATTTTTCTCCTTTCTCGTACAGGCAGTACGAAAAACATATTATTTGACCACCTATATTTTCTCATTTTTTTCACGAACGCAAAGAAAAAGGGCAGAAGCCACAAAAACAAATTCCTGCCTACATCACCAAAATATTTTTGACGGGCAAGTTGCAAAACAAAGGAAAGGCAAAAGAAGAAGAGATCAGGGGAGAAGAGTCTATCAAAAATCGTGATTTCTGACAGATAGATTCGCAAAAAAATCCGTTATTTTTCTTTGCCGTTGACCGAAAGTAGATCCTTATCCAAGTCGCGAAGTTCTTTTTTCTTCCTAAGTTCATTGAGATTTTCATCAGCAATTTCTTGAGCGAGTTGTTTAATTTGTTCTTTCGGCAGATAGCGTGTAGATAGGACATTTTTTCTGGCTTTCGATAATTTTTTCGAGAGGTCTTTTCTATCTTCCAGATAATCATCAGTATAATCACTTGTATCAATTATCTTATTTACATTGTCGACAATATCGTCCTGTGCTTCTTGGGATAAAGAGCGAAAATCATTTCTTTCTTTCCTCAATATTTTTCTATAATTTTTATCTATAGTTCTCAACCGCTCATCGATTGAATTCTTTGACATCATGGTAGCGTTATATTTGTTTTTCCATGCATTTTTTAATTCCGTTTCTGGATCCGATAAGCTACTTTCATGTGTAGTAGCTGTATTTTCAAGACGTCCATATCTTTCTTCACTCGTCTCTTTCGCCAATAAACGTCGTTGGAATCGAAGCAATCCATATCCTGCTCCGCCAATAATAGTTAGGTATGCACCTAAAACACCTGTTTCCGGATTAAAGGCATTGCGGATAGAGGAAAACAACTCTTTCTCTTGTTTCGCGTTCATTTCTGAAATGTTGTCTGGCATCGCATGTCAAAAATTTTCGCAGATTATCTTCTGCAAATTTTCGTCGCCTGCAAAACCAAATATATTCCTTCTCTTTTTCTTTTGCAAAATTCTATTTTCGGCATATAGTCAATATAGGAAACCAATGTTGATTGTCTCTTTCAGAAGAGACAAGAAAGGAGACGAGGAAATGAAAATTCAGAAAACCAGTCTGCGCCTTGTACGAGAGGAAAAGGCATCCTACGACGTACCAAGCATCCACGGACCGAAGGATGCGGCAGAAGCATTTGAGCGAGTCTTCCATCTCACGGAAGAAGCTCAAGAGGTATTGGTTGCATTCTTCTTGTCAACCAAAAACGAAATTGTCGGAGCTTCAGAGATTACTCGGGGATCTCTGACTGAATCGATGGTGCCGAGTTCTCAGATATTCAAGGCTGCGCTTCTTCATAACGCAGCTTCTATCATGGTGGCACACAATCATCCGTCAGGAGATCCAACACCCTCGACGGCGGATATTATGGCAACCCAGCATCTTGAAGATGCAGGAAAGGTGATGGAGATCAAGGTCCTTGATCACATCATCGTAGGAGACGGAACGGCTCTTTCCATTCTCGAGTGGAACAGAGAGATATACGAAACGAGCGAGAGCGAGCGTGAGCTTGCAAATCGCATCAAATTTCCGATCCCGTCAATCAAAAAGACAAAACGGATGAGGAAAATGAAAGAGGAAGATAATTCCCAAATCAGCCTCTTCTGATTGCTCAATCAACACAAAAGACAGAGAGAATTCTCTCTGTCTTTCTTTTTGCCATCTCGAAATCACGATTTTTGAAGAACGAATCATTGAAAAAATCCGTTCTTTTTCTTTGCCGTTACCCTAGTATCTCTTCCGTAAATACCCGATTACGTCCATGCTCCTTTGCGAAGTATAAAGCTTCATCCATGCGTCGGAACAAATCCTGCGGAGTATCTTTCTTCCCATGCCAGGTAGCAACGCCGACGCTGGAGGTAACAAGTTCCTCATGAAGCTTTGACTCAGAAACGTGGAGGCGGATAGATTCTGCGAGTTTCATCGCTTGGCGTAAATCAAGGTTTGGACAAATAACAACGAATTCCTCACCGCCCCAGCGGACAAGTGGCTGTGCAGGAGATAATTTCTCTCGAATACAAGCGGAGAAGTTACGGAGCACGCTGTCACCGACTTCATGACCATAAGTATCGTTGAAGCGCTTGAAATGATCAATATCAAGCATAATGATGGAGAGGGGGAGCTGTTTGTTAACAGCATCATTGCATGCGCCGCCAAGTAACTGATGAAAGCTTGTCCTGTTCAAACAGCCTGTCAGTCTGTCTGTTGTCGCCTTGCGTATTGACTCATCGATTTCTTTTTTCAGATTTTCTGATTGCAGTTGTATCTCTTTCTCTCGCGCGACCTGCGCTTTAAGAATGAAAATAACAAAGAAGATAAATCCGAAAATGCCGATTGGCATCCAGAGAACGCGCCATGATATAGAAGTGAACGCGCTTACGCCATCGATGCAGGCGCCAAGCGGGAAAGCAATCGTCGACAAGATCGCGCCTTTCGCGTATATGTTGCCCTTATACGCTTCGTAACACTCAAAGCAGAGAAGGGGAATGTCACAGACAAGCAGAAGTATATAGAAAAGCGGTAGTGCACGAAGCATCGTGTGAAATCCTGCTAGTTCTCCTGCCATGACGGCGACGGTAATGGCGAGAAAAACGAGGGCGAAGTATCCGACGAATCGCTTTCCTCTTCCGTGAAGAATCGTAAAAACGATACTGTTTGCGGTAGCAGGAAGAATATATGTCGTCACCATGAACAAGAGCCACCAAGGAGTAGCATTTCGCAAGAAAAGATACTTCATATTCAGAACACTGAGTGTCCATGCAATAAACACCGTGAGGAGCGACACGCAAGCAACATAAAGCTTACGGCTGACATGCTCTTCTTTCATGAAGAGGTGCATGATGACAAGCATACCAAGCGCCACAGATAAAGTGGCTACATTCAGCGCATCAAACAAGAAAATTCGTTGCCCGTTATCTATTTCATTATCCAGATAGAAATAATTGAGCTTTCCAAGCTGACTATGGACAGGGGAGTAGAACTTCATCATGAGCCAGTGCTTACCATCTTGTATCTTAGGAAGCGTGATAATATGCCACTTGGAGCCATTGTTCCCCAGTATATCTTCTTTCTCACCATACGCGTAGACAGGAGCTCCATCAAAGAACACTTCTACCGCTTCGCCCATAGTGGAAAACAAGACGGAATTATTGTCTATATTCTTGCTCCCATCGAGAGGAACTGCATACCATACATAATCGCTCTCTTCGTTAAATTCTGGCGGCTTCATCAATGAATAAGCATCTTTCCATATCGGGCTGTCTAAAGACACATCGCATACAGAAGGGTTGCTTACTGTTGTCTCGCAATAGCGATAGGGCATATCAAGCTGTGCGGCGTGACCTAGCTCGGCAAAGAAAAACGACGCGAAAAAAAGAAAAATCTGCATCAAAAATTTTAAATTTCTCATTGCTCCGCCTCCTCAAGCCGCAGGCAGTTTCGTCCCTCGCTTTTCGCCCTGTATAGCGCTGCATCTGCTCTTTCGAAAAGCTCTTTTATTGTGTCTCCTGTACCATGCCAGAAGCTGACGCCTACGCTCACCGTGACTGCTCTTTTTTCGCACAGTTCAGCATTCTCGATCGTTTTCCGAATCTTATCTCCAAGCTGTGCGGCTCTCAACATGTCTCGGCAGTAGAAAAGGATAACAAATTCCTCTCCTCCCCAGCGGAAGAAATGCTTGCTTTCATCAAGATTCAGCCGCACGATACCCGCAAATCGGCTCAGAACCTGATCTCCCATCTTATGACCGAAATCATCATTAAAAGATTTGAAATGATCGATGTCAAAGATGATGAATGCGAGTTTCTGTGTTTTTAAGACTTCTGCCGAAGAAGTCATTTCTTGAAGAACGACATCGAATTTTGCACGGTTCCAGCACTGCGTAAGAGCATCTGTTTCAGAACGGCGTGTTGCATCTGCTGCTTTCTTCTTCAGCCGTGATGCCTTGACCGCGAGATCCTGTTCTTTGAGGAGCTGATCATGGAGAAGCTGAAGGATAAAGTAGAGAGAGAAAAAGATAGCGAACGGCTCAAAACGGAAATAGAACGGCAGAAAGTTTGCCATGTTATTGATATGATCGATAACCGCAAATCCCATAAATGCGAACAATGGGACGCAAAGTGTCTTACTGCGCGGATTCCCACCTTTTGAGCTCCGCCACAGACAGAACAAAGCAATAGAATCGGTAATAGGGAAAGCAATGATGTAGGAAATCGTGCCAAAAACGAAGCCGATATGAGAGCAGATTTCCATACCGATAGAGCCTATGAGGAGAGAGAGAAGAACAGCAGAAGTCGCTTTGATGATCTTGTGCCATTTTTTCTCGATGACTTCGAGGATGAGGAAATTCGCACAGAGCGGCATACCATACATAAGAATATATTGAGCATAATCGAAAACAAGACTGTTTTTCGTGTGAACTTGAATGAGCTCTGAAATGGACAGCATCCAGAACGAAAACATTAATAGAAAAAGAATAACAGCGCGGTAGAGGTTCTTCCAGATTGATTCCTCGAAATAGTAGACGCTGAGGAGGATGATCAAGAGAACAGTCAGCGGAAGAGAGAGGGCGATAGGCAGATCATAAAGAAAGCTTCTTTCTGTCTGAGAAAAAGCAGAATCTATAGAAAAGTAATTGAAGGGAGCAAGAGCCGCAGGATCTGGATATTTCATCTCGAAAAGGATGTTTGCAGAGCCATTGAAAGGGGGAAGGTTGACAAGATGCCAGCGAGCACCGCGCCCTGATTCATTGATAAATGGATTCCCATAAGAATAAATAAGCTTACCATCGAACCAGAGTGAGAATACGGATTGCCGCGTCTGAAAAAGGAGCATATTATCGCCTTGATTCTCATCTTGAATGACGCGTGTCTTAAGCCAAAGACGACCACCATCGATAGGGAAGGGCGGAGACTTGGGAAAATCAAAATCTTTCCACCCATCTCCATCGGCCTGCCGCACGATCTCAGAATCAGAAAGCATATTCTTTCCCTGATCAGCCTGATAACTCCATTCCCCAGAAAGATGTGCAGCAGAGGCAAAAGCAGAAATGCTGATAAGTATTATAGAGAAACATAAGGAGATGTATATCTTAAACCATTTTTCCTGCATAGAAGAACCTCGAAAAAAGAAGGGAAAATTTCCTATATTGTAGCAGAAGAAACAGACTCCCTATGAGGAAGCACACAAAAAGAGGCGAATCGATACCGCCTCTCAAATCAGAAAATTTTTCCCGATGTAAAATTTGTCAACAAGGGAACCTTCGTCAGCGTGACACAAACATTTGCGGGAGAGAGAAACCTGAACGATGTTCCGTCGTCACATACTTCGCCGCCATGTTCTTCAATTTCTTTTCGGAGAACGGATTTTGCAGATTCTTCATCAGCAAAAATGCTGTCTGGAAAATCGCCGCCCTTGTGCTCCAAGATAAAGAACCTTTTCGCTTTCACAGGCGGAACTGGGAGGCTCACCATGGAGGAAGAACAAAGAATTCCGTCTTGTATATACTCGAAGGAATCATCGATATCGGTTAGTGGATGAGCTCGGACAAGATCTTTCCAAAAATAGCCGTGAAGCTGCCGCAAATAGGTTCGTGCATCTTCGCAATACCGAAAAAGCTTCGTCTTTGGCGTTCTAGCTTTCCCAGGACAATCTGATTTAACGAGAAAATACCGCTTTCCCGACTGCTTTGTGTTTGCTTGTTCGGTTACGCTTTCGATTTCGATTTGAGTTCCTTGTGGCAAAGATCGAGTCATCTGAATAATATACTTTTCTATCGCATCCTTGTCACAATCAGCCTCAACAATCCTTTGATACGGCGTCGTAGCAATTCCTCTAATCAAAAATTTCATTAAAAACCCTCCATCAACTTTGACGTACTCCTCACGGCTAAAGCCGGGGGTTTACGGCATCAACTATAAGCAACAGCGACACGGAGTACGTCCTGCGCTACGCTCTTCGGTTCTACTATCGACCAATAATGTGTATCATCTTCCTTGATGTCGGTCGGCACAACATCTGCGGGACTGACTTTTTCTAGAAGATACCACTTATCGTTCTGGAACCGAAATTTGTAGTTGTATTGCGAGTTCAAGATGTTTTTGTATGTATCAGAATAATATACAAGAACCGAAATATGGTTCGCATCGGGACGATAAATCGACGTAGTATCGACTACGTATTTTTCATCAACCTGCTGTTCGTATGCTGTCACCATAGCGGCATCGCATGTCGGAAAGTCGTATGTTACGAAACCGATTCCAAGCACAGCAGCCATAGCAATTAGGCGAAGCCTTGATGGAATATACATGATAATAATCCCTCCTGAAAAATTTTGTTTGCCTTATTTTTAATTCTCATTATAGCAAAATGCGAAGAATCTTTTGCAAAAGTACAGAAAAAGCGCCATAAATGCAAAAAGAGACAGAAAATCTGTCTCTCCAAGTTCCCTGACGTCTGGGAACCTATTGCAAAGAAGCGATTCGCGATCAGCCGTTGCACTTGAGCATCAGACACTTCCACAAAACCGATTCTAGTTTGAGCTATTCCCGTAGATCCATCCACGAACACTACCAAAGACGCCGGAGAGCCCCTGGCTTTAGCCATGGGGATGGACAGGCGGTGTCGCGACTTCGCGTAAGCATTGGAGCGACACAATTATCCCTTGCATTTTGATAGATTCGCTTATCAAAAATCACTTTCTGCTAGAATAATAGCAGGAGGTGGGACAATGAACGGCAAGGAAAATAATGCGAAAAAACGCTATACAGGTCCTGTAAAAACGTACAAGTTCAAACTATACAAATCCACGCATAATGATCGCCTGCATTGGATGATCAATGCGGCTGGCTTGTCATACAATCATTGCCTCTCCCTCTATAAGAGGTACTATCGCCTGTATCACAAAACGCTGAACAAATTCAATCTCCAGAAACACCTGACAAAAGAGAAGAAATGGCATAAGACTGTCGATGGTGTTCGGTGCTTGAGATATCCGTATCTTTCCGAAATAGATGCTCAGGCACTCCAGAATATTGTCGATCGTATTGCCAATGCCTATCATCTTTTCTTTGTGAATCTTGAAAACGGAAAGAAGACTGCCCCTCCGAAATACAAGAAAGTTCGGAAATACAAATCATTCACGCTCAAACAGACAGGATGGAAACTGGATGAAGATTCGCATTCTGTGTATATCGGCAAACACAAGTATCGTTATTTCAAGAGCCGCGAAATTGCGGGTAAGGTACAGACAGTAACGGTCAAGCGGGACAATCTCAGAGATCTTTATATCTATTTTGTCTGCCAGGATGATACCGAAGTAGTCAAGCCGCGTACAGGTAAAAGCGTCGGGTTTGATTTCGGTTTCAAAGGTAAGATGCTGATAGCTTCCGATTTCTCTGGTGATGTCGCTGAACCGATGTTCATTCGTGCCAGAGCCAAAGATCTCCGCAAAGCATGCCGAGCCAGAAGCCGGTGCCATCTCCATACTAAGCGGTGGTATGCTCGCAATGATGATTGCAACCGAATCTACCGCAAGGCAGACAATCAGCGCAGAGATTATCATTTCAAGCTGGCGCACAAGCTCTGCAAAGAGTATGCGATGA
>Ga0256404_1013968_pt1 | contig 10019 bp, 7 predicted proteins | sample RumenRJG_01DNA_FD_185990 | JGI IMG/M metagenome (GOLD analysis project Ga0256404, IMG submission 185990) | Bovine rumen microbial communities from Lethbridge, Alberta, Canada - RJG_01 | ecosystem: Host-associated > Mammals > Digestive system > Stomach > Rumen | place: Canada: Alberta | collected...
ATTCTTAATGGCGCGACCGGCCATATTAACTCGGCGCTCTTTGAAGGAAATGAGATCGAGAAATCCGGAGCGTACGTCAACGACGGCGGAACAGTGTTTGTTAGTGACGGCAGTCGCTTAGTTATGCCCAGCGTGTCCATCCATAACAATACTGCCGCTAAAGGCGGCTCAGGGCTGTATGTGTGTGGAGTAGGTACTGCCAATATCATGGCGGGGGCTGCGGCCATTTACGACAATGCGAACGGGGACGTCATGCAGAGACACTATCCGGGAAGCAAAACCAGGATCTTCGATGAAGCCCTTGGTGGTGGTCAACACAATTGGACCTGGACAGAATCGGGGGACGGAAACAATGTTTTGTATGCTGCGTCTAATCTTAACTCCAGCTCTTCCGGTGGCGGAGACGACGCGGGGGGTCGTACAGCAGCTGGTGCAAGCGGAGGTGCCGAGGCAGACGTAGTAATTAAAAACAATACATCTGTTGGATTCGGTGCAGGACTTGGTGCCAACGGTACAGTTGAAATCGGAGATCGCACACAGATCCGTGTTTATAAAGTCTGGAACGATAATTCAGATGCAGCAGGAAGGCGCCTTATCGATGATGATTTTGTTGCACAACTTACGGTTAAGGATAAAGACGGCAAAAAGGTAGACTTAAGCGCAGACGGTATTGAAGTTAAGGTTCACAAGAGCGGTGAATTCGATGCATTTACTGAAGTTGTGGCTGCGGCAAAGGCCGGGCGAACCGAGAAGGTAACAGCAAGTAAGGATAACTGGGTTATCGACATTACAGGACTTCCAGAGGAGGGCTGGCCATATACAGTATATGAGAGTGCCAGCGGCAAACCGGGTGAGGCCGTCTCTGAATACTACCTCAAACCCGACCCTACAGATCCGGGTACATATATAGACCTTGGTTTCACCGGCTTTAAGAACACCTATGTTGAAGGCAAGGCGACTATCGAGGCAACCAAGACCTTAACAGGAAAAGAACTAGAGAAGGATGAGTTCGAGTTTGTACTCCTGGACAAGGACGGTGAGGAATTAGCAAAGAAAAAAAATGACGCAAAGGGTAACATCAGTTTTGAACTGAGCTACACCTTGGCGGATTTGGAATTAACCGCACCTGAAGAGGGAGCTGAACCAGAACCAACTACCAAGACATTTGAATATACGGTAAAAGAAGTCGACGGCGGAGAGAAGGGCATCACCTATGACAGCAATGAATATGCTGTATCAGCAAAGGTTACTTACACCCCGGGAAATCCCGAGCTAGCTGTTGAGGTTAAATACGAGGGCGGAAAACCTGAGTTCAAGAACGAGTTCAAGGAAGAAGAACTTACGAGCGTATCCGTAACCAAGGTGTGGGATGATCTTAACAATTTAGACGGGCACAGATACGAGGAAGTTGTGTTTAATCTTTTTGCAAATGGAGAGCAGGTTGATTCTTTGACTCTAACAGCTTCGGATGCCGGAGACGATGAAAACGAATGGAAGGGTGAATTCAAGGATCTTCCGGTTAGGGACGATGCTGGCGAGGAGATCACCTATACTGTTGAAGAAGTACCCGTAAAGTGGTACATAATTCAAACAACAGGAACTGCCAAAACCGGTTTCAAGATTGTTAACATCAACAGGCCTTGGATTCCTGAGGTTCCGGGAACGCCGGGAGAAGAGGAGCATGGAATGTTCACTCTTAAGAAGACGGTAAGCGGACTGGCGGAGAAGGACAAGACTTATGCAGTTGGAGTACTGTTAATGCTTCCCGACGGAACAAGCAAGACCCTTGAGTATGAACTCACTCCAAATGAGACTATTACCTTCGATTATGTAATCGCAGGAACAAAGGTCAAGATTACAGAGAAGGTAACAGGATATAAGGTTACATACAAGGTCGACGGAAAAGAAACCCAGGAGTTCACAATAGCAGACGGAGATTCCAAGCAGGTTGTGATTAATAACGATAAAACTCCGGGTGACAAGACTCAGAAGGAGAAAGCTCCTAAGACAGGAGACGAATCCAATGTAGCTCTTTGGCTCGCCATTATGGCAGCTGCAGTATTCGCTACAGGCCTGTCAATTCGATCCAAGAAGCAGTAGCCTAAAATAGAAATCTACAATTTATCAAAGTATTCTTTATGCGCCTCCTGATACTTTTCGTTGAAGGAGGCGTCTCTTCCTGAGTGGAGGAAATATGTGTAGTCGTGGGTCTTGTGTGCAAGCTCCGGGTTAGCCCTTGAAACAGTGGCGAGTCCAATGTTGGAGCATATGTCGGAGATACGTTCGATGTCACCGAGCATATCCATAAATGCGGTGCCGGATACCACGTTGCATTGGCCGCTAGCCAACCTGCTCATGTGGTTGTCCCTAAGGGCAACAACGAGATCATCCACAACTTCTTCAAGAGGTTCAATATCGTAGGCGGAAGCCTCGTCTCTTTTCTTAAATGATTCCTCAGCGAGGCCGATTATTCTCATTATCAATTCTTCAAGTACCTCAAGTTCAGTCAAGGCGTCTTCCGAAAAGGCGCTGTTTCGTTGTTGGATATCCTTGGCGATATCTGCTATGTTCTTGGCGTGGTCACCCAGACGTTCGAACTCGATTACGATTTTGTAATAGTGATTAAGAATTACCACATGATCGTCCTGGGTGAGGTGAGAAGAAAGTGCGACGAGGTATTCGCTTACAGCATCAGTTAGCTGGTCGATATTATCTTCCTCTGCAGCAATCTCCTTATAAACAGCTTCATCAAAGTTTCGAGTCAGGCTGAGAGCCTTAACCAGATTGTCCTTGGATGCATAGAACATCGTGAGAAGTGCATCGTAGCAGCTGTTAAGGGCTAGAGCCGGAGTACTGAAGAATACAGGATTCAAAGCTTCAAGCTTGTCCTTATACTTGAATTCGTCTTCAGGGTCGTCTTTGATGATCTTGTAACTGAACTTCTGGAACATGGTCATGAATGGGAATAATGCCAGCGCGCATCCGAGGTTAAATATGGAATTGGCGTTGGCTATGTTGCCCGGTGTGGCAGGACTGTTCCAAATGCCAGTCAGGAACCCCATCTTATGAAGGATTCCAACTATAACCAGAACCAGAATGGATTTTCCTAAATTGAATATGATGTTTACTGCACCAACACGCTTTTGGTCTGCCTTGGCTCCTATGGAGCAAACGATAGCCGTCGTAACGCAGTCGCCCAAATAAATACCGACGATAACCGCATATACAGCATTAAAAGGCAGCTGTCCGGATGCGGAGAAGGCCTGGAGTATTCCTATTGATGCAGATGAACTCTGAAGGATGAATGAAACCGTTGCACCTATGGCATAGCCTATTATTGGGTTGCTGCTTAGGCGTGAAAACAAAGATTCAAACACTCCGGTGTCGGACAAAGCATTAACTGCATTTGTCATGTTCATGAGACCGGAGAACAAAATACCAAATCCGATTGCAATCGCTCCTATGGTCTTGGCCCTATTGAAGCTAAGCCCCATAATGCAGACGATTCCTATGATGAGCGCTATAGGAGCGAGGGTGGATGGTTTGAAGAATTGAAGTATGGTAGAGGAATCGTCGCTCACACCGATGAGTCTAGTGATTTGACCGGTTACGGTAGTACCTACATTGGCGCCGATTATGATTCCAAGCGATTGTCTTAATGAAATAATGCCTGCGGCAACAAGTCCGGAGGTGATTACTATGGTTGCAGTGGACGATTGTATGACGGCTGTAACAGCAAGTCCAAGCAAGAATGCTTTAAACTGATTGTTGGTTACGCCCTCAAGAGCTTTTTTGAGAGCTCCTGAAGAGCCTTCTTTGAGGCCGTCTCCCATAAGGCGCATGCCATATAGGAACATAGCCAGGCCGCCGAATAATGTCAGAATGTCGAATATACTCATGTCTCTTCCTATATCCTACAAATACATATACTTCAAATACAATTAAACCTATAACGGCATGCATGCTGTCTCTAGCCATTCCGCAACTTCCGGCTCAAGCTCCGGAGCAAGCATGGAATAAACCCAGTTGTGATATATGTTAACAAAGGTCAGTTCCTCCAAGGTCAGCATATTGACTTTGATGGCTTCTCTTTCGTATGGACAGCAGGTCAGCATGTTGAACCTGTAGGAGCCCGGTTCATCATCATCCGGGAGGCATATAATTTCTCCCTCGATTCTAACACCGAATTCACCCTCGGCATAGTATCCGGGTTCATCGCTGGTGATCATCCCTGGTATAATCGGTTCCTCGCAGATTGTGTTTATTCTGTTTGGACCCTCGTGAACACAAAGGCAGTGCCCCACGCCATGTCCGGTTCCATGATTGTATGATATTCCGTATTCATCCAAAGGAGCCTTGGCAATAGGGTCAAGGTCTTTTCCGGTGGTGCCTTCCATGAACGTTGCCAGGGCGAGCTGAATATGTCCCTTAAGTACGGCGGTGTAGCATTCTTTCATTCTGTCGGTTAGTGGACCGAGAGCGATGGTTCTTGTGATGTCGGTCGTTCCCGTTAGATACTGACCACCGGAGTCAACGAGAATGAAGCCCTCCGGCTTAAGAGTTGCATCGGTTTCGGGAGTTGCACCGTAGTGTACGATTGCACCGTGATCGGCGTAGCCCGCAATAGTATCAAAGGATAAATCTATGAAGCCGGGTAGCTTTCTTCTTTCTGCCTCCAGGTAGTCTGCAGCGCTGATTTCCGTAACGGTTTCTCCGGAAGAAACAGCCTTCTTGAGCCAGTGTATAAAATTAACCATGGCAATACCGTCGTTAACGTGTGCATCGATTGTAGCTTCGATTTCTGTGGGGTTCTTGCATGCTTTGAGTCTTGCAGATGGAACGAAGTCAGTCTCAATTAAAGTGGCATCCTCCGGAATTGCAGCGATGAGAGAGAATGATGCTGTCTTCACATCTGCCATAATGGAAGAGCCTGAAGGGATGGCGGCAAGATCCTCAGCGATTGTGAAATAACTCTTGACCGTAACTCCTTCCGGAACGAGCTCCTTAGGTAATGAACCATCAAAGACGTAGAGGATGGTCTCCTCCGGTGTTATCAAGGTGTAGGAGAAGAAGACGGGAGTGCGCTCCACATCGCTTCCTCTCAGGTTATATAGCCATGCGTTGTCGTCGAGAGTCGTGATTAAATGATAGTCAGCACCGGCGTCTGCCATTAACTCGCGAACCTGACTGGCTTTGGCATCGAAGGGAAGACCGGCAGAAGAAAGTGGGAATTCCCAAATATCCTTTCCTTGGAGGGTTGGTCTATGGGACCAGATTTCACCAACCAAATCGAAGTTAGTTACAACGCTTCCGCCCAAATCGTAGGCGAGCTTTGCGTATTCTCTTCCTGCTTCGCAGGGGAGTGTGAGGCCGTCGAATCCAAGTACAGGTGAGGTTGTGTCAGAGGTGGCACATCCTTCGCTTGCGGCGAGAATAGCAGCGAGCTTCTCTCCGATGTAGTCTTTGATGTCGGGAACTCCGGGTTCCTTATCTTTCATGAGGTCGATGCCGGACCCTTCGAGTTCCATGGCTGCCTGAAGAAAATATCTTCCATCGGTCCAGAGTCTGGCCTCATCCTGAGTCACAACGAGAGTCCCTGCGGATCCGGTGAAGCCTGAGATGTATTCTCTGGTTTTGAAGAAGTCGTTTATATATTCCGATCCATGATAATCTCCTGTAGGGATGATATACACGTCGATGTTATTTTCTTTCATTAAACTGCGAAGTTCCAGCAATTCATTTCTCATAAGATTCCTCCTTGATATAGCGACTTAAAATATAATGGCCTATATACCCAAGTACGATGCCGCTCACTAGTCCGGAGAACATCAGCACAGGGAAATAGATGAACATTCTTAAATCTGAAACAATAAACGAGGCAACAAGAAGCTGCCCGATATTATGCGCCACGCCTCCGGCCATGCTTACTCCGACTATGCTAAAGAGCCTGCTTTTTTTTAGAAGATACATGACTAGGAGTGACAGCACGCCTCCTGCGAGAGAGTAGATGATGCCGAATACACCCGAGAACAGGAATCCGCTTATAAGAATTCTCACTAGGTTTATGACAAGAGCATAGCGGAAGCCCAGCTTGTATAGGGCGACCAGGATTACGATGTTGGCTATGCCAAGTTTAACCCCCGGCATTGCGATGGATACCGGTATCATGGCCTCAACGTAGCTGAAGATTAGGGCCAGGGTTGCCAGGAGGGCAGCGCTTGTAAGCTTCTTCGTTCTGTTATCCTGAGATGACATCTGGGTCACCTCCTTCCGAAGCTCCTTCTATTTGCACCAAGACTCTATTTGGGAGACATATTATTGTCTGACCGGGCTTGGAAATTTTGCCTTGCTTAATACAAACCTTGTTGTGGCAGTTTGCCTCGATCATTTGCACCTCATTATCTTTTATGATAACCTTGTTAAGGTTCTGGCCGTTAGTGATTTCAATCTCTTGATTCGTTGAGAGGTCGTACGTGCCGAAGGATTCTCCTGCTACGCTTATCTTAACCAAAGCAGGGGATGAACCATCGGCTTTACCGGCTCCATTAAATAACCCGAGAATTGTCAAGACGATTCCCAGGGTCACAAGAACAAAGAATAGAGCGATGTCTGCTTTTCGAATTATCTTAAACATAAGGTTTGAATTATTGAGGTTACTTCAGTGGTGCAACCAATTGCTTCAGAGACAAAACAAAAGGCCTTGCTTTAGCGTACTCCGAAAATCGGTTGTCGTCTTGTTATTGCTTGCTTTGATTATATCACAGACAGGGTGCAGTCAAAAGCCGGAGGATCTTATCAATAAGTCATATCTTGTTAGTGATGCGAGATGCCTTTGATCTATGCGGGGAGTATGAGGCATTGCTAAGTAAGACGAAAGAGGGCTCGGATGTATATAAGATTAATCATGCAGGTGGAAACCCTGTAGAATGCGATCCCAGAACTATTGAGATCATTCAAGACGGTCTTGATTTTGGAGCGCTTTCGGGGGGAAGTTTTAATATTGGACTGGGGAGCGTCATGGAGCTATGGGATTTTCATGCCGTTGAGCCGAAGGTGCCGGCGGAAGAAGATATTCAGATGGCTTTGGAGCACGTGTATGATTTAGGAGCTGTGGATGAAACTAATCCTCGGAGCTTGCAGGGGATTTAGACAGTTTCAATTTCATTCTTATACGGACTGATGGAAGCATAGATACCATGGGCAACGGTCCATATAATTTTGTAGAAAATCCAAATTGATTTTAGAAGAAGAATATAGTACCATGGAGTCGAGAGGAGTTCGCTTTTGCGACTGACTCGACATAAGTTTGTCGCCGTCTAAGCCCTAAGCTTGGCGGCATTTTTGATGGTAATTGTCACTCTCAACCACAGACGTGGAATCGAGATGGTTATACGCATCTCTAACCCTCCCTTCTTCATATCTCACCATGGCCATCACCTCCTGACGGTGGAAATGTAGTGGATATAAGTTGGGTCGAGTCAACCGCTTATTGCTTGCCTCTCGACAAACGTATTTTACAATTTTTCCCATTTTTCTGTCAAGCGATTTTTGAATTATCTTTAAATATATTTCTTTAGAGTCTTTATCGGATTTCTTGCTCCAAATCATCAAATACTTTTGATGTAAAGAAATCTTTTAATGAGATGTTTAATCCATCGCATAGCTTCTTTATAGTAATAATTGAAACGTCCCTGCGCCTAGAATCCATAAGACTATATACTGTTGACGGAGTTACGCCTGACAAAGTGGCCAACTCATTGAATGCGATTTTTCTCTCAAGGCATAATTCTTTGAACCTTAAGGCTACTGCGTCTTTGATTGAGATTACTGGTTCCCTTTTCATATTTTAAGTTTAATAATGAGAACGCAAATGCGTATACGCACTTGCGTAACAAAGAGCGCAAATGTATAATTTATACAATATGGTAGCGTTTCGTTTTAGGAGGGAAGTAAGTTATGTTAATTACAAGGAAAAGAGCCTTGATAGGCGTCATTATTGCTTTGATAGTTGTACTTTCCATGATGCTTCAGGCATGTAGCACCACAGGTGTGGCTCAAGAGGACTATGACAAGTTACTTAGTGAGAAGGAGGCTCTCGAGAAGGAGTATGCAGATTATAAGGCGAAAATGGAGCCCTTCGAAAAGATGACAGAGGCCGAGGCTGAGGAAGCAAGGTTAAAAGCACAGCAAGAAATAGATAGAATTGCTGCGGAGAATGCAGCGAAGGCAGAGGCCGAGGCGGCAGCGAAGGCAGAAGAGGAGGCTGCTGCTGCGGCCAAGAAAGCAGAGGAAGAAGCCGCTGCGGCTGCCGCAAAAGCAGAAGAAGAGGCTAAGGGATATGAGACAGGAATTACATATGACCAACTTGCCAGAACTCCAGATGATTATATGGACAAGAAAGTAAAGTTTTATGGTACGGTAGTTCAGGTTATGGAAGGTGATGGCGAAGTCCAAATCAGATTGGCTGTAGATGATGACTACGACACCATCCTATATGGAGCATATGATTCCAGTATAGTTAGCTCGAGAGTCCTCGAAGATGATGAGATTACGATTTATGGCGTTTCTAAAGGACTTCTGACATACGAATCAACCATGGGAGGAAATATCACAATACCTGCAGTGCTAATAGAAAAGATAGATCAATAGAATTATTATCAACGCCAGGCGGCGATTAGCTTGGCGATGGAATCATCGATTTGATCAAGAGGGATTTGATTGAAATAGAAAATCAAATCCTTCTTTTTGTTTGACTTGGGTGTGCTTGTAGAAAGAGGGCTGATTTGAAGCTTCATGTTCTTTCCGATTTGGCAAAGCTCTTCTGAGCTCAGGGAGGAGGCGACAGACAGCGTCAGGTTGATGCCCGACTTGGTATTGCTGGTTTCAACAAACCCGCTTCCGTATTTTTCAAAGGCATCTACAGCGACCTCCATCTTCTGAGCGAGTAGGTTCCTCAGCTTCTTTATATTGGTGTAATAATACCCATCCTCCATGAACAAAGCCAAAGTAAGCTGCTCGGCTTTGGAGCAGGTCTGTGTATAGTCCGATTTAATGGAACCAAACAACGTCGCCATGTGAGGTGGAAGAATCATATAGCTTATCTTGATGGCCGGGAACAGGGTCGAACTGAATGATCCCAAATAAACAACCGAATCATGACTATCCAGGCCTTGGAGGGCAGGCACAGGCTTTCCGGAATAACGGAGCTCACTGTCGTAATCATCCTCAAGAATTATACTGCCGTTTGCTGCGGCCCATTCCAAAAGCTCGTAACGCGAACCTATAGGCATGACAGAGCCTGTTGGGAATTGATTGGCAGGACTAACATAAACGGCGGTCCTGATGTTAACGGGCAGCTTGTCTATAGCGATTCCACTTTCGGAAACAGGAATTTTGGCGATGCTGAAGCCTCTATCTCTAAACACGTTCTGAATAGGTAGATAGCCAGGGTCCTCCGTGCATACCAAATCTATTCCCATCAAAGTCAGCATACGGGCAAGGTGTGCAGTAAGCTGCTGAGTACCAGCACCGATTACAACCTGTTCAGGACTTGCAGCAACTCCTCGAGAAGAGTATAGGTATTTACATATCTCAAACCTTAGCGCAGCCTCTCCTTGCACATCGCTTTCGAACAGCAGTGTGTCTGCGAACTCGTTAAAGACTCTCGCGCTGCATTTCTTCCACTTCAAGAAATCAAAGGTAGCAGGATCAGAAAGAAAAGCCTCTTTATCGGGCAGGTAATCCTGCATTTCAGGCGAGGCTGAAGGGTGCTCAGATGCTGAACCGGTTTCACCATCATTCGGGGCGTTCGTATCCTGCGACCGAGCTTCTACTTTAATAGCCTTTGTTGGAATTTCGGAAACATAGTATCCGGATTTAGGCTTGCTCTTGATATAGCCTTCCGTCAAAAGTTGCTCGTAGGCGAGACCGGTGGTTGTAACGGAAAGACCGCTTTCATCAGCGATTTGTCTAAGGCTCGGCAACCTCTCGCCAACGGTGAGACCTCCGGTCAGGATCTC
>Ga0256404_1013970_pt1 | contig 10018 bp, 7 predicted proteins | sample RumenRJG_01DNA_FD_185990 | JGI IMG/M metagenome (GOLD analysis project Ga0256404, IMG submission 185990) | Bovine rumen microbial communities from Lethbridge, Alberta, Canada - RJG_01 | ecosystem: Host-associated > Mammals > Digestive system > Stomach > Rumen | place: Canada: Alberta | collected...
GAGCATCATAGCGTGGGTTGAAAGAAACTATGGAGATAGAGTAATCCTCCACGATAGGGCAAAGAAGATGTTCCTAAGTAATGGAAGCGGAAGAGATTTGGCGTTCATTTGCAGGATGTTTCATTATATATATGGCTATACCCGCCTGGTGGGACAACATGCGGGAGATCCAACCGGGCTACAGGAATCCTTAAAAGCATACGATGTGCTTGACGAGCATTTGGAGGTGACCGACGTAGGAAGAAACCCAATAATGCATCATCCGGAAAGCTATGAGATAGATATATCAATGTATAATCCGAGTGCAGGAAAAGTCATAATGGATAAGCATGTTAAGGACGGCAAAGGTATGGATAGCGACTCAATTAGGATATACCTCTATTATGACAGTGAGATGGAAAAGACCATCGTTGGAACTATGCTGGAGCATTTGGATATAGGGATGAAGTAGGGGGAGAGACCTAGAATTTGTCGAATACACTCGACAAAAATGAGTATAAATTATCGAATATAGTCGACAAAACTGCAACAGTATTAAGGAACGATTTATATGAAAGAGAAAACAAAAACATCACTTAGGAAGATTATAGATAAGATTTTAGAATTAAATGACCTAAGGCAGTTCAATGAGTGGATAGAAGGAGACGATGAAATTAAAGCTTCTTTTAAGGAAGAAGGTCTATTGTCACTTGTCTCAGACCCTAATTCCGGGGAAGGCAACAAGCAAAAATCTATTATTAAAATAGCGTTTTCTAGAAGCGATTTAGACAACGAAAGGAAGAATGATAGAAGAAATAAAATCTCTGATACCAAGGGGCGGGGCTTTATTTTCCTTCTGAAAAATGATAAGGCTGTTTATCTTGGATTTGGAGTGCTTTATTATGGCGGAAGCGATTTTAGAAAAGGCGGTCTTAAAGAAAATATCCGGGAAGAATGTAAAAAGTTGTACGATGAACTTCCACCAAAGGGGTTTTTTTATAATAACGATGAATTGGAAAAAGATGCAAATGGTCGTGGTAAAAACGTATCTGGAGCTGGAGCTCGCATAGCGGTGTCGGCAGTTTTCAATAAAAATTATGCAACTTCTGATGAGAAGATTCAGGAGGAACTGATAAAGGACTTTGACACTGTACTGGAATATTATGAACAGTTCAAGAAAAAAGATTATGATGATTATTTTGAAAAGAAACTTGAGGAAATAAAAAGAGAACAATCGGGGAAAAAAGAAAGTATTAAAGAATATACTTTAACAATAACTAAAGACAGTTTAACCACCAATCCGCTTGATCCCAAATTTGATGCAACAGCGGTTGACTATGGGTATGGACAAGCAACAACATTTGGGCTAAAAAGTAAGGGGAAGCCAATTCGTGACATTAGATATGAGTCTAATGGAAAAACAATAACGTGCGATGACCATGACTTAAGAACAGGTACCGGCAAAGTGCACAACAGTGCGTTAGTAAGACTTTGCATTGGAGTTTTTGAAGATAAGATAGATGCATTGAGTGAAGCTGAACGAAAGGTTTTTCCAGTTGTCAAGAAAGGTTTGCAAGGACTATATAATAGCGAGGAAGAGTGGAGAAAGGCAGGACCGACAGGCAAAGGCTGGGGTTTTCACGACTTTAATAAGAAATACTATTATTCTGGATATTACGTCTTTACTAATATTGCATTTGCCCAAGAATGTTTAAAACGATGGGATCCAGATGGAAAATTCGAGATAGTTTATCAAGTGGTGGAGGGAGGCACAAACGAGACTTCTCGGATATTTGGATCCACTGGTGATGTGAGCAGCATCAAATACAAAAAAGAAATAATCTATGCAGGCCCTCCAGGCACAGGTAAAACACGAAAAGCAAAGATAACAGCATGCCAGATTGTATCAGAAGAATATGCAGAGGAGCTATATAAATACATCTGTGGAGAAAAAAGCATAGGAGAACTAAGCGAGGAGGTGAAGAGGCTAACAGAATGTATTAAGCTTGTCCAAATGCATCCATCGTACAGTTATTATGATTTTATGGAATCCTTGGAAGTACAAGATGGAAGCTTTAAGGTTAGTGATAAACCATTCAAGATGTTTGCGGTCAGGGCTAAAAATGATCCTGACAATAACTATGTCCTTATTATTGATGAAATTAATAGAGCGAATATAGCTGATGTTTTTGGTGAATTGCTATATGGTCTGGAGTATAGAGACACAGAGTTTAACACGGAGCTAAAACCGAAGGAACCATTTGCTGTTCCGAAGAATCTCTATGTTATTGGTACCATGAATACAGCAGATCGTTCATTGCAGAATATCGATTACGCAATTAGAAGAAGATTTGCATTTGAAAGGGTGCTTTCTAGGGCGCTGGCAGAAGCTGAAGTGCCAGCGGGAAAGATTTTTTGTAATAAGGTATATGAGAAAGTAAGGGAAGATGTGCTTTCAGCTGTATCGAGAGGGGTGCAGGCGGAAGATATAATGCCGGGCATAAGCTTCTTCCTAGTTAACAAGAAGTATGCTAAACCTGATTATGAACACCTTGAATATAAATTAAAGTATGAGTTAATACCGTTATTAAAGGAATATGCTAAGGATGGCCTCCTTTCTCCAAGAAGAAATGGGGAGTTAATAGAAATGCTCAGGAAGCAGGATGATTATTTCGACAACTTGATGGATATACAGAAGGCGGAGCCTGAAGAGGAGTAGGGAATGGGAAAAGAAATAGTAATATACGGGAAAGATTGGCAAGAAGCTACGCCCGTGGATGGAGATAGATTCAGTTTTTTTCCGGAAACTGTCGCTCCCGTAACTCAAGAAACTCCATCCGGGCATAACCAGGCACCATCTTCGGATAACCCCGATGATGTAAGCGATGCGGATAAACTAAATACTTGGGATTATTTTGAGAAATATAAGTCTTTATTTGGTCAAAGTATAGCACCGTTCAATTTAGGCATATATCAAACTTCGTCTTTGAAAAAAGGTGAAGATAGAGATCTTCTCAAGGCGACCCAGTATATAGGAGTAATGCCTCTTTTAAAGAGGCGTAATCGGGGGAAGCTTGAATCTTACGGAATTATAAATGTTGAATCTCGATTTGGGATATCTCCCACAGAAATGATAAAGGTTGTACTGGAAGGGGAGGACTATGAAGAAAATCCCAAGATGCTTAAGACCCACTCGTTCAAAGAATATGAATGGCGCGAAGTTGGAAGCGGGAAGAGGAAGTTTAAAGATGAAAAACTGTTGTTTGGGATTGTTACCGGAATTGGAACAATTGATTTAAACCAAGTAGAAAAAGGTGATGAACAGGGAGTCAACGATTTTTTACATATAAGCGAATACTCGGTTTTTGAAATAATTGATTTTGTAAATAAAGCAAAGGATGTATGCAGAAAGGCTTTAAAGAAACAATCCCAGCGGAAAGAAGAAAACTTGAATTGCAAGATTAAAGGCAGGGTATTGGTCCAAAAGCAGATAAGGATCAATGCTGTTAGAGGACAGGACCATAGATTCTATTGTGCATATAACAGGATTTCTGAGGATATTAAAGAAAACCAGATTATCAAATACGCATTGCATTTATGCAGAAAGACAAATATAGGCGATACGCTGGCAGAAGATATCAATTCGTGCATGGTGGCCCTTGCAGACGTGCCATTAAAGAAATGCACACAATCAGATTTTGTTGGATTAAAGAATAACGGAGCTTATAGACAGTATAAAGATGCGCTTGCCGCAGCAAAGAAAATAATACTCAGATTCGGAGTCCAATACTCGCATCAAGGGAAGAAAGAAGGAGACGGGGAAAAGAAGGTGCGGTACATCAATCATAATGTTCAACCATATTTTATTGATATGAACATTTTGTTTGAATTCTACTGCAGAGCGCTTTTCAAAAAGGCGATAAAAGAAATAAATGAAGAGTGCAAGGAAAATGGAAACAGCTTAAAGCTATCCTTGGATGAACCAAATAAGAAGTCCCCAATCTTCAAAGTAAAAGAAGACCATAATTACTATATGGAGAATTATATTCCGGATATAGTTGTTCGCTATGAAATGGATATCGGTCAGAAGGATGTAGAGCCGAATAAAGGCATTGCTACAGTAATCGATGCGAAGTATTCCGATGTGGAACAATCCGTTGATGGGAAGAAGAGAGAGAGGACGCACCAGATATTGTTTTATATGAAACTCCTGAATTGTGAAAATGGAGGCTTGATAAGTCCAGCCGAAGGAGAATGTGAAACCCCGTTTTTAAATGAGGTAAATATCGATGGCGAGTTGTTAAAAAAGGGGGAAACGATGCTGGGGTATATTCCATTGTTTTACCACAAACAGGACGGTAAAGTGGAGGATGGCAATAAGAGTATTATTGATAAGCATATAGAAATAGTAAAAGAGTATTTATCTAAAGTAGTAAACGGGGAGAAAACGGAATACGATATGGAAAGTAACGATAATAGTGAGAAAAAGACCGTTGGCAGCTTGGTCAATAAGATTCAGGAAGAACAAAAAACTATGGCTATTCTAAACTATCTAAAGGAAAACTTAGATCTTATAACGGAGGATAAAAACAACAAGCCGAATAAGAAAAAACGTGAAGAGCTAAAGAGTATGTTCAAGCAAAATGAAGGATAAGAAAGGATAAACGTTATGAGCAATAGAACTGTTGAAGATGCAAAAAAGATATTGGATAACAATTGGAACCGACAGATAATTCTATATGGGCCTCCGGGCACGAGTAAAACATATTCTGCAACCATAATAGCCGCTAAGATGCTTGGGTATGAGGGCGACGACTATAAGGAAGCCGAGGCCCATCTGGCTGAGAACAAAGGGCGATACAAATTAATTCAATTCCACCCATCATATAGTTATGAGGATTTTGTGAGAGGAGTATCTGTAAAACCAAACGCAGGCGGTGGCGTAACATATGAACCTGAGGATAAGATTTTTGGTGACTTCTGTAAGAAGGCTGCTGATGATAAGGGGAAAAAGAATCCCTATGTTCTTGTTATAGATGAAATCAATAGAGCACCTCTTGCGTCAGTACTAGGAGAATTGATATATGGGTTAGAGTATCGCGGCCAGCCGGTAGATACACCGTATGCGATAGAAGATGGCGATTATACATTAACGGTACCAGAAAACCTATATATTATCGGAACCATGAATACGGCAGATCGTTCAATTGGTAGCATTGACTATGCAGTACGTAGAAGATTTGCCTTTGTTCATGTTCCTTCCGAACCCTTAAAGATAGAAGGCTCATGGGAGTATATCGGAGGAGTCGTTGAGCATTTATATAAGGAGTTGATGAATCCTAAAACAGGTATTTTTGGTGAAGAACATAATCTTTTAGAAGATCTCGAGATGGATGTTGAAGATATTAAGATAGGCCATACATATTTCCTTGGTAAGAAGAAAGGCGAGTCTCAGGAAGATAAACCAAGTAAAGAAGACGAAAAAGCAAAAGAAGACGAAATAGCGTATATGAATTATCGAATTAAATATCAAATCAAACCAATCTACATGGAATACATAAAAGATGGACTAATAAAGAAAGAAGGGGAAAAAATATTTGAGAAAATCATAGAAAAATGGGAGGATTGGAAACCCGAATTGAAATGATGCACTCGTTTAATGAGTCGAACCACATCATGAATTCTACTGAGTAAAAGTTCACTGAAAAATTATTCAGTAAAAACAGAGAGGCGTGATCCCGCGCCTCTTTTTAGAAAAGAATACTGAAGCGAGAATAATACTTGCTTAAAGTTATAAAAGGTTATAAAATGAAACTTAAGTTATAAAAGGTAATAAAAGAAAAAGCAAGTTATAAAAGATTATAAAACAATATTAAGTAATGCAGACAAGGAGGTTTTATGAACCCTTTCTCTCTCACTTTTGGAAAAGAGCCTGTAAAGGCAATAAGCCGAGACATGCAAATGGGTGAAATTGTTGATGGTCTCACATCTTCCAACCCCGAATTCCAGGTGTGCATGATTACCGGAGTCCGAGGTTCGGGCAAGACTGTTATGATGACAGAAATCGCTGGAGAGCTCAAAAAGGACGAAGGTTGGATTGTTATAGAGCTGAGCCCGGAAAGAGATATGCTCCACGCACTGGCAGCAGAGCTAAGCAACAGAAAAGACCTGCTGCAGATATTTAAGGACGCAAAAATCAACCTTTCAGTTTTAGGTTTTGGTCTGGAAATAGATTCCGAACCGCCAATCACCGATGTGGTGGTGGCTTTGGATAGAATGCTGGAAAGGCTCACAAAAAAAGGAAAGAAAGTATTGGTTGCTCTCGATGAAGCGGTTTCCAATCAGCATGTGCGCGTATTTGCAAGCCAGTTCCAGATCTTTATTCGCAAGAATTACAGTGTATATCTGATTATGACCGGTCTCTACGATAAGATTTATGAACTCCAAAACGAAGATACATTAACATTCCTTTACAGAGCTCCGAAGTTTGAAATTCAGCCATTGAACGCTACACTTGTAGCAAAAGAATATAAGGACGTATTTAAGATTGGAAAAGAAGAGTCCGAAGAAATGGCTAACCTAATTAAAGGCTATCCATATGCCTACCAGGTTTTAGGTTATCTTTGCTATAAGAAAGAAGCGCATTACAGTGATGTTGTTGATGAGTTCGATGCCTACCTAAGCGAATATGTATATGACAAGATATGGTCTGAATCATCCGAATGTGATCAAAAAGTAATGAGGGCTATTTCAAAAACAGAAAGCGCCAAAGTTGAGGATATCCGGAAGACCATATCCATGGAACCCAACGCTTTCTCGGTATACAGAGACCGGCTTATGAAAAAAGGCTTAATATCAAGTCCGGCATACGGACATATAGAGTTTACACTTCCCAGGTTTAGGGAGTATGTGCAGAGGAAATAGAGCGGTGAAACCTTACTGAATAAAAGTTCAGTGAAAAATCATTCAGTAAAAAACATAAGGGGAAATATGCTTTACCTATCCAAATCCAAATACACCAAGCTCTGGCAGTGCCCCAAGATGCTTTGGTTAATGAAGAATAAGCCGGAGGAAGCTCCGCGCGTAGACCCTGGCCTTCAGGCTCGCCTTGAAGAGGGGAATGAAGTTGGGGATCTTGCCATGGGACTTTTCGGAGACTTTGTTGAGGTGACAGCATTTAAGGATGATGGTTCGGGAAGCCTGGACCTATCCAAGATGATTGACCTAACAAAGGAAGAAATGGCCAAGGGCACGGAGAATATCTGCGAGGCTTCCTTTAGCTATAGCGGACTTTACTGCGCCGTGGATGTCTTAAGAAAAGAAGGTGCCGGCTGGGCAATATACGAGGTTAAGAGTTCCACCCACCCAGAAAGGGCGGTGTATATTGCGGATATCGCCTACCAAAAATATGTGCTGGAAAACTGCGGAGTGAAGGTTACAGGCACATATATTGTCACGATAAATAATGAGTATATTAGAGGGAAAACTCTGGATATCAAGAAACTTTTTAATGTGACTGATGTAAGAGAGCCGGTGGAGGAAGAATATCCTAAGGTTAAGCAGAATATAGAATTGGCGGAGAGGGTTATGGCATCCAAGAAGGAACCGGAGACGGATGTATCCGCACACTGTATAGATCCATATGAGTGTGAATTTTTGGGCTACTGCCTGGGAGAACTTCCGGAGCCTTCGGTTTTTGATTTAAGTGGCTTTGGGTTTGCCAAGGCGCTGCCGTATTACCAGGCGGGCTCGGTTGATTTTGAATCTCTCCGTGCAAGCAAAGAAATAAGAAATGAAAAGCAGCTTTTACAGATAGAGCATGAACTGGAAGATAGGCCGTCGCATATAGATAAGGAGGGCATCAAAGAATTCTTAGATACGCTTTATTATCCTCTATACTTTTTGGACTTCGAAACCATGCAGCCTACCATACCGCCCTTCCAGGGAACAAAGGCTTTTCAGAAGATACCCTTCCAGTACTCTCTCCACTATATTGAAACGGAAAGGGGAGAATTGAAGCATAAGGAGTTCCTTGGGGAACCGGGGAAGGACCCAAGGAGAGGAATTGCTGAAGCCTTGGTAAATGATATTCCAAGAGATGCTTGCGTCATGGCGTATAATATGGGCTTTGAGAAGGGACAGATAAAAGAATTGGCCAGTGCATTTCCTGATCTTTCGGATCACCTAATGAGCATTCGCGATAACATTGTGGATTTGATGATGCCTTTCCAGAAAGGGCATTATTATAACCGAGAAATGCAAGGGTCTTACTCAATCAAGTATGTACTTCCTGCTTTGTTCCCCGACGACCCGGAGCTTGATTATCACAACCTGGAGGGAGTTCATAATGGCGGAGAGGCCATGAGCATATATCCGCAGATTCAGTTTGTGGAACCTGAGGAGGCAGAGAAAGCAAAGCGAAATCTGCTTAAGTATTGTGAACTAGACACCTTTGCTATGGTGAAGATCTGGCAAAAGCTAAAGGAAGTTTGTAAATAGGAGAGACGAATGAAAGCGTTAGTAATCCCCGACGTCCATCTAAAACCATGGATGTTCGATCGGGCAACAGAAATAATGAGAAGAAAAGAGGCGGACTTGGCGGTCTGCCTCATGGATATTGCGGACGATTGGGGACAGGAACGTAATGTCGGTCTCTATATTGAAACTTTTGATGCGGCAATTGCTTTCGCAGAGGAATTCATGAATTCGCTTTGGTGCTACGGCAATCACGATTTGCCGTACCTATATGATTTATATGGTCCGGGGTTTTCGGAGTTTGCAGAGGTTGATGTCAGGGAGAGACTGCGCAGGCTGGAAAATATTCTCGGAGAAGACGATAGAATTGCTTACATACATAGAATAGATAATGTGCTCTTTATGCACGGGGGCCTCTCTGAGAGATTTGTTAGAAGATATATCACGGACGTAAATAGTGAAATCGATTATGACGATGCGGATAGTATAATAGAAGAAATTAACTACATGCATATCGATGATCTTTGGCACGAAGATACACCGATATGGCTTAGGCCACAGGACGACGGTGCGGATATGTATAAGCCGGACACATTCCTTCAGGTTGTTGGGCACACTCCGATGAAAGAGATAACGAGAGAGAATAATATAATCTCCTGTGATGTTTTCTCTACATATCGAGATGGCTCGCCATACGGAACTTGCGAGTTCCCGCTAATAGATACGGAAACCTGGGAATGGGAGCCTTTTTCTTGACCCAATATTGTGATATAATTACGCAGTAAATTTGTTGTAAACCAAAAAGGAGAAAAACGATGCAATTAGTCTATAGCGGAAAAACCAAGGATGTTTTTGCGTTGGAGAACGGAAACTATCTGTTAAAGTTCAAGGACGATGTTACAGGAAAAGACGGAGTATTTGATCCGGGTGAGAACAGTGTTGGTCTTACTATTGAGGGAGTCGGCGACATCAATCTTAGGATGACAGACTACTTCTTCCAGAAGATTAACGACGCCGGAATCTACACGCACTTTGTGAAGGCTAACTTTGAGGACACCACCATGGAAGTAAAGCCTGCAAAGGTTTTTGGAAAGGGACTGGAGGTTATCTGCCGCCTGAGAGCAGTGGGAAGCTTCTTCCGTAGATACGGCGACTATATTGAGGAAGGAACAAAGCTGGATTCCTACGTAGAGATGACTCTAAAGGATGATGCCAAAGGCGATCCGCTCATCACCAAGGACGGACTAATTGCACTTAACGTAATGAGCGATAAACAGTACGAGGACATCAAAGCAATGACGGTTAAGATAACCGATATCGTTGCCAAGGAAATGGAAGCGAGAGGCATGGAACTCTACGACATCAAATTTGAATATGGATTTGATGAGAATGGAGAGGTAATGCTGATTGACGAAATCGCATCCGGAAACATGCGTGTATATAAGGATGGCGAATATATTCAGCCTATGGATTTGGCGGAGATGTTCTTTAAATAGTACGAGGGACAAAAGCCCTTCGGGAACTCAAATCACCAAATAAATAGTCTTATGATGGCGGTCTTGCT
>Ga0256404_1013972_pt1 | contig 10018 bp, 6 predicted proteins | sample RumenRJG_01DNA_FD_185990 | JGI IMG/M metagenome (GOLD analysis project Ga0256404, IMG submission 185990) | Bovine rumen microbial communities from Lethbridge, Alberta, Canada - RJG_01 | ecosystem: Host-associated > Mammals > Digestive system > Stomach > Rumen | place: Canada: Alberta | collected...
GTTCAAAAAAACTAAAAGTTGTTATAGACCCAGCTAATGGAACAACATCACCATTTTGCAGAAGAATATATGAAAAGTTTCCAATTGAATTAGATATCATAAATGAAAAAAGTGATGGTTCTTTCCCAAATCATCATCCAGATCCATGTGTAGAAAGCAATTTAGAGCAACTAAAAAAAAGAGTAATAGAAACTCACGCAGATGTTGGAATATCATTTGATGGAGATGGAGATAGACTAGGAGTAGTAACCCAAAAAGGAAAATTTATTCCAACAGACATATATATGATTTTAATTATTAGAGATTTAGTAAATAAAGTAGAAAAAAAAGAATTCTTATATGATGTAAAATGTTCAAAAGCACTAAGTGACGAAATAGAAAAACTAGGAGCAAAAGGAATTTGCTATCGAACAGGTAACTCTTATACTAAAGCAAAAGTAAAAGAAGAAAACTTGCCATTTGGCGGAGAACTAAGTGGACACGTGTATTTTAGAGATAAATGGCCAGGATTTGATAGTGGAATGTATGCTGGAGCAAGATTACTTGAAATTCTTTCTAATACAGATAAAAATATAGAAGAACTATTAGAAGGAATCAATCATTACTATTCAACAGAAGAAATAAAGTTTAAAGCAACAGATGATACTAAATTTCAAATAGTAGATAAAGTAATAGACTACATAAAAGAAAAAGGCTATAAGTATAATGATATAGATGGCGCTAGAGTAGAATTTGAAGACGGATGGGCACTAATAAGATGTTCCAATACAGGCCCAAATATAACAGTAAGATTTGAAGCTAAAACAGAAGAAAGACTACAAGAGATTCAAAATGAGTTTACAAATATCTTAAAAAAGAATCTAGAAAACATATAATATAAAATCTATAGAGCATCTCAAATGAGATGTTTTATTATTGTAAAATAGAAAAAATATAATGTAAAATTTTGTCATAATTACTAGTTAAATATTTCATTTATGATATATTTGTAATGTACGATTAAGATAGGGTGATAAAAAAATGGCAATTAGTGAAAGAGAACTAAAAAAGGAAGAAACAATCCTAAAAAAAGTAAACATTCTTCTTGGAAAAAAATTAGAAGAACTAGGAAAAGAAGTATACCAAGGGGAAGATGAGCTAATTGAATTTAAAAAAATGATGTGGGAAAACGCTAATAGTTTTGACAGTGGAGAAGAACAACAAGTAATGTTACAAACATCAAAAGAAGAAAGCCGATACTTAGAAAAGCAAAAATATTATAGAAGATTAAAAAGTATAGAAAAAAAACCATATTTTGCTAGTATAGTATTTAAAGATGAAGAAGATACTATTTACAATATATATATGTCCCTTACATACTTAAAAGATGTTGATGAAAATAACATTTTATATGATTGGAGAAGTCCCATATGCAGTCTCTTTTATGATTACGAAACAGGTCCATGTAGTTATCAAGCACCAGGAGGAACATATAGTGGTGAACTAAAAAGAAAAAGGCAATATAAAATAGAAGATAAAAAATTAGTGGGTGTTTTTGACAATTCACTAAATATAAATGATGATGTATTACAAGAAGTTCTCGCAACAGAATCAAGTGAAAAGATGAAAAACGTTGTTAACACCATTCAGCAAGAACAAAATAAAGTAATTAGGAACCTAGAAGATAATAATTTAATAGTACAGGGAATTGCTGGCTCAGGGAAAACAACAGTAGCCTTACATAGAATTGCCTTTTTACTATATCGCTTAAAAAAACTAAATAGTAATAATATTTTAATATTTTCTCCAAACAATATTTTTGCAGACTATATATCAGATGTATTACCATCACTTGGAGAAGCAAATACACTACAAACAACATTTGCTGATTACTTAGAAAACTTTCTAACAGAATACAATCAAGTAGAAAGTTTTACAGACTTTGTATCTAGATACTACTCCTATAAAGAAACTTTCCCAGAATTAGTAGAATATAAACAAAGTGACCAAATAATGACAGATATTAATAGTTTTATAGAAGAATATATAAATAATTGTTACTTTACAAAATCATTCAAAGAAGGTGAAAAAAACTATATAGATAAAAATGAAATAAATAAAATGTTACATCATAAATATGATAGACTACCATTATTTGAAAGAGTAGAAGAAATTGCTTTAAAACTATGTTCTAATTTTTATAAAGGAAAAACCACAAAACAAAAAACATATATCAAATTATTATATAAAAATAGTAACTTTGAAAAAAATTATATAGAAATATTAAAAAAATTCTTTAAAAGTAAATATGCTAAATTTCAATTAGATGAAAAAACAGTAGAAAGATATTTTTCTAATGATAAAATAAACTATGAAGATGCTCTAATATACGCTTATATAAAAGGGAAATTAGAAGGATTCATATATGAAGGAACCATAAAACAAGTAGTAATAGATGAAGCTCAAGACTATAATAAAATGCAATATTATATAATCACTCAAATATTTAAAAAAGCAGACTATACCATACTAGGAGATATTAATCAAAATATAAATCCATATTATCATTATCATTCTCTAGAAAACTTAAAAGAATTATTTAAAAATGATACAAAATACATAGAATTATTAAAAACATATCGTTCTTCTCCAGAAATTATTGATTACACAAATAAAATATTAAATTTAAATCATGTAAATGCTATAAGAAAAAAAACAAATAAACCAGTAATCATCAGAAAAGGAGTATTAGACTTAAAACAAAGATTAATTGAAGATATAAATTATTTACAAAGCATCTATAAAAGCACCGCATTAATTACAAAAGACACAAAAGAAGCAAATGAGCTATATGATTTATTAAAAGATGAAACTGATATTGATTTAGTAGAAGCAAATACAAAAGGGTTTCATAAAGAATGTATAATTATACCAGCATACCTATCAAAAGGATTAGAATTTGATAGTGTAATAATCTATAATGATAGAAAAAACACTTACAAAAAAGATGAAAGAAACCTTTTATATGTAGCTTGTACAAGATGTCAACATGAATTATATATATATAATTAGAAGAATGTAATACTAATAAACATTCTTTTTTTATAATAAAAATAGAAATACCAAAAAAAAGCAACTATAATAGTCACTTTGTAATAGAAAAATAAAATGTTGTACCTTGATTCTTTATAGACTCTACCCCATAAGAAAAATGATGTTGATCAAGTATTTTTTTTACAATACTTAAACCAAGCCCTGTACCTACTAAATTTCTTTTATGTTTCTTTTTATTTTTATAATACTTATCCCAAATATAAGGTATTTCTTTTTTATCTATTCCCTTACCAGTATCTCGTATCTTTACAAGAATATCTTTATCTATAATAATATCTATATAAATAGTATTATTAACTCCAGTATACTGAATAGCATTATTAATTAAATTATAGATAACTTGTTCCATCTTCTTTTTATCAGCTTGAACTACAATAGAATCTTTAGGATAATGAAAAATAAACTCATACTTTTCTGTTTCTTTTAATACATCATATCTTTTTAATATACTTTGAATTAGATCAACTAAATCAAAATCTTCTATCATTAATTCTTCTTGAATAGAATTCATCTTTGATAAATTTAAAATATCATTAACAAGATTTGTTAACCGATCAACTTCCTCCGTAATAGTTTGAACATCACTTAACCTTTTTTCAGGATTATCTTTATGCAAATCTTCTAACATTTCTGCAGTTCCTTTAATTAAAGTAAGAGGCGTTTTTAAATCATGAGATACATTAGCAAGTAAATCTCTTTTCATTTCATCCATTCCATTTAATTCAGTTTTAGCATAATTTAGACTGTGAGATAACTCTTCAATCTCTAATATTTTACTATCAGTCATAAACTCAATATTAAAATTACCTGTAGCAAGAATTCTCGCTTTATCATTAATGTTCTTGATAGGCTTAGATATATGATTAGATAAATAATATGCCATAATATAAGATAAAATTAAAACAATAATCGTTATAATAATAAGTTCTTTACGAATAAGAAACACAGTACCATCAATAGGCTCAATAGAAGTATTAATAAAAGCATATTGACCGTTAATTAACCGTAAAGCATAAATAAATGTTTCATTTTTATACTTATTATTTTTTATAAAGTAAGTCTCATCAGACTTATTATTAGTAATAAAATCAAATTTATAAGAATAAGTTGTCTCTTTATTATAAATACATCCTTTCCCCATATAATTAGATTGATATAAAAGATCATAATTATTATCATTAATTTCAATACAAACTCCTTTATCAATTGCTAAAGAAGAAATCTCTTGATAAAAATTAGAATTATTTTTATAATTCATTAATTTAGAAGAAACATAATAAACATCATTCATTTTTTGTTCTTTATAAAAAGATTGAAATAAAATAGTCTGCAATATCCATAAAATACTTAGAATAGTGATAGAAAAGAGAAGAAAATATTTTAATAAAGTATTTTTTAAATTATTCTTCATCTTCAACATACTTATAGCCAACTCCTCTTACGGTAATAATATGATCACGATAATCTCCCAAATTATAGCGAAGCATCTTTATATGAGCATCAATAGTTCGGTCATCACCAAAAAAATCATATCCCCAAAGCGAAGCAAGTAACTGCTCACGAGAGATTGCAATATTTTTGTTATGAACTAAAAAAGATAAAATATCAAACTCCTTTGGAGTTAAATTAAGAATTTTATTATGTAGTTTAACAATATGAGAAGAATAATTAATTATTAAATCATTATACTCGTAAATATCAAACATTTCATTTTTACTTCTATTAAGTACTGCCTTTACTCGAGCAACTAATTCCTTTGGGGAAAAAGGCTTAACAACATAATCATCAATTCCTAAGTCAAAACCAGATAATTTATCGTATTCTTCTCCTCTAGCAGACAAAACAATAGTAGGAACTCTTCTATCTTTAGGACATTCCTTTAACATAGTAAAGCCATCCATTTTAGGCATCATAATATCTAAAATACATAAATCATAAGAATGACTTTTTAATTTATTCAAAGCATCCATTCCAGTATCTGCTTCATCTATATCATACCCATTACTTTCTAAATATTCTCTTATAATAAGACGTATTTTTTCTTCATCATCAACAACTAATATTTTCATAAATTACCTCCAATACCTATATTATACAATAAATATGAAAGTTAAATGAAAATTAAATATTTTTTAAATATTGAAAAAGAATATAAGAAGAAAATAAAAAATTAGATAAAATGCTTACAATCAAGGATAATAAATAACTATAAATACCAATTCTAAAAAAAGAAGATCCAATAAGAAAACCAATTCTTAAAATAGAAGAAATAAAAGTAGAAAAAAAATTATATTTACTTAACCCAATTGCTTCTAAACCAATCGAAAAAATAGAATTTAAATATAAAAATAGAAATACTGGAGCTAAAATTTTTAAATAAGTAATTCCCTTATTAGTATGATAAATAAAAAAAAGGAAAAAAGAAGGAAATAAGTCAAATAATATAAAAATAGGTAATACCAATAATAATGAAAGTATAGAAGATATTTTTAATATCTTTTTAAATTCATAAAATTGATAGTTTTTAGCGCACTTAGTAAGTTTTGGAAAAATAGCTTGAGATATAGCTGAAGTAAAAAAAGAAGGAAGAAGAAGTAATGGAATAACATATCCAGATAAAACACCATATTCAGTAGTAATAAAAGATGAAGAATATCCAGATAAAAGTAAAAAATACATAAGAATAATAGGTTCTAAAAAATAAGTGATACTCCCAATAAAACTACTAGTAATATTAGGAATACTAATTCTTAAACAATCTTTTAAAACATAAAAATCAATAGAAAAGTCTTCTTTAGAAAAATTTACTTTTTTAGGTAAAAATAATAATAAAATAAAAGTTGAAAAAATCTCAGAAATAATATTTGAAAGAATTAAAAATAAAAGAAGATATTTAGAAGATAAAAAACTTAATTTGGGGAGAAATATTAGATATAAAATAAATCGAATAAAGTCTTCACAAATATTAGATAATACATGAGGAAGCATTCTTCCTTTACCAAAAAAATAACTTCGGCAAAAACTAGAAATAGAAGTAAACAAAATAACAAAACTAATAGATCTAATAGCAAGGTAAGTATCCGGACTATGTAAAAGAGTGACACTAATAAATTTAGAAGAGAAAAAAATAATTATAAACATAATAAAATGTACAATAACAAAAACAGGAAAAATAGAAATAAATATCTTTTTACTACGACGTTTTTCTTCCGCAACAAGTTTTGAAATAGAAATAGGAAGTCCAAATTGACTAAAACTAATACAAAGTAAAAAAGTAGGTAAAATTAACATATAAAGACCAAGCATATTAGAAGATAAATATCTAGCAAGTATGATTTTAATTAATAACCCAAGTAGTTTAGTAATAAAACCACCGAATAATAAAATTATAACTGACTGAATAAAATTTTCTTTCATAATAAAGTTTATGAAAAAGTATCTATCTTTATCCATAAAACTATGATAATATAAAACATATAGAGAATTGGATATTAAAATTCGAACATATAATACAATTTGTAAAATAATATAAAAAAGAGTATGAATAAATATATTTTTAAAATCATAAAATTAAAATATATGTTAAAATAATAATAGAGGTGTACAATATGAATAATTTAGTAGATTTTTTAACTTCAAAACAGATAATATACATTTATATAGTAGCTTTTTTAGCTTGTTTAGTATGTTATATAATATACTTAGTAGAAAAAAATAATAAAAAACTAAGACTAAGACACAATACAAGAGAATTAAATAAATTAGTAGAAGAAGTTAGAGAAGAAGCAAATATTATTGTAGAAAAAGAAGAAGAGGTAAAACAAGAACCAATACTAATACCTATGGAAGAATTACAAGATGAAGTAAAAAACAAGCCAATAAGAGAAGAAATAATAGTAGATCAAAACACTTTAAAACAAAAAAAAGAAGAAGAACTAGAATATACATCTATTGAACCAGATCAAAAAACAGCCAAACTAGAACTAGAAAAATTAAAAGCTGAGTTAAAGAAACAAGAAGAATTAAAATTAAAAGAAATAGAAAAAGAAGAACAAACTAAAAAAGAAGTAAAAGTTGAAGAAATAAAAGAAAGAAAACAAGAAGAAAAACTAGATCAAAGTAAAATTAAAGAAAAATACGAAGAACAACAAGAAAAAAACGCAATAATAAGTTTAGAAGAATTAGTACAAAAAAGTAAAGATTTATATGAAGCAAATGAATTAACACAATATTTAGATGAAGGAAACGAACCTATTAGTCTAAAAGAATTAGAAAATAGAGTAGGAAAAACATCAAAAATAGAAGAAACATTTAAAATAGAAAAAGCAATACCGAAAGAAGAGATAAAACAAATAGAAGAAACAGAACCAATTAGGAAAAGAGTTATATTAGAGGACTTTGAAACAGCAAATAATAATAAAAAATTTAAAAGCAGTCCAATTATTTCACCAATATATGGAATAGAAAAAGATACCAAAGAAAATGACATAGAATTAGAAAACACAGCAGACTATGATAAACTAGATGCAGAAATAAAAAAGACAAATGAGTTTTTAATGACATTAAAAGAATTGCAAAAAAAATTAGACTAAGGTAAAAGTAAAAATAACTTTTATCTTTTTTTATTAATTATTTTTCTTTTTAAAGAATATATGATATAATTTTTAACGAAAAAGAAAGCAGTGATAATATGAAAAGTGTAGGAATACTTACTTTAGGATGTAAAGTTAATACATATGAATCAGAATATATAATGAATTTATTAAAAGATAATGGATACATAATCAAAGATTTTCAAGAACTATGTGATATCTATATCATAAATACATGTACAGTAACGAACCAAAGTGATTCTAAGAGTAAAAAAATGATTCGTCAAGCAATAAGAAGAAATCCTGATGCCTGTATTGTTGCTATGGGATGTTTCATTCAGGCAAATCCAGAATATTATGAAGACGGAATAGATATCCTTATAGGAAATAAAGACAAGTCAAATATCATATCTATTTTAAATGAATACTTTAAAACAAAAGAAACAATAAAGAAACAATACATAGGCAGAATAAAAGAATTTGAAGATATGTATATAAAAGAATTTCCAGGAAGAACAAGAGCATTTGTAAAAATACAAGATGGTTGTGATAACTTTTGCAGTTATTGTATCATTCCTTTTGTAAGAGGCAAATGTAGAAGTAAAAATGAAGATGAAGTAGTAGAAGAAGTAACAGATTTAGTAAATAATGGCTATAAAGAAATAGTCTTAACCGGAATTCATACAGGAAGTTATGGAGTTGACTTGGAAACCAATTTTGCACATCTTTTAAAAAGATTAGTAAAAATAAAAGGTCTATTAAGACTAAGAATATCTTCAATTGAGACTACTGAATTAAATGAAGAAGTCTTAAACATTTTAGAAAAAGAAAAAATATTAGTAAATCATCTTCATATTCCAATTCAAGCAGGATCTGATGAAATACTAAAAAAAATGAATAGAAAATACAACTTAGATTATTTCTTTCAAAAAATAGAACAAATTAGAAAAATAAGACCAAATATTTCAATAACAACAGATTTGATAGTAGGATTCCCAGGAGAAAGTGAAGAATTATTTGAAAAAACAATTGAAACTTGTAAAAAAATCAAGTTTTCTAAAATACACGTATTCCCATATAGTGAAAGAAAGGGAACAGCTTCATCAAGAATGGATAATAAAGTAGATAATAAAACCAAAAAAAATAGAGCAAAAAAACTAATAAAAATATCAGAAGAATTAGAAATAAATTATATGAATATTTTTATAAATCAAACAGTTGAAGTATTAATAGAAGAATATAAAGAAGGATATTCAATAGGACATACAGGAAACTATTTGCATGTAAAAATAAAGAAAAAATATTTACAAAATGAAATAGTAAAAGTAAAACTAATAAAAATAGATTATCCATATATTATAGGTATAGAAGAATAGGGGGAATTACTTGAATACATATATAAAAGGTCATTATACAAAAACCATTTTTCAAACAACTGCAGGATATCACGTAGGATTATTTAAAATACAAGAAACAAATGACAAAGACATGGAAGAATATAATGGGAGAAGTTTTACCTTTACAGGGTATTTTCATGAATTAAATACAATAGATACTTATATTTTTTATGGAAAATTAGTAGAACATGAAAAATATGGTTATCAATATCAAGTTAATTCTTATGAACGCTGTAAACCAGAAGAAAAAGACTCTATAGTAGAATTTTTAACAAGCGGCCTGTTCAAAGGAATAGGGGAGAAAAAAGCAAAAAGCATAGTAGAAGTATTAGGAAAAGATACCCTAAAAATCATATTAAATCAACCAGATAACTTAATATTAATACCAGGAATAACCAAAACAAATATAGATACTCTACATAAAGGATTAAAAGACTACGAAGCAAGTTATGAGATTATACTACAATTAACAAATATTGGATTTACTACAAAAGACTCTATGATTATATATAATACTTATAAAACAAATACTATGAAAACAATAGAAGAAAACATCTATAAATTAATAGAAGATATAAAAGATATGACATTTAAAAAAATAGATCGTATCGCCCTTGGAAAAGGAATAGAAAAAGATAATTCAATAAGAGTACAAGCAGCAATTATATATATAATGGAAGAAGTAAGCCAAACATATGGACATTGTTTCTATTATGAAGAAGAACTAGAAGAATACCTTCCTAGAGTAATAGGAGTAAAAATAGATACAGCAAAATACATAGAAACATTATTCGAACTAGAAAAGAATAACAAAATAGTAAAAAAAGAAAATATATATTATCTAAAAGAAATGTATGATGCAGAATGCTTTATAGTAAAAAGATTTAGAATGTTAAATAAAGAAAAAAATGATGAAGTTAAAGACTTAGATAAAGA
>Ga0256404_1013973_pt1 | contig 10017 bp, 8 predicted proteins | sample RumenRJG_01DNA_FD_185990 | JGI IMG/M metagenome (GOLD analysis project Ga0256404, IMG submission 185990) | Bovine rumen microbial communities from Lethbridge, Alberta, Canada - RJG_01 | ecosystem: Host-associated > Mammals > Digestive system > Stomach > Rumen | place: Canada: Alberta | collected...
ATTCACTATGAACAAGGAGCACAGTCATGAAACTGGTTGTGATTGTATTGAACAAGCTTGAGTGCATGGAGGATCTTCTGTCGGAATTTTCTGCCAGACATCTGCAGGGAGCGACGATTCTGAGCTCTCACGGGATGATGCAGGAGCTCAACGAGGAAGATGAGCTTCGCTTTGTCCTGTCTCTCCGGAATGTCCTGAATCCGGCACACAAGGAGAACAGGACGATTTTCATGGCTGCGACGGACGACAAGGTTCCGAGCATCATCGAGGCGGTCAACAAGGTGACGGGAGGGCTGGAGCATGGAGATACCGGCATCCTCTTCACACTGCCGATCGAGCATCTGGAAGGGTTCAAGGTAAAGGAATCATGACACCGGATTTGAATGTCCTTGCCAATCTTGGCATTATGGTTCTGTCTGGCATCTTTATGGGAAGGCTGATGAAGCATCTCAGGCTTCCGAATGTGACAGGGTACCTGATCGCCGGGCTTCTGCTTGGACCGTATTTTCTGCCGGCACTGGGGATTCCGTTCTCGGTGCTGTCCGAGTCATTCATCAACAATATGACGGTCATTCCGGAGGTTGCGCTTGGCTTCATTGCGTTCTCGATTGGCAATGAATTCAAGCGATCATATTTCCGGCAGGTCGGGACAGCGCCTGTCATCATTGCCTGCCTCGAATCCTTGTTTGCTGTTGTGTTTGTTGCGGGAATGATGATTCTGACGGGGTATTCCGTTCCGTTTTCCCTTGTCCTGGGATCAATCGCGGCGGCGACTGCTCCGGCATCTACCATCATGGTCATCAACCAGTACAGGGCAAGGGGACCGGTGACGAAGACACTGCTCTCCGTTGTCGCGCTCGATGACGCGATTGCGCTGGTTTTGTTTTCTGTCTGCATGGCAGCTGCGCAGTCGATCAAGGGTGGGGCAGCCAATCTGGCATGGGCCATTTTCCGGCCTGTTCTGGAGATCTTCGGGGCGCTTGCGCTCGGAATTTTGCTTGGTATACTGATGCTGATTCCAATGCGCCGGTTCCATAAGCATGGCAACAGGCTTGCGCTTGTGTGCGGCTTTGTCTTTCTGGGCATCGGACTGGCAGACCGGTTCGGACTCAGCTCCCTGATGCTGTGCATGGGTATGGGAGCGGCCGTAGCCAATCTGTCCAGGGAAGCAAACAGCATTCTGGATGTGGCGGAATCCATCACGGCACCCATCTATATCCTGTTTTTTGTCGCATCTGGTGCCGGCCTTCAGGTGAAAATGCTCGGGAAGATCGGCGTGATCGGGATCATTTACATCGTCTTCCGTTTCCTGGGCAAGTGGTTCGGCTCCTGGCTTGGCGGTCGGATCGGGCATGCGGGCAGAAATGTCAGCCATTATCTGGGACCTTGCCTTCTGCCGCAGGCAGGTGTGGCGATTGGACTGACACTGGTGGCGGGAAATGTTGTTCCGAAGTATGCGGCACAGATCCGTGCGGTTGTGCTTGCCGGGACGCTGGTCTATGAGCTGGCAGGACCTGCCTTGACGAAGATGAGTCTGGTGAGAGCCGGAGAGATCAGATCCGGCTGAGAATTCATCTCTGCAAAAGATCAAAGGAGCCGGGGAGAGGCGAAGGGTGCCGCTCCTTCAGGCTCTTTTTTGTCCTGTGCCGTCCTGTGCGGGTCACATTCCGGCAGTTGAGCGGCAGCAGGCGGGATGCTATAATGAGGAGAAAGTTCTGCAAATTACATGGAACTGATGCAGGGCTGCGCTGACGGTCTGCGTCAGGGCAGTCCGATTGATAAGAGGAGAAAGTCGAATGGCAGACTATAAACTGAAGGAACTTCTGAAAGACGTCCCGTATCAGGTGCTCTGCGGAGAGGATGGGACAACGGTCACGGAGATCGTGAATGATTCCAGAAAGGCCAGAGAGGGCGTTGTCTTCGTCTGCATCAAAGGAGCAGTTGCGGACGGCCATAAATACATCCCGGATGTTCTGAAGAAGAATGTATCCGCGATCATTGTGGAAGACGAGGTCGACCTGAAGGCGTACGGAACCGATGCTGACGGTGTGACATTTATCAAGACAGATGATACCCGGATTGCGATGGCGCGTATGGCGGCTGTCTACTATGGCAATCCGTCCTCGAAGCTGAAGATGATCGGTGTGACAGGGACGAAGGGGAAGACCACGACGACCTATATGGTCAAGGCCATCCTCGAGCAGGCCGGCTACAAGGTCGGGCTGATCGGAACGATTGAGACACTGATCGGATCGGAGCAGATCCCAAGCGCCAATACGACACCGGAGTCTCTGACCCTTCAGGGGTATCTGGCGCGGATGGTGAAGGCAGGCTGTCAGGTTGTCGTGATGGAGGTTTCCTCACAGGCGCTGATGCTTCACAGAGTCGAGGGAATCGAGTTTGATATCGGTGTCTTCACGAATATCTCCGCAGATCATATCGGGCCGGGGGAGCACTCGTCCTTCGATGATTACATGGAATGCAAAAGCAGGCTGTTTCGGATGTGCAGAACCGGAATCTTCAATGGAGATGATATTCACCTTGGCAGAATTCTGGAGGGACATACCTGCAGCGTTGAAACGTTCGGCTTGAAGGAGACGGACAATCTTTATGCAGAGAATGGAAAGCTGATCTATCATCCGGGATATCTCGGAACTTCCTTTGATGTGAAGGGGGAACTGAACTTCCATGTTGTGACAGATATTCCGGGTCGGTTCAGTGTCTACAATGCGCTCTGTGCCATCGCAATCTGCAGACACTTTGACGTGAAGGAGGAAGATTACCTGAAGGCGCTGAAGGATGTCCGCGTCAAGGGACGCGTGGAGATGGTCAAGGTCAGTGATGATTTTATCCTGCTGATCGACTATGCGCACAACGCAATGGCTCTCTCCAGTATTCTGACGACCTTGAGAGAATATCATCCGGGCAGACTTGTCTGCGTGTTTGGCTGCGGCGGAAACCGTGCCAGATCAAGGCGCTACGAGATGGGAGAGGTATCCGGCAGGATGGCCGATTTTACGATCATCACGTCCGATAATCCCAGATATGAGAACCCGGAGGCGATCATGGATGACATCGAGGTCGGCATGAAGAAGACGACCGGGAAATACATTCGGATCGCGGACCGGAAGGAAGCGATCGCCTATGCCATCCATCACGGAAAGCCGGGCGACATCATCGTGTTGGCCGGCAAGGGACATGAGGACTACCAGGAGATCAACGGGAAGAAATACCCGATGGATGAGCGGGTGCTGATCCGTGACATTCTCGCGGAGGATGAAAAAAGCAAACGCGTGTAACTGTCCGTGCAGATGAGTCAGGAGGGCTATGAGGTTCGCAGATGTGATTGTGGATATTTCCGCCCATGCGCTGGACCGGAGCTTTCAGTATCGGGTGCCGGAGGAACTCACCGGCAGCTGTGATGTCGGCACGCTTGTTTCGGTTCCGTTCGGAAAACGGACGGTGACCGGCTATATTGTGGGATTCTCAGATACACCAAAGATTGAGGAGGGAAAAATCAGGCCGCTCGCGCGGGTTGACAATGAGGCGACAAGCGAGGAGAGCCGGCTGACCGGGCTGGCAGTCTGGATCAGGGACCGGTATGGCAGTACCTTCCTGCAGGCGCTCCACACGGTTCTTCCTAAAAAAACAAAGATGAAGGTCCGCCAGCAGAAGCGGGTGACGCTGGCGGTTTCCGCAGATGAAGCCTGGCGTGCAGCGTCCGTCTGCCGGGTGAAAAAGCAGAAGGCACGCGAGCGGCTCCTGGGGGCACTTTCGGAGGAAGAGACCCTTCCATGGGAGGTTGTCACGCAGAAGCTGAATGTAACGCCATCAGTTGTCCGGGCTCTTGCGCAGAAAGGGCTCGTTCGGATCGAGAGCGAGGATGCATACCGGACCCCGAAACTGCCGGAGGCCTTTTCTCACAAGGGCATCACGCTGAATGCAGAGCAGGAGAAGATCGTCCGTGCAATCTGCAGCTCCTGGGAAGAGGAGCAGGCGGGGCGATATCTGATCCGGGGCGTAACCGGGTCCGGGAAGACGGAGGTCTATATTGAGCTGATCGCCTTTGCGGTGGAACACGGTCAGCAGGCAATTGTGCTGATTCCCGAGATCGCGCTGACTTACCAGACACTGATGCGGTTTTATCACCGCTTCGGTGACCGGGTTTCCATCATTCACTCGAAAATGAGCGCGGGCGAGCGGTCGGACCAGTTTGAACGGGCGCGCCGCGGAGAGATTGACGTGATGATCGGTCCCAGGTCGGCGCTGTTCACCCCGTTCGAGCACCTCGGTATGATTGTGATCGATGAGGAGCACGAGGAAAGTTACAGGAGCGGTCAGGCGCCGCGCTACCATGCGCGCGAGGTGGCGTTCCGGCGGGGCGAAATGGAGAAGGCGAAGGTTGTCCTGGGCTCCGCGACGCCCTCACTCGAAGCTTCCTATGCGGCAGAGCGGGGTCTTTTGAAGGAATTCCGGCTGACACAGAGAGCGGGCGGATCCGTACTGCCGGGGGTCGAGGTTGTCGATCTGAGGCGGGAGAAGGGGGTCAGCGACCGTACCATGATCGGCCGGAGACTTCGCGAGGCCATTCAGGAGACACTGAGCCGGCATGAGCAGGCGATGCTGTTTCTGAACAGAAGAGGGGTGGCTTCATTTGTCACCTGCAGAACCTGCGGAGACGTACTGAAGTGTCCGCACTGCGATGTAGCGCTGACGCTGCACGGGAGAGATCGGCTGGTCTGTCACTACTGCGGATATCAGACAAGCCTCCCGGACACCTGCCCGTCCTGCGGAAGTCCATTTCTCAGGACATTCAAGGCGGGGACGGAACAAATCGAGCGGGAGGTGCGCCAGTTGTTCCCCTCCGCTGCGGTTCTGCGGATGGACAAGGACACGACATCAGGAAAGGATGGACAGCTGGAAATTCTGTCAAAATTCGCATCTCACGAGGCGGACATCCTGATCGGGACGCAGATGATCGTCAAGGGACATGATTTCCCGGATGTGACGCTGATGGGGATTCTCGCAGCGGATCTTTCGCTGAACGTACCTGATTTCAGGGCTGCGGAGCGAACCTTCCAGCTCCTGACACAGGCAGCGGGAAGGGCGGGGCGCGCGGAAAAGCCGGGAAGGGTGCTGATCCAGACCTATCAGCCTGATCATTACGCGATCCAGTGCGCTGCCCGGCAGGATTATGACAGCTTCTACCGCAGGGAGATGCACTATCGGATGTTATCCGGCTACCCGCCGGCAGGCGGTCTGCTGCAGGTGCATCTGTCCTGCACGGACAAGGAACAGCTTGAAGCTGCTGCTGCCCACCTGCGGGGACTGCTTGACCGCATTCTCAGCAACGTGACGACAGCGGTTGTGCTGGGACCCTCGGATGAGGCGGTCGGGAAGATTGCCGATGTCTACCACATGGCTATCTATCTGAAGTGCCCGGACAGGCGGGTGCTGCGTGTGTCAAAGGACAGGATGGAGCGCTATATCGGGGCAAATGAAGGGTTCCGGACGGTCGACATTCAGTTTGATGCAGACTAGAAAGCAACCCATTTGGAACAGGATGGATGATGGACACCGGACGACAGTGTGCCGGTAATAAGGAAAGGATGAGAGATATGGCTCTGAGACAGATTCGTACCCTCGGGGACGAGGTATTGACAAAGAAGTGCCGCGAGGTGAAGGAGATGACGCCGCGGCTCCGCACACTTGCAGCTGACATGCTGGAGACGATGTATCACGCGGAGGGGGTGGGGCTGGCGGCTCCGCAGGTTGGCGTCCTGAGACGCATCGTCGTGATTGATGTCGGGGAGGGACCGGTGACGCTGGTGAACCCGGTGGTTGTGGAGAAGGATGGAGAGCAGACCGGATCAGAGGGTTGCCTGTCGGTTCCGGGAAAGGCCGGACAGGTCACGCGTCCGGAGCATGTGATTGTGAAGGCGCTTGATCTCGATATGAAGGAGATTACAGTTGAAGGGCGGGACCTGTTTGCAAGGGCGCTCTGCCATGAAATTGATCATCTCGATGGTGTGATGTACATATCCAAGGTGGAGGGAGAACTGTACAGCACCCAGCCGCAGGAAGAGGATGAAGAAGACGAAGATGAGGACGTCTGAGGAAGTTATGGGAACAGGAGAATATTCTGCCGGAGAGCCTGCCCCGCAGCGTCAGGTCGTATTCATGGGAACACCGGATTTCGCATCCGGGATTCTGGAGGCACTGATTCAGTCTGAATACCATGTCATGGCAGTTTTTACGCAGCCGGACAGGCCCAAAGGGCGCGGGAAGGGTGTTCAGTTCTCGCCGGTCAAGGAGACGGCGATGCGCCACGGGATCGAGGTGTTTCAGCCTGTGAAGATCAGACAGGAAGAGAACGTGGAGCTGCTCCGGCGCCTTCATCCGGACTTTATCGTTGTAGCGGCGTTCGGTCAGATCATACCGCAGGCGATCCTGGATATCCCGGCGCATGGCTGTCTGAATGTCCACGCGTCTCTTCTGCCGGCGTGGAGAGGAGCGGCTCCGATCCAGTGGTCGATCATCAGCGGAGATACGGAGACCGGCATTACAATCATGAAGATGAACGCCGGCCTGGACACCGGCGATATCATCAGCCAGGAGGCCGTCCGGATCCGGAAGGACGAGACGGGCGGAAGTCTGTTTGACCGCCTGATGCCCGTCGGGGCGGAGCTTCTGCTCAGGACAATGCGGGAGATCGAGGCCGGAAGAGCCGTTCTAAGACCGCAGCCGGAGAAAAGCACAACGCCGTATGCGTCGATGCTGACCAAAAAGAGCGGGCTGGTGGACTGGGCGAGGCGCGCGGATGAAATCGAGCGCTTGATCCGCGGGCTGTCCCCGTGGCCGAGCGCCTATACCTTCGAGCACGGCAAGATGTTGAAAATCTGGAAGGCGGAGGTTGTCCGCTCTGAGACAGGCGGCGAAGCGGTCCCGGGCAGGGAGCAGGGAAATATGAATCCGGAGGCCGGAACGATCGTCAGGGTGACGAAGACGGAGCTTGTCGTGCAGACCGGATGCGGTCTGCTCTCGCTTCTGGAGCTGCAGCCGGAAGGAAAGAAGAGGATGGCTGTGGATGCATTTCTCAGAGGATACAGGCAGAGCGAGGGCGAAAGGCTCGGAGGCTGAAACGACAGCTGAAAGGAGAAATTGGCATGTACGGTTATGGCGGATATCCCATCTATTTTGACTGGACGTATCTGCTGGCGATTCTCGGCCTTGTGCTGACGATGATCGCAAGCGGACAGGTCAGAAGCACATTTGCCAGGTACCAGAAGGTTAAGAGCCGGTCAGGTCTGACGGGAGCGATGGCAGCCCGGGTGATCCTTGATTCGCAGGGACTGCAGAACGTTGCGATCGAGCACGTGTCGGGCAGTCTGACGGATCACTATGACCCGAGGTCGAAGACGCTTCGCCTGTCTGATTCAACCTATTCCTACAGCTCGGTTGCGGCGATCTGCGTGGCGGCACATGAGAGCGGTCATGCGGTTCAGGACAAGGTTCACTATGGACCGCTTGTGCTCAGAAGCACACTGGTTCCGGCTGCACAGTTCGGGTCTTCGTTATCATGGCTGATTTTTATCTTCGGGCTGATTTTCTCGCTTCAGCCGCTGATCACGGCAGGCATTGTTCTGTTCATGGTGGCTGTGCTGTTTCAGCTGATCACGCTTCCGGTGGAGTTCAATGCCTCTCACAGGGCGCTTGAAATCATGAAATCCAGTCAGCTTATTCCGGAGGATGAACTTGAGGGCGGCCGTCAGGTTCTGAGAGCGGCAGCGATGACCTACGTCGCAGCTCTTGCCGCGTCGATCCTGCAGCTTCTGCGCCTTCTGATTCTGGCAAATGACAGAAGAGACAGACGATAAGCTGATCAGCCGGTAGGCCGGGCGGGCCGGGGCGGAAGATGCTGTTGACAAACAACAGGGGACATAGCAAAGACATGGGAGTGAATATCCGTGCACTGATCCTGGATGTGCTGATGGAGGTGACCGAGGGGGAAGCCTACAGTCACATCGCACTGAGGGATACGCTTGAAAAATATGAATATCTTGACAAGAGGGACCGGGCATTCATCTCCCGGGTCACGGAGGGGACGCTCGAGAATCTGATTCAGATCGACTATATCATCGAGTGCTTCTCAAAGGTGCCGATCTACAATATGAAGCCCCTGATCCGCAATCTGCTCCGGATGTCAGTCTATCAGCTGAAATGGATGGACGCGGTTCCGGACTCGGCGGTTGTCAATGAGGCTGTGAAAATCGCGCAGAAACGCGGTTTCTTCAATCTGAAGGGGTTTGTGAACGGAGTCCTGAGAGCCTGCGCCCGCGGCCTGGACAGTGTGACTTATCCGTCGGCGGAGGCAAGTCCGCTGGAGTATCTGTCGGTGCGCTATTCTATGCCGCAGTGGATTCTGACAAAGTGGCTGTACCAGTTTTCTTTTGAGGATGTCGAGAAGATGTGCGCCTCCTTCCAGGCAGAGCGCCCGATCACCGTCCGTGTCCGGACGCAGCAGGTGTCGAAGGAGGAGATCATTCAGTCTCTTGTCTCGGAGGGTGTGACCGTTTTACAGCATCCCTATCTGGACTATGCGCTGAAGCTCACCGGCGTCAATTACCTGCAGGCACTCACGGCGTTTCGGAACGGCTGGATCTATGTCCAGGATGTCAGTTCCATGCTGGTGACGGAGATTGCTGCCCCGAACTGGGGCGATTACTGCATCGATGTCTGTGCCGCTCCGGGCGGTAAAAGCCTTCATCTTTCTGACCGCCTCAAGGGAAGCGGATACGTGGAGGCACGGGACATCTCTGAGAAGAAGGTCGATCTGATGCAGGAGAACATCGACCGGCTTGGGGTGATCAACATGCAGGCAGCGCTGAAGGATGCAATGAAGTACGATGAAAAGTCTTTCCAGAAGGCGGATATCGTGCTTTGTGACATGCCCTGCTCGGGACTGGGTGTGATCGGAAAGAAGCAGGATATCAAGTATAAAATGAACCCGACGCGGCTTGAGGAGCTGGTGAGGATTCAGCAGCGGATTCTGAGCGTCTCCCAGAACTACGTGAAGCCGGGCGGCGTGATGGTTTTCTCGACCTGCACCATCGGGGCGGAGGAAAACCAGATGAACCTGCAGTATGTGCTGGACCAATTTCCGTTCCGGCTTGAATCGATCGATCCGTACATTCCGGAGGCGCTGCGGGGCAGGACGACCGCAGGCGGGTATCTCCAGCTTCTGCCGGGGGTCCATGACTGTGACGGCTTTTTCCTGGCGCGCCTGCGTCGGGAGGGCTGAGACACCCTGCTGCGGTGTGCCGGGAAGGCAGAGATGGCCTGCTGCGGTGTGCCGGGAAGGCAGAGATGGCCTGCTGCGGTGAGGAAGGAAGGCTGAGACGTCCTGCGCGGTGTGCCGGAAGGGCAGACGGGGAAACTGAGAAGGGGACAGATGGAAGAATACAGCACAGATCAGGAACAGAAAAAGGAAGATGGAAAGCGGGATCTGCTCTCGATGTATCCGGCGGAGCTTGAAGCTTTTCTGACGGAGATTTCGGAGAAAAAATTCCGGGCAAGACAGATCTATGACTGGCTGCACGTACAGCACGCGACGTCCATTTCCCAGATGACAAACCTGTCAAAGCTGCTCCGGGAAAAGCTGGAGTCACTGGCCTGTATCGACGAGCCGGAGCCTGTTGAGGTACTGACCAGCAGGCTGGATGGCACGAAAAAATATCTGTTCCGGATGAAGGATGGGAATGTCATTGAGTCTGTTCTGATGAGGTACAGCTACGGACTTTCTGTCTGCATTTCGTCTCAGGTGGGCTGCAGCATGGGGTGCCGGTTCTGCGCTTCCACAATCGGAGGACGGATTAGAAATCTGACTGCATCGGAGATGCTGGGACAGGTGCTTCAGATCAGCCGTCTGGAGGGAGAGCGGATCTCACATGTTGTGATCATGGGCAGCGGGGAGCCACTCGACAACTATGACAACCTCGTCCGCTTTCTGAGAATCAT
>Ga0256404_1013974_pt1 | contig 10016 bp, 8 predicted proteins | sample RumenRJG_01DNA_FD_185990 | JGI IMG/M metagenome (GOLD analysis project Ga0256404, IMG submission 185990) | Bovine rumen microbial communities from Lethbridge, Alberta, Canada - RJG_01 | ecosystem: Host-associated > Mammals > Digestive system > Stomach > Rumen | place: Canada: Alberta | collected...
TCCGTGAGGGAGAGAAGTTCTGTCAGATGTATCGATTTTAGGATTTTGTCCTGATTTTTGTGACATGTAGTCACATTTAGTGAGTTTTTCAAAAAATAACTTGATTTTGACTCAAAAACAGGTTGAAAAATATTTTTTCTAAGTTGATTGCTCGTCAAAAGTAAGTTGAATGTCAAAATGGGCTAATTTTTATCTTTCTTTGTATGAAACTTCAAATATAATATATATTATATTTGTGACACGAGTGTATCGAGAATTACTACCTTTCTATAAGGAAACTATTCACCTCGAACCAAATGTATTTCTATAGGAAAAGGTTAAAATCTCGTGACACTCGAGACATTTAGGTGTATGTGTCGAATGTGGAATTGTAAAATAATTAGAAAGGTGAATTCTCGTGAGATTAGAGTGTGATAGATGATGTGATGCCGTAACTATTCGTATGGTAAGTCGAACTGATAGCACCAGTTTCCTTCTGAGTCACGTAGGTTTCCACGTGGACCGTGCTGGTTGCCACTTTTCATATAATCGCCATTGACAGCATAGCGAGTTCGGCATCCTATGGGGGATTCTGAACAGGTTAGCCTGACGCTAGAACTGTCAATAATTACCTCTTGGAGGATATTTTTATTTTCCTTGTTGATAACACTAAATCCATAATGCTCTGCTTTTCTAACTTGAACGCTGTCGAGTGCCAGTTGGAATGACGTGTTGAAATGTATGGTAATAGTATCGTTATCGGTCACAGTTTTGGTTGGGATAAGTCCGCGGAAACGTTCTGCTCCACGAAGGATTCCAATAACAGAACGTGCAGCAAGTTCGCCAATCGCTTGCTGGCCTTGGGCGTTGATATGTATCTTTTCATTCACACAGGTGTAAGGATAAGTGGGGCCACTTGCCCAAAAATGATTGTTGTCACGCAGTAGATTTACAAAAGTCTGAGGAACTTCAGTTTCGTGACATACGTAGCTGTTGGCTTTGAATTGCTCTGCTCTGCTCAGGGAATTGGCCTGGTAACAGATAAAAGGTATGGAATCTTTTTGATGAGTAATCTGGAGGATGTCGTCATTCATGTCTTTCCAGATTTGTGTTAGCTTGTCATGATAGATGGTATTTGGGTAGTCTACTATATCTGATTCACCTTGCATCCAGCAAATAGCTTGTACCTTGAAATCCCATTCTCGCTCTTGTGCCGTTTCGTATGCCGATTGAATATTCTCAATGAAACGCTTATAGGGTAGTGTGCCTTTACTCAGGTTGGCGATGGCTGTAGCTCCTTGTCCGCCAGGGAAAATACATATCAAAGTGTCTTCTCCTAATTGGTCAGCTATTACTTGTGCCATCTTATATATAGACAGTTCATAGGCCCTTTTTTGATAACCAACAGTCTTTTTAATCCAATGTTTGAAGTTGTCATTTTCGAAATAACCGAAGCTATGATTCAGGTCCTCTGTCACGATGCGACCATCGGCATAGGCTGCCAAAGAATCGAAATCTGTCATACGTTCTGCTTCCTCACCTAAGGCCAGGCTTTGTCCGTAAACGGGGATGCAAAGAACTACCTTGTGCTCATCAGGGGTCTGACTACAGGAAGCAAGAATTACGATAATACATGAATATAAAAAGTGCTGCAGTTTCATTCTTTAATCTATTGTTTTGGGAGTGATGTCCGATTTGTAATTAGCCATATTTCGATAAAAAGGTGTCTTGTGCCAAATATAGATATGAAGCTTATCAATAGCCACTGAAAGAACAAAAATAAACCCTATCCATAGGAAAGTATGTGTTATAAATGGAATTGTTCTCAAACTATCAAACCATTCTTTAATTTGATATAAATAGATCCACTCGAATAGTATAGGGAAGCAATGTACGAGATAAACTGATAAACATGAAGTTGCTATCCAATTAACCATCTGACTATTAAAGGACATCTTCTTAAAAAATAAGAAGAGGAAGACACTCTCAATAATCACAAGAGGTGAAGAATAAGAATAGGCTTTAAATGGATCTATTCGTATAATCGACATAAAATATGCTAAACTAGTCGTTAACAATACCATACCTAAATACATTAATAGATCGGATGACTGTTTTCGTTCTGTGTATTTATTAGGATATAGGTGCATGTAACGCCCTAAGATATATAGCCCCATAAATGAAATGGGAGAATAACCTCTGGAGAACCATGACAGTGGTAAGATGAAGCCCCAGATTGTCTGAAAGATGTAAAACAAGATAAGAAATAGTGCGACGTTTTTCTTTGTCTCTTTTTCGACAAAGCTGTTTAATGCAGGTGAGAATAAGTAAAGTGCTATATACGCCCAAATGAACCAATAGTCTTCACAGAACTGTTTGATAATTACACCAACGTCTATGGATTTAATATCTCCATTTAAGAATAGAAAAGTGGAGATTATGATAAAGACGAATAGAATCTGAAATAGGAGCTCCACTAAACGTTTTAATTTGAAGCGAATACCAAACCAGCCAGAAATGAGTATAAAGATATTAACGCATACTATTGATATCGACTCAATAAAGAAACGCATAAAAGAGCTAACAGGAAAGTCTATGATTTCATTTTGTGAAGGTATGCCTAATGCTTTAAAGTCTGCATGAACAACCATCACTAATATCATAGAAATAATTCTGAGCAATTCTATATTAGATTGTCTTTTTCTTTCCTTAATGCCTATTTCCTTAATTCTGAAGAGATGCATTTTTTTCTATCGAACTATACTTCTTCTATATCTTGCAAAGTTAAGCGAAAAATTCGATATGACCAAACTTTTTGTATTTTTCTGCCTTTTTCTTCGCTTTTTCGATAATTTGTAGTATTTTTGCAGAGAAATAGTTATATTGTCGATGAAAAACCCTTTGCTGAGTATCATAACGCCTGTCTACAATGTAGAAAACTATCTGGATAGATGTGTTCAGAGTATTCTCTCGCAGTCTTATCGTGATATAGAGCTTATTCTGATTGATGATGGTTCTACGGACAGCTCAGCTGTTATATGTGATGAATGGGCAGCGAAGGATTCACGTGTCGTGGTTGTACACCAGACTAATGCAGGCGTTAGTGCAGCAAGGAATGCAGGTCTGAAGATTGCCCAAGGTGATTACTTGACATTTGTTGATCCTGATGATTTTTTGGCACCAGAAACTTATAGCGTAAATATTGACTATTTGCTCCAGCATACAGAAGTAGATATTCTGCAATACCCTTATTGTAACTACTATGGTGAGGAAGAGCAAGTGGAATATCATAGACCAGCCTCTGTTTTACTTCAAGGCACAGAGCAGATATTTAAGAATTGGTGGTCTGGGATGCCATTGGAATATGTGGTATGGAACAAAATATATAAGCGTTATATTTGGAATGGTGTTCGATTTGCCATTGGGCGTACTTCAGAAGATACTTGTCTAGTGGCTGATTTTGTAAAAAGAGCCAGTACTGTTTGTATTTCAGAATGTGGGCTTTATTATTATCAACGTTCGAGAAAAGATTCATATACATATGTATATGACTTTAAAAAGCATCTTGACCTATTTATTGCTCATGCTGCCATTTTTAAATGTTTTGATATGTTTCCTGATATGGTTTCTGAAAAGGTTCTCGCATTTACGCGATTATTTAGACGATTAATTACTGCTAAACAAACAGAATCTTCAGCAGATATCCATGATTGTATAGTAATTGTTAGGCAGTATTTCCCAACATGGAGGGAAATATTTAGTTCTCACAATACTAATAAACTATGGTTATCCGTTGCGAAGCTATTAGGTGCTGATTTGTTTGTTAAAATCTTTGTTTGTTATCTTAAGATTATACGTTAGTTTTGAATTTTCTATATTTCATGTATATAGCAGCTGGTAGGAAAGTTACAAGTAGCCTTCCGATGTTGCTAAACCCACAAATAGAATAATATTTAAACCATATTGCTCTATTATGTTTTATGAATTTGAGTATTGTTTTTATTCGTTTGTCAGAATGAAATTCTGGATATAATGCTACTCTTCCTAATAATTCGTTGTAGTAAATAATTATGTGTACTAGACTCCATTCCTTGACAATGGCGCTCTCATTATTTACGGCTTCTTGGGTTATTTGTACTCTTTTAATTCTGTCATCAATATATTGGTTAATATTCTTCTTGAAATTCCAATAGCCGTGTGCAACAGAATTCTCTCGGTATGTATACTCATAAAGCGGCTCATCGAGGATGATGGCCTTTTGCGCTGCCTTAAATGCTTTGATATTGAAAATGATATCCTCGTCATAACGCATTGGCTCGTTCTCAATATGATAATCTTTTAGCATTTGGCGCTTATATAGTTTTGTCCAACACTGAGAGTATATTTTGTCTCTTGAGTAAAAGTGAATTAATGCTTGCTCATGATTAAAAATGTACTCTTTGTTTGTACAATCTGTATGAGATACAATCCCCTCCTCATCTATTTGTTTGTAGTTGCAACAAACTATATCTGCATCATGCTCGTACCCAGAGGTGACCATTTTGCTAAGCATAGATGGTGTCATCTTGTCATCGCTGTCTGTTAAGGCTATATAGTTGCCTTTGGCATATTTGAGCCCCTCATTTTTAGCGACGGCTTGACCGGAATTCTTTATGTGAATTGCTCGGATATTATTATATTTCTTGGCATAGTCATCACATATCTGACCAGATGAATCAGAAGAACCATCATCTACAAGAATGATTTCCAATGATACGTTGACCTGGTTTAGAATGCTATCAACACAAGCTGCTAAATATTTCTCTGTATTATATACTGGAATAATTACACTTACATCCATGACCTTATTTATTTTTGTTTGTAAAAAGTAGAAGAAGTTTGATGATACATTTTGCAATCTTTCTTGCTTTGATCGTTTGGGTAAGCAAAAGCGATAAATCAAGAAGCTCATCATCTACAGGGGCAAAACGTAGATAGTCTGCGATGATACGTGGTGGAAATACTTCTCTTTTAATGATATCCTTTTCTTTTGGAAGAAGACCATTGGAGTTAGTGCTGATTCCGCTAGTGTCGTAGTCGGCTATAACAATATCTATGTTGCGAAAACTGCAATTATCAAGGATCATAGCCTCTAGGCAAAATTTCCAATCAGAAACAATTTTATAATTCTCATCGTAAGGATGTTTAATTAACAAATCCCTTCTTATAAACATTGCCTGATGAGGAAGGCTGCCTCTCATCAGGTCGATTAATGTTATGTCATGTCGGTTATGTCCGCTTGGAATAGGGCATTCTCCTTTATATACTTTGCCTAGAATGATATCTTCTTGGTAGTTAGTAACGTTAGATAGTACGTCAGATGAATGAAAGCAATCACCAGAGTTCATAAAAATAAGATAATCTCCGTGTGCCTGTGCCACTCCTTTATTCATCGCATGATATACTCCGTTGTCTTTCTCGGATACCCAATAGGAGATGTTATCGGATTTCTCCATTATAACATCCACGCTACCATCAGTAGACCCGCCATCAATAATGATGAACTCAAAGTCTCGGAATGTTTGGCTTACAATACTCTTAATAGTTTGTTTAAGCCCCTCCCTATTGTTATAATTAATCGTGATAACAGAGTATCTCATTTGACTACTTTTTTTGCAAAGTTAGATATTTTTTTTGATATTTGATAGTTATTATCAGATTTTTTTGTATTTTTGCAGCAAAATGAACGTTATGATGTACAATATTATTATTCCTGTTATTTTTAGAGATTATTCTTTCTTAAATACTACGATAAAGTACATACATAAGTATCTACTTCCAAAGTCAGTCTATATTATTACAGATATCAGATTTAAACGTTTTCTTCCTAAGGACATATTAATCGATAAGAGCTGTATTATTATAGATGAAAATGAAGTAATTGAAGGGTTAGACATAGACAAAATAAAGGGCTTATTTGAAAAGTTGAATCGTGTAAAAATGGGGGCTGGTTGGTATTACCAGCAGTTTTTGAAGATGGCATTCGCCCTTTCAAGATATTGTGATACAGACTATTATTTATCATGGGATTCTGATACAATACCACTTCGCAAGATTGATTTCTTTAATGAAAATGGGAAACCGTATTTTACGATGAAATCAGAGTATCATAAACCGTATTTTGTTGCAATAGAAAGGCTGTTGGGTATAACAAATACAAACAAACGTTCTTATATTGCAGAGAATATGCTTTTTAATAAGAATATAATGGTCGAACTTATTAATCGTATTCAATCGAACGAGCAGTTAAAAGGGACTTCTTGGTATGAGAAAATTATTTATGCTCTTGAACCAGAATCTGTGAGTCCGATGGGGTTCTCTGAATTTGAGACGTATGGCAATTATTGTTTTAATTATCATCCTCTCGTATATGAAGAACGTATGCTTCCGTCATTTAGGAAAGGTGGTTTGATACAGGGACGTTTAGTCACAGAGAAAATTCTTGATCAACTTGGTTTTGACCAAGTAACAGCATCTTTCGAAATTTATGATCGTCCTCCTTTCCCATGGGGGATACTGGCTTATTGGTATGCACGATGGCAACGCCGTAAAGAACTATTATTCAGAAAATGGTTCTTATAGGTCTTTATTTAATTCTTTACTCATCTGAATTTTGAGTTGTAATAATGCAGGAAAGTATGAGCTGTGAAATGGTCCTTAAATAATTAGAGATAAATATTCTTTATATCTTTGTTTGCATTTAAATGAAAGTGTTATGCCTAAAAATGAAAATGTTGTTTTGAGCCCCTCATCTTCAAGATTGGAATCTTCAGTTCTTGGTGTGGTAATTGTATATCATCCTGATGTTGAACTTTTGAAGGAAAATGTAAATGCCTTTATCAATCTGATAGATAAACTATTAATATGGGATAACACCCCCAACGGGTGTGTCAACAAACTTAATGAGTTTATTCAACATGATAAAGTTGTTTACAAGAGTGCTGGTGAAAATATTGGAATTTCTAAAGCTCTTAATTATGCTTGGAGATACGCAGATAAAGAAGGATTTAATTATCTTCTAACTATGGATCAAGACTCAGTTTGGCATGATTTCTGTAAGTTTAAACATCGGGTTATGGAAAAAAATGAAAAGGAACTGTGTATTTGTGGACCATGTGCATATACGAATCTGGTTGAGAGACCATTAAAAAGTGGATTTGAAACTTTCCGTTGGCAAATAACTTCAGGAATGCTTATTAAAATAGAATTATTGAATAGGATAGGGGGGTATAATGAATCTTTTGTCGTAGATTGTGTTGATATAGAGTTATGTTTGAGAGCTAAGTCTAAAGGATTTAATTCATATTATTGTTATGATGGTTTTTTAGTGCAGCAATATGGAACTCCATCTAAAACGATGTTTCTTGGTAAAGAGAGAAATTATACATTTTATAGCCCGTTTAGAGTTCGTGGAATAATTGGCGGTCATATACTCTTGTATCGAATATACAAACATCCGGATTTACCTAGGGAAATAAGACGATTTACAAAAGAAGCTCTAAAATCTGTTGCGTATTCGCGCCATAAACGTCTAGGGGTGCTATTTGCTTTATTAAAAGGCTTCTATGATGGTCTATTTAAAAAGTATAATTTTTGATGGGCATAGGCAATATACGGTCGTATTTGTTACTTGGCCAACTCTTTAATAACTTTTAAATAGTCATATTTATAGAAGCTGTCTGGTTCTAAGTATGCGCCTTCTCCCCATTCATTCCATGCTGTGAGGAAGATGAAATCTTTTCCTTGGTTCTCTGATATTTCGAGCAACTGAGATAAGTATTCTTTGAATTTCTGTGGTGAAGCTCCCTTGACGATTTTTCCATTTATTGAACGGCGGGGAGAATCATCATATCCCACAAAAGCGCCAAGATACTCTTTTGGGGTGGCTTCTTTCGCATTCTTAATAATTCTTCTCCAGATTTTGTCATAGCTATAATGATTATTTTTTATTGGCAGATGGCATATCTTTTTAATCTTTTCAATTCTACGTTCCCAAATGGTGGGATTATGCCAACCGTCGTAATGGGGCTCGTAATTAAAGCGAAAAGCTTCTTTATCCCAGTCAAACCATCTTTTGTTTTTGAAGATGAAAAGAATACCGTCAAATCCGTCATTTAAGGCAAGGTTATTCCAATAATGACACATTTTTTCAATGTTTTCATTGTATTGGAGAATCGTAAATATAGGTTTGTTGTCCAATTTTATATACCTTCCGTCCTTGAAATATGGAAGTAAATGGTTATAATGGTTTTCCCAATCAGATTCGTTGCCAAGAATATATGGAATCAATATTCCACTCTCGTTGCTTGGTTTGGGGGTACTGTCGGCTATAGGAGCCCAATCGTTTCCATCAACAGCACTCCAACTTCTTTTCCAATTAGCATTGTCCCATGCAAAAAAATAATGAATGTCTATATCTTTGTTATTATAAATTATCTCGACTGGTTTCGTCAGAAGGTTTTTTTCGTTATTAAACCAATAGTGATATATACCAAACCCATAAATTCTATATTCTTTAGCAAGTTTTGCTTGCCACATAATACTATCTTTTATCGATAGATCATAGTAGTTATGATTTAGAGGAATTCGGGGCTGCTTATGACCTTTATATAATGGTTTCGCATTTTTGACTGTAATCCAATCAGTGAATCCTTTCCCCCAAAAAATGTCGTTTTCAGGAATACAATGATATTGTGGTAAGTACCATGCTATTATTTTTGTTTTCATATTACCTCCATTCCCATAAGTCCAAATGTTTCTTGGTTTAATGTAAACCCATATCCTTCCATATATCCCTCGCAGTCAATACAGCAACAATTTGGTGCTTGTAGTTGCCACTCAACTCTTGGAAAATGCATATTAAGGTCGCATAAAAGTCGTCCGCTTGTCAAAAACTTTGGAAGTAGAATTGTCTTGTTTATGACAAAATGCCCTTGGGGGATTGTGTCTAATTTCCCGCGGTAATAACCTTCTGCGATGGAGCCCAAAGGAATTTCGTCTTTTGTTTTTAGAATAAGCATTACATCTGTTTTCATTTCTTCATCAGCATATCCTTCAATGTAAACCGAAAGGGTATGTTGTGCACTAGGTAGAATACTATGACTATTTTCTGTACCATTAATCATAATTTTCTCAAAATGAATCGTACTTTTATGCTGGACGATAGAATCTATGATTTTTTTTCTTGTTATTTGAGTTCCATGATGTAGGTAGAATTGTAAACTTTCATTTACATCCCCTCTAAAAGCGACTTCTCCATTCTTTAAAACGATACCTTTATTGCATAAACTCTGAACAGCCGCCATATTATGTGATACGAATAAAACTGTACGACCATCTCCTTTTGAGACATCTTGCATTTTTCCAATGGCTTTCTTCTGAAAATCTGCATCACCTACGGCCAAGACTTCATCGACAACCAAAATCTCAGGCTCAAGATGCGCAGCTATTGCAAAACCTAAACGAACCATCATACCAGATGAGTAGCGTTTTACCGGTGTATCTACATATTTGTTGACTCCCGCGAAATCAACGATTTCGTCAAATTTACTTTTGATTTCAGCCTTAGTCATACCCATGATAGAACCATTCATAAAGATATTCTCTCGACCGGTCATTTCAGGATGGAAACCAGTTCCTACCTCCAACAGTGATGCTATGCGACCTTTGATTTTTATATCGCCGGTGGTGGGAGAGGTGACACGAGAAAGGATTTTTAGTAGTGTAGATTTTCCTGCTCCATTCTTTCCGATGATACCTACTACATCACCTTGCTCAACCTTGAAGTTGATGTCACGAAGTGCCCAAACAAAACGACTGTCGCCCTTTTGAGTACGATCATTGGTTTCACCAATCTTCAGATAGGGGTCTTCCTTCCCTCGGATATTTGCCCACCAGCGATTGAGGTCCTGACTTAGTGTGCCTGTACCGATGGAGCCCAGGATATATTGTTTGCCTACGTTGTTGAATTCAATAACAGTGTTACTCATAGTCAAAAT
>Ga0256404_1013975_pt1 | contig 10016 bp, 5 predicted proteins | sample RumenRJG_01DNA_FD_185990 | JGI IMG/M metagenome (GOLD analysis project Ga0256404, IMG submission 185990) | Bovine rumen microbial communities from Lethbridge, Alberta, Canada - RJG_01 | ecosystem: Host-associated > Mammals > Digestive system > Stomach > Rumen | place: Canada: Alberta | collected...
ATTGATATTTGCCCACCATCGATGAAAAAAGAACTGTATCCTTATCACAAAGCTTATGCTTTACAACATTCATAGTTTTCTTAATCTTTCTTGTATGAAACAGGGCATTTTATCTAAATTTGCCATATTATCTTTATAGTCTGTACGAGCCTTATGGTTCAATAAAGACCGGCATCCCTTTTATACTCCCGCCCCTGACCTGCAAGATGCGATTTATCAGGTGACTTTCAGACAACAGTTTCAAGTCTTTTTCTACAGGTCTTATACTGAACACCATGTAGCTTTTGCGCAAAGGATTGGGATAACCTTCTTGTCTCATTTCTTCCTTACTCATTTCTTTGTGACTTTCGATAGTGAAAGCCTTGATGTCATCCGTGTTTTTAGGGTCGTAAAGAAGCAAGAAAGCTGTTTTGTCAAAGAGTGCTTTCTTGTCGGCTACCGATCCTTTGGCATTGCCCATTCTTACGTTATAAAGGTTGTGAGAGAGTACCCACTGAAGATGCTTTTTATCTTTCGGACAGCCCACTAACACCGTCTTTCCCTCGAAGAAATCAACAACCTGGCGATCAAACTTATTCCAGCTATAGCAGACAAAATCTTCTGCAGCAAGGTCACCAACATCTTCCATAATAAAATCAGTGTACCGTTTGGGCACTTCATTTGTGTTTAGCAATGGAGCTGACACATTACTTTTTGTGTCATTGTTGGTGGAGGATATCTCGTTCTCCTTGAAGTTCTCCACCTGTCCCATCACCTCTCTGAACACTTCCGGGGTATATTGTGGTGGATAACCATTCTTGACAAGGCAAATTTTGATGTCGAGTTTCAACTGGTCACGCACCCGCTGGTTGTTGAGCCAATCGGCGAAAGACGATTTGGTATCGATAATCTTACGTATCTGCGCGGCAAGACTCTTGCACTTGGCATTGACCACGATGCCATTCTGTTGCTTGTCCTCACCATAGACAAAATTATACTTATCCCTCAGATGGATAAGGATGTCGTAGAAAGCCTTCTCCTCAAAAGTCAGTCCGAGTTTGCGGAAGCTGTTCCTGTCTGCCTGCAACTCTTTGAGGATAGAAAGGGCCTGTTGCGTAGCATTGCTTATGATGCTCTCGGCAGTTGCCTCCTGTGTGGCCGTTGCCTCCTGCTCAGAAAGGAATCGACGACGATTATGATACTCTTCTATTGTTGCCTCCAACATGTCAGAAAATTTGTGTGAAGCCACTCCGTTGGTCTTTCCATACTCGGTAATCTGCTTGCGCAGCAACTTAATAAGCAGTTCGAGCTTGGTAGCAGGCATCTTGACATCTGAAAGACGCTCTTCAAACTCAGGACTAAAGACATCCGTCGATTCCCCCTCTTCCAAAACATTCTCTATATTGTTGTAGCGCAAAGCCTCTTCTACCATCTTGGCTACCCTTCGGTTCATGGTGTCTGTATCGGGAGCATCAGTACCGTTCATCTTATACACCATGCCGGCAATGGCCATAAAGCACTGGGCAAGAGCCGATTCCTCTTCGCCCAATTCTCCTGACGGTTGGCAGATGTCGTAAGCTTTCCTCATTCTTTTTACCACTTTGAGGAAATAAGTCTTGAAACCAACCTTACGATTCTTCTTCCCGTCGTTGCTAATAGTGTTGAGTACTAGAGCAGAGGCAAACACATACTCTGCTGCGCGAGCCAATAATCTATACCGCTCGGCGGGATCTGTACCGGCAAGAAGGAATGGTGTGAGGTCGTAATTTTTGAACAAATCCTTCAGCATGGCCAAGTGCTCTCGGAAGATGGCCGTAGCCTGTTCCACGTCATCTGCGCTGGGAGCCATACTGTTGTCTCCACTGCTGTACATCTTCATCGCCTCCTTCATTTGGTCGTGTATGCCGATATAGTCCACTATCAGACCGTATTCCTTACCAGGATATTTACGGTTCACCCGGCTAATGGTCTGTATGAGTCCGTGCTTTTGCAACGGTTTGTCGTTATACAGATAGGTGAGGCTTTCTACGTCGAAACCAGTAATCCACATGTCGACCACAATGACGAGACGGAAGTTGGAGTGAGGCTGTTTGAAAGCTGCAGCGAGAGCATCCGACCGTCTGTCGTTCTTCACGCCTCCAAGATAGTTGTACATATCCTTAGGGTCGTTGCTTCCCACGCTGGCTACCATGGCAATAGTGGGCATATTGCTGAGCGTCTTCAGTTCTTCAGGGGAGACAGAAACGCCCTCAGGGGCTTTTCGCTCTATAAACCAATCTGGGTAATGTTCTTTGAACTTTAATAGCAGGTCGTAGGCTATCTTTCTGTTGGCACATACGATCATGGCTTTCTGCACCCGTTCCGGATCATTGGCTACGGAGGCAGTGTAATGGTTGTGAATGTCGACAGCCAGTCGGTCCAAGCGTCCCGGCTCGCCGAGTATCACCTCCAATGAGCTCATGGCCTTCTTGCTTTGCTCCACGTCTTCTGGTGTTGAACCCTCGTCAGCGCATTTGGCATAGTAAGCCTCTATCTCCTTCACTCTGTCCTCATTGAGCAGTACCTTGGCAATACGAGGATAGTACTTGATGGGTACGGTGATACCGTCAGCCACCGACTGGTCCATGGTGTAGCGGTCTATCTCCTCACCGAAGGTCTGATAGGTCTCGGCGATAGGTGTGCCAGTAAAGCCTACAAAGGTGGCATGAGGCAAAGCCTCACGCAGCACTTTAGCATAAGGTCTGGAAATTAATGCCTTCATGTTGTCGTTGGCGTTACCAGTGAACTGAATGCGACGCGAGCCTTCTATCTGAGTGCGGTGAGCTTCGTCGCTGAAGCAGATGATGTTAGGACGGTCGTTGATGAGTCCAATAGGGTCGTCAGCCCTGTCACAGAACTTCTGTATGGTGCAGATGTAGAAACCACCGCTCTGCCTTGCCTTGAGCTCCTCTCTGAGCATTTTGCGGTCAGCCACGGTTGTCACCTCTCCCAGCCCGAGATAGTCGGTACTCTTAGAGAAGAGTTTGGCTCCCTGCTTCTGCAGGTCGTCACGATCCACGATCATCAATATTGTAGGCGAACCCAACTCCTTACTGCAACGCATGGCAAGCTGCCGGGCGAGAAAAGCCATTGTGTAGGTCTTGCCGCATCCTGTGGCACCGAAATAGGTACCTCCTTTTCCACTCTGCTTGCGTACCGACTGCAAGATACTCTCGCGGAGCAGCCGTGCAGCAAAGAATTGTGGATAGCGGCATACGATCTCCACCTCGTCGTGGTCGTAGTCACGGTCTTGGAAATAGATGTAGTCGCGGAAAATCTCCAAGAAGCGTACCGGTCGGAACACGCCTCGCACCATGGTGTTGAGCTCGTCAAAAGGCATGGTCGACACCTTGTCGTCATTCTCTACACGCCGCCAAGCGTAGAAGTGCTCATAGGGAGCTCTCACCGTGCCCAGCCGTGTCTTCACGCCGTCGCTGATGCAAGCCAGTGGGCAGTAGTGGAGCAAGGCGGGAATGTCGCGCCAGTACCTGGTATTCACCTGCTCCCAGGCATCCTCAATGGTAGCATTGGCATCAGCGGGATTTTTCAGTTCGAAGATACATACCGGCAAGCCGTTGACATAGAGCAGCACATCGGGGCGACGTGTCTTGGTTTCGCCATTGTTGACATATTCTACCGACAACTGGTTGATCACACGGAAGATATTGCGCTCCGGATGCTCAAAATCAAGAAGTGGCACCATCATCGCCATACCCTGACAGGAAGTGAAGGGCAGCCCATTGACCATCCACCCATACATTTTATGCAACGTGGCAAAATGTGACTCACCGCCCACAAGCCTCACCTGGTCGGTGATGCTGAGGATGTCGTCGTTGTCGAGTGTGGGACAAGCGTCTTTCAGAAAAGTGAGGAGGTCGTCGGTATAGACCACCTCTCTAAGGTTTTCTCTCGGTATCTCCCCACCGGGGATATATTGCCAGCCTTCGTGCTCTAAGAGTGAGATGAGCGTATTCTCGTAATCGCCCTCCACGAAATGACCGTCCATTTTCTTGAATTTCGTATTTGCCATAGTTGCCGACTTTTTGCTGCTTCTGTCAAAACCTTATTTATCTGTTTTCTTATTACTCTCAATATGCTATCATGTTGAGCGTTTCGCTTCCTTATCTTATTAGGAACTTTATTAGGAACTTTATTAGGAACTTTATTAGGAAACGTTTCTTTTATCAGTTCAGGTTTCCAAGGAACCTTTGATGAGCACCGGGCAGAGACGGTTGATTTGTGCCTTCAGCTCCTCGGCGATGCGCTGACGCTCCAAGTAACACTTGTGAATGTTGACTATCTCTCGCTGAACAGAAATGTCTGGAATTGGGATAGTCACATTGACCATGTCATCAAATCCGAATGTGTCTCTTACTGAGCCTGATGCATAAAACAATGTACTTCTGAGAAATTCTGAACGAGAAAGCCATAGCAATAGATAATCAGACATTAGCTTTTCTGAATTATTTACCTCAAAGACGATGTACATTGGCGAAATAATGCACTTTCCATCAATTTCATTCCTTAACGCTATCGAGCCTAAATTAATACGAGATGGATTATATGCAAATTGATTTGGTTTTACAATTTTGTAATTATGAAAATCAATACCATTTGTATTAGCTCGAGTCTCTGCAAAGTTACCAGAGCTTTCTACCCCTTGGACTTTTGACACGAGAAGATTCTCATTCCTTGTATTACATTCACTGATATATGTCCCAATCTTTTCGCATTTCATCCTTCTTCTTAAATCCTCAATATACCCATCACAGACAGTTTTCAGCCTGTCGACTTTACTTTGGTAAGCGGCAAGATTATTCTGCATGGCCAAATATATGGCAACGTATTTACGCTGAATGTCAAGAGGAGGAAGGGTGATGCTGAGATCTGCCATATCGGAGAAGCTGAATTCTGGACGTTGGCTGCCAAAATTTCTAAAGGTTACTTCCCGATGGAATTCATCACGATGGAAATAGATATGAAGATAATATGGGTCAATAAGTTCTTTCCCTTTGTCGTTGAGGTAAAAGATGATGTATAAGTGAGATACAATACAAAAACCTTCTGTTCGGTATGCGAGAGAACCCAAATCTATTCTGGTAGGATTGTAGACAAAAGCGCCATTATTCACGAGCTTATATGGCTTTAAATCGACTTCTATAGTATTTCCCTTCGGCTTTGTAAACACACCGTCATTATTGACCCCGACGATCAAGTCAGCGCCATATCTTAAATCTTTGTTATTTACGGTAGAGCGTTCTATCAGTTCCCCCAATTTACACTTCTTCAATGCCATATCCAATCCCTTTAAAAGCCTCTTCGAGCATCCGCTGCGATTCTTTCTCTCTTTTTAGGAGCTGTTTCATCTCCTGCTGGATGCGAGCCATTTCCTTGGGATAGTCTATCTCCAAGTCGTGATCGATGAACTCGATATACTTGCTGGGTACGAGCGACCAGTCGTTGGCCTTTATCTCATCGATGCCGACGGAACGGTAGAGCTCCGGTTCGGCAAAATGCTGTCCGTCGGTGCCCACGCTTTGCCATTGGTGGTAGAGGTCTGCCACCTGCTGTATCTGCTGCTCATTGAGCAACACCTTCTTCTTTTGTTCCCCTTTTACGGCATTGTCTGTCCAGCGACGCAGATCCATGAAGAGTATTTCATTCCGGCGGTTGCGCAGCTGCCGACCATGATAGCTGCCGCCCCGCTTGTTCTGGTTGAGTATCCAGAACGTAACGCTGATATCGGTAGTGATGAAGAGTTCACGGGGAAGGATGATGATGGCCTCCACCTTGTCATTCTCGATAAGTTTCTGTCGGATGTCTTTGGCATCGGTATCTCCCAACGCACCATTGGCGAGCAGGAACCCCGCCACGCCCGACAATGGTTTGAGATGGGAGAGAATGTGGAGGATCCACGCATAATTGGCATTGCTCTGTGGCGGCAGCCCATAGTCGGCCCATCGTGGGTCGGTGCGCAGGTTGTCGTTCCACCATCCTTTAAGGTTGAAAGGCGGATTAGCCATGATATAATCGAAGTAGAGGCCGCGGTGCAGGTCGTTGGTAAAGGTGGAGTCGCTCTCCGGTCCGAGATTGTTGCTGATGCCTCGCAGCGCCAAGTTCATCTTGGCCAGCCGGTAAGTAGCCGCCTCCTTCTCCTGTCCATACACGTTGATGCGGCTGATGTCGCCCTGCTTCGACTCCACCAGCTCCGCACTCTGAATGAACATACCGCCAGACCCACAGCAAGGGTCGTAGAGCGTACCGTCAAATGGCTCTATCACCGTAGCGATGAGACGCACCACGTCATGGGGCGTATAGAATTCTCCTTCCTCCTTAGTGGCATTGACGGCAAATTCCTTGAGGAAATATTCATACACATGCCCTATGAGGTCCTTCTCCTCGCCAAAAGCCTTATGGCTGATTTTGTTGATTTCGTCCACGACACGCTTGATGTCGTTGGGAGCCAGATTGCGTTGCGTGAAAGTACCCTCCACGAAACATCCCCTGAGCTCAGGAGTGTTCTCGTCAATGCTTTTGAGCGCCGTGTCGAGAGCTACGTTGAGCTGTGGCGCCGGAGTGTTGATGATGGTAGACCACCGTGCCTCCACCGCTAAATTGAACGTACCGTCAGCGAAGGTGGGATCGTCGAAGAAACAAGAGCGTATACTCTCGTCCTCGGGATCGAGTCCCTGACTCTCAAGATAGGCACGAAGTCGCTCCACGCCGTCCTCATATTTCTCACCCACGAAGCGCAGAAAGACCAGCGTGAGCATCATGTCGCGCTTTTCGAAGAACGATCCGGAGTTCTTTGCCTGCCGAAGTATGTCCCTGCACTTGAAAAGGATATTGTCGAGGCTAAGCACCTCTTGCTTTGTATTTTTAGTTTTCTTTGCCATGTGTGTTGTCTGAAACCTGTTGCCGAATGAGTACCGGTCACAGGGTAAGATATTGCAAACTTACACAAATAATTTGTAAATCAAGAAAAATAAGATAAAGTGTGTCACAATGATGACATCCACACCGCAAGCAGCGTGATGAAGGACATGCAGAGCAGTAGATGATGGCGGAAGCGGGTGCTGTAGAGTAGATATAAAAAAGACCCACCCTGAGCGCGCTGTTCTTATGGGAAGCGGGGTGAGTATGTTGCTGCAAAGATATAAAAAAATCCCACGCAACCACAAAGGTTGCGTGGGATCTCTATCTATATTTATTGATTATATTACTTCACTTCCTCTAATCTAACATATACTGATAAGCAGTGATTTACGAAAGTCTTGGTACAAATATGGAACATCATAAGCATCTTGGATGTTGTCCCTCAATAACTATCGATAAGCATCCGTGTGATGCTCTTCCTATTCTTTCTTTTCCTTTTCTAAATATTTTTTCCTTTTGTTGGTGCATAGGTACAAAGATTTCTGCAATTATACAAATATATATGACGCTAATGATGGGGGTTAATTAGAAGCTGAATATTTCTAACGCTTCATCGGTGCGTTAGAAAAATAATAATTCATGGTATATACACTTTGCATATTGCACCATTCGTTGCTAAATGAATCCAGTTCATGGTGTTATACCTTTTTTCTATATCCATTCCCCATCGTCTGCCAACATTCTCTATCTCTTTGTCTATATTATTTTCCGTTATGTCTTCTGGATTAAGATGAGTGTTATGCTGATTTATCCAGCAATTCCAAGCCTCACTCTTGATGAACCTATTTTTTCTTTCTTCAAATGGTAGACTTGTGGGCAACTGTTTTTTTAACCTATAAATGCCCAACTCCCAAAGATACAAAATCCTATGAGTAGGATCCATTTCTTGTTTCTTCCTTTCTCTTGCAAGAATTGCCAAGAACTCAGGATCCTTGAGTTCTGGCTGTTTCTGCCAATAATGACTTAATGCCTCACTATCAGCTTTCTGCATTGCCTCAATACGTTTGTAATCTTCTGCTTGATATCTTACGACATAAGGGCTTTCACTGGCAATAGGATTATTTCCATACCATAATTGACCAACCTCTGGCTGTTTCACGGCAAAGATAGAAGACCCCATGCTAAAATCACTCTTAGATAATTCTTGATATTTAACTACCCAAGAGTCATTCCTATAATATAAGTTCAAAAGATAAAGCGCAGCCATCGAATGTAAAAGAGCTTTTACGTTGCCATCTTTGAGAGAAAGAAACCTATCATGTTTCACAGCTTGATATGCTTTTTCCCAAAATGTTCCAGATCTCTTATGAGCATTCTTCAAAGGTCTTAGCATTCTATTCTCGTCTTTTGTCAGATTGAAAAATGGAGCAACCACCAAAACTCGTTTATCATGTGTAGCCCATTTTATATCAATAAGTTTCAAACAATCCTCATCAAAAAACAAGTTTTTATCACCACGTGGTTTTGTTCCGCCATTATCAAAATACAGTTCTTTGGAAATAGCTTCAATTTGAACGCAGCATCGTATTAGTAAGTCTGCTATGTGTGGCGAAAATGCCTCCAATTGAGAATTACATGGTTTAGTAACTTCTAGGCCACGCTCATGGGTAGTAATTTCATCCGTTATAAATATGAAATTAGATACATTAATGAGCTCTTTTTCGAGGCTCAAATATGTTTGCCAAAAAATATCTGATTTTTTCATGCAATCAATCCTTTATGTTAATTATAAGTTTTACGCAACCTTTCCAAATCCGCTTTTCCCCCCCCTTTTGATACCAATGAATCCTTGGGCAGCACGGAGTAGTTTTTGGCGATATTCTCTTTTTTGCCGCTGAACCATTCACAGAAAGCTGTTTGGAGGAATGACTCGGCATCGAGATTCTCTTTCCCGTTATACCTTATTATATTATAGACGAACTGCTTCAACTCTGCATTACGTAGTTTCTTGTTCAAAGGAATGCATAAATTCTTGTTGGCTGATACTTGCCCTGTCTCAATAAATAGTTTCACAACATCGCATACTTTCTCTACATCTTCTACAGGAGTACCAGCAAGCGAGAATACTAGCATCGTATATTCCTCTGTATACTTTAACCGTTGTACTCGATTCTCGGCCTCTTGTCTTTTGATTTCCCGTTCAAGTTTCAAGAGATAGTCACGCCTTTCAATAACACCAGAGACATCGGTACTCATCGCATTGATTTCGTTCAATCGCTTCTCGTTCTCTTGCGCGAGGCGTTTCTTCTCCAGTTCTACTTGCTGGGTGACCAAATCCTGCACAACTTCAGGCAAACGTTCCCTCAGAGTACTGACTATAGAATCAGTATCGGCCTGAGGAGTCTGTTTGACAGCATCAAAAATCGCTTCCAAATCCTTGTTTTGGTCTTCCTCTTGGTTCAATATAGCATGACCACCTTCTCCTCCCATGCCTTTAATGGCATCCAAATACTCTTGTCTCTTAGTAATTTGTATTTTGTAAAAAGATGTAAAGATGATAACCATAGCCTTATAGATGGCAAAAAGGAAGGCCGCAAGATACAGGTAAGGTATGACTTTCTGCCATCCCTGCTGGGTGTTGGCCATTATACCATAGACCATCATAATCACAACAAGGACAATAGCCAATGCTGCGATAACCCAGACTATTTTCTCTATTATTTTGAAAAACTTTACCATATCTCTGCTTTCTATTATCACCTATATAGAAACCACTTTGCCATATTATTCCTTCTTGTTAAGGATTACCCATTTGCCTTCCTTACGACCACCTTCACGTATTATGATTCCAGCAGCTTGTAGCTGAGAGACATACCGTTGCAGAGTCCTAAACTTAATACCAGTCTTTTGCGCCAGTTCGCTCGTCGTGATATATGGGTCAAACAACATTTCTTTTACGATAACCTCTTGAACTTCAGTTAGTTCTTTTACGCCATCTTTTACGCCATCTTTTACGCCATCTTTTACGCCATCTTTGGTGACATTGCCATCAGTAACTACGTTCAAATCTGTCGTAGACTCCTTATTGATAAAATAAGGATGGCACGGAATGTCTATAAGGA
>Ga0256404_1013980_pt1 | contig 10015 bp, 14 predicted proteins | sample RumenRJG_01DNA_FD_185990 | JGI IMG/M metagenome (GOLD analysis project Ga0256404, IMG submission 185990) | Bovine rumen microbial communities from Lethbridge, Alberta, Canada - RJG_01 | ecosystem: Host-associated > Mammals > Digestive system > Stomach > Rumen | place: Canada: Alberta | collected...
ACTTCCACTTTATCGACATAATTAATAATGAACGTTACATAGCAGTTATCTCAAAACGGGATAGCTGCTCTTTTTCAACTTGATGGAAGATGAATAGAATACCCAGGGTAGAGAAATAAATAGAAATGCGGTAATATATAAAAGGTTTTCACCAATTTTTGAAAACACTGTAAAATCAACATTTTTTGAAGGAGATAAATATAATATGAAATTAGGAATAGAAATTGATTTCCTATTTCACATATCTTAACAAACCTTCACAAATCCCTTTATTTCGCGGAATTCTTAAGATTTCAATCTGATATATCATCACATATTTTCACGTAATTTAACGGCAAATTGGTGTAGAATTGGTGTCACGATTGGTGTCAAAACTTTAGTTATTATTATTATTATTCCCGGACAGAGTCTTGATAATTCAAAGAATATTGACTATTTGCAGAAAATATGTTATATATAACATAAACGAAGGAGACTATTATTGGAAATTTTTAAGGTAGATTTTTATAAAAAAGAAGATGGAACAAAGCCTGTGGGGCAATTTATAAGAGGACTTGATGTCAAAATGAAAGCTAAAGTTGTAGCTAATATGCATCTTCTTGAAGAGTTTGGAAATATGGCTAGGGAGCCGTTATCCAAAGAATTAGAGGATGGAATATTTGAATTACGTACTATTCAAGGCGATATTATAGTTCGTGTCTTATATTTCTTTGACAAGAATAGGCTTATTATAGCAACAAATGGATTTGTAAAGAAAAAACAGAAGACACCACGTAGTGAGATTGAACTTGCGAAGAATAGACGAAGGGATTATTACGCGAGAAAGGAGGCCGGTACTTATGAGTGATTTACAAGAACTAACAGATGAATTGATGCAAGACTCGGAATTTGCAAAAGAATACGAGGCAATACAACCGGAGGTTAACATAACGAGAGCTATATTGGAGGCTCGTATTAATGCCGGTATGACACAGGTGGAGCTGTCAGAGAAGAGTGGCATCAGTCAAGCAGATATAAGTCGTTTGGAAAAAGGTACTAGGAATCCAAGCCTTAATCTGTTAAAGAGACTTGCGGAAGCTATGGACAGCACTTTAAATATTGAGTTCATCCCTAATAAAAGTACAGTCAATAACTAAATATTGTTAATAATTATCGCCGGATGGCAATCATATAATGATTGTCATCCGGTCAGACTGTAGACAAAGTCCTCGGTTTTTCCGAGGACTTTTCTGATAGAAGAAGTATATCACTCTGAGGTGCTACTGTCTTTACTTTATTAAAAAATAAGTTATACTTATATTACTAAGTAACATAAGTAAACTAAGTTTATTAAGTGAGGAGACTAAAGCATGTAGCGCAGAGGCTAATCACTGCAATATTAACACGCTTTCGACGAACCTTGATTTAATACAATTATAATCCAAGAAAATCTTTCATTGTCATTATTTCAGGTCTGTCTATCTCAAGGACTAAGAAATAGAGAAATAATTCATGATAAGACAATCTTTTGGCTAGTTCTCGTGTTTGTGATGATGGAAAGAATATCATTGATACAAGAATGTTAGTATCAAGCATTATTCGCATATTATTAATACCCCCTGACTTCTTTTCTTATATCAAGCATATAGTCTTGCATGGCTTCTTCGTTATCGAAACCTGCGTCCTTAGCAGCTCCTTTAAATGAATTCTCAACACGCTTAAAAGAAACTAAAGCGGCGTTGTCAAAGTAGAATCTACCATCTTCTTCTTGAATAACAATCTTGTCACCTGTTTTTAGTTGTAATTTCTCTCGGATGTTTATGGGGATAGTGATTTGTCCCTTGCTTGAAAGCTTAGCAATTTCCATTTTGATTCCTCCAATCCTTACAAATCTTACTTCCTTTACCTAATATTATTATAATATGATTATTGCACAATTACAATAACAACAGTAGAAAAGATGATTATATTATAGGCTTATCTCTTTGATGACTTCTATTCTTTTCAAGAGATGCTTCTTTAAGCATAGAAGCAAAAGCCTTTTCAGACTTACATTTAGAAGAGGCTTTATGTATAGCATTACGTAAGAAATCTTTATCTGTTGTGAATCTTGAACCATGAGCAGCATTCCCTCTGGTATTAGCCCAGTATTCCCTTTCGGTAACTCTTTTCTTGGCAGCGAAGTATTCAAATATTGGTATTAATAAACTTGAAAGTTTGCTTAGAACACCTAGATGTCCATTTGTTTTATATGTGGGCAAGAAAAAACTTGTTAAACGAAAAGAATTTGGAAATTTATATCAGAGAATATTGAGATATAGTAATCTTAAAATAATTAGTTTTTTCGCGAATTATAAAGTGTTGAAAAATGAAATAACATTGCAAATGAGCCCTTGTTAGTGTACAATTTAATAGTGCTAATTTGGGGCTTTTTTGCTTGGAAAGGAGTCTCGAAATGGGAAAAGATCTTAAGAGAAAAGAACTTGGTGAAGTGAGACAGTGGCTTGCTGATGCGTTAAAAGTGATATAAAGCTTAATGCGAAATATTTTTTGATGGTGCCCGCTGTGGTGCCCGGTCAAAACCGCATGTGGCGCAAAGCCCATAAAATAAGGATTTTTTAAGGAGATATTGATAATTATGAAATTAGGAGTAGTTGCGGATGTCTAGTTTTACATATCTTCTTATTACTTCTCAAGTCTTGATTTTCGGTAAAATTATTCTTTGTAGTTTTTACGTAGATTCACGTATTTTCACATATTTTATAAAAATTTGGCGTAAAATTGGCGTTTGCGTTGGCGTAGTTCGGTAAACTTATGTTTTTGATTATTAAGTAATAATTATGGTTACTTCCGAAAATGAGCCGAGGTGCAAATTTATAGAATGGAAAAAGATATATTGTTGTAACAATAATTGACACCCTATTCAATAGGGTATATAATGTAATAGAAGGAGAATAAATGACAAGAACTTTTATACAAACTAAAGAATTTTCGCGTAGATGGGATAGCTTGGGGTTTGATGATAATGATTTGAGAAAACTTGAATTAGATATTATTAATAATCTTAATAAGTATCCTATTATCAAAGGAACAGGTGGTCTTAGAAAAGCGAGAATTCCTATGGATAATAAAGGGAAAAGCGGTGGTGCCAGAGTGTGTTTTGTAGATTTTGTTTTTGCTGAAACTGTTTATTTGATTACTGTATATGGGAAAAAGGACAAGGAAAATCTTTCAAAAGAAGAGAAAAATGAGATTAAAAAACTAATTGAGATTCTTAAAGGAAGCCTTGGAGGTGATTTGGATGGATAATAAAAATGTGTATAACAGCATAGTGACGGGTCTCAATGAGGCAATTGAGGATGCGAATAGTAATAAGCCAATATTAAAAAGACGCAAGGTTATTGTTGAACCAGTAAAGGTATATGATGCTGACGAAGTAAAAAAAATTAGAAATTCTACTGGTATGTCACAAAAAACTTTCGCAAGTTATGTTGGGGTATCAGATAAGACTGTAGAGGCATGGGAAGCTGGTACAAATCATCCATCTGGTGCAGCAAGCCGTATCCTAAATATGATGGAAATAGACAAAGACTTAATTAAGCGTTTTCCGTTTGTGACTAATGTAATAGCAAAGTAAATAGTTGGAAAAGGACACTTATCCTTAAGTGGCCTGACTAACAAAAAACAAATCCTCCCAGGGATGTCAAAGGTAGAAAAAAGTTATTCTGTCTTTTGACATGACTGAGGAGGATTTGTTATTTCAAAAAGGCAAGAACAAGCGTACGCAAAGCGTTCGATGAACTGTTCGAACATAGTTTCGAAAATTAGTCCCGATAATCGGACACATTTTTTTGTACGCTATATATACAGAAACAGATCACACCAGAACAAACAAAAGGGAAAGGAGGAAAAGCTAATGTTATTCTTATTATGTTTATTAATACTACCTATTGCAGTAATAGCAGAGTTGTTAAAGATGAATAAGTAAGGAGGCAACACTATGTCTCAAGACTCCATAAATAAATCTAACAAAAAAGTGAAGATAGATATGTCGCTTGAAGAGTATGTAAAGAAAGCTTATGAAGAGATAAGGTATTATATCAAGGATGAAGAATATATAAGTAAACTAGATAAGTATATAAAAGATACTTATGAAGAAGGAATAATAGTTTCACAAATACTTGGCACAAATCAGGTGGGGCCTAGTGGCATTGGATATGGAATAAGTATGTTATATCCAGACTTGCCATATTAAAGGGGAAAGTTATGACATTAGAAGAGTATAAAAAGACTATAAAAACATGCCTTAAAGAAGATTACAACATAGAGCAAGAATACATCGACAAACTAGACAGTAGTATTGAGTATAGCTACAACCAACAACAAGAACTTTCAAAGATAACTGGCACAGATAGAATAAATCCAGATGGTTACTGCTATGGAGCATTTATGATGTATCCGGATATCCTTGAATGATATGCCGCACCTGACGCATAATCCCGTTTTCATTGTTGTGACTATAAGGAAATGATATAATTATTAGCATAGGTTTAAGGGGATGGTTGTTTGAGAAAACGAAAAATAATTTCAAGTGAAAAACAAATTGTTGCTTCTATATCTGTATATGATAATGAAGATAATCTTGTAGAAGAATTTACGGATACATTTGAATACTTAGTTTCAATACCCAAATATGAAAAATATTATTATAGATTTAGTGCATTTCCTAAGACAATAAGGGAAAGGATTAAAGGTGAGTGGTTTGGCGTATCGGTTGGTTGTATTGGTGGATTGAAATTTGACTTGCCAGAGTACTTAAATAGAGCTTTAAATGATTTGGTAAAACGGTATAGCAGTAGAAAAGAAAATGATGGAAATTTTTATTGGATTCTATGTAAATATTCATGGATTGTATTAGATGACTTTGCCCATAAAGATAATGATTTAATAGAGTTTTGTAAATGTATTGATAGCTTAGTAACTACCTATGACATGTTAAAGATAAAGGACCTAAAAAGTGTTAATAATGTTCCTGGAATTTATCTTATGGTTTTAGATGATGAAAAAATGTGTTATATCGGTCAAGCATCTAAGAGTATAAAAACAAGAATAATGCGTCATTGGTCTAGAGTTGATTATTTCACAGGTACTGGAATTGATTTATACAAAGCGAAAGATACATCGAGATTGTTTTATATAGAAGAAACAAGCAGTATTAGTAAATTGGAACATGAAATAGTATCAAGACTACCTGAGAGGTATGCATATAATGTCTTGGAAGGAGGAACGATAGATTATTTATCAGAAAATGATTTATCTTTAGTTCATATAAATAAAGAAGAGTATATAGATTATAATCTTTATATGTTCTACAACCCTAATAAAAGGGATGAGTTATTAGAACAACTGGGAAAAGATTTTATAAAGTAAGTGTATATATTATGGGAAGAGTTGTGTCAGAGTGATAATTATTTGATGTATAAAGGATAAAAAATAAGGAGAAATAGAAATGGTAAGTTCAAAATTTTCGTTAATGCAATATTCTGTTGGATATATTTTAGAAAAAATAAAAGCAAAAGAGTTTGTAATTCCTGAGATACAAAGACCTTTCGTGTGGAAAAGAAAACAAGTTAGAGATTTAATAGATTCGTTATATAATGGTTATCCGACTGGTTATATTATTACTTGGAAGAATCCTGATGTAAAAACAAAGGATGGAAAAATTGCAAATGGAAATAATGTTTTAATAGATGGACAACAAAGAATCACATCATTAATGGCGGCAATAAATGGGCAAGAGGTTTTGAATTCAGATTTTAAAGAGGAACGAATTAAAATTGCATTTGATCCTTTTGCGAATGATGAAGAGAAGAGATTTGCTGTTCAAGATGCATCACATTTAAAGAATAAAAAATGGATTCCTGATATTTCGGTTGTTTTTGATAGTAATTTTGATGCATATCTTTTTGCGGAGCAATATAGCAAAGATAATCCTGAACATAAGGCTAATGAAGTCAATAATGTTATTATGAGATTAAAAGATATAGTAAATCGTGAGATAGGTGTGATAGAACTAGCTCATTCACTAGAAATTGATGAGGTTACAGAGATTTTTATTCGTATTAATTCCAAAGGAACAGCTTTAAGTCAATCTGATTTTGTTATGTCTAAAATGGCAGCGGATATGCTACACAATGGTAATACACTTAGAAAGGTAGTGGATTATTTTTGTCATTTAGCTGTAAAGCCTGATTTTTATAATCAAATGATTAAAGACCAAGAATTTAGTAAAACTGAGTATGCACCTAAGATTAAATGGCTAGCAAATGATTATGAAGATATTTATGATCCTGATTATGGTGACATGCTTCGAGTGTCCTTTATGTATATGTTTAATAGAGCAAAACTTGCTGATTTGGTGAGTTTGCTTGCAGGACGTGATTTTATCACTCGAGAGTTTAAGGAAGAAATTGTAGAAGATTCATATAAACAATTAGAAGTTGGAATACAAGAATTTATTAGAGAACACAACTTTAAGCAGTTTGTTTTAGCGATAAAAGGTGCCGGATTTATATCTAGTAAGCTTTTGGGGTCACAAATGACGCTTGATTTTGCGTATATGCTATATTTGAAACTGTCTAAAGAATCAGATATTAATAAGGATCATGTAAAACATTATGTTCAGAAATGGTTTGTGTTATCTACATTGACAGGTAGGTATGTAGGTTCTCCCGAATCCGTTATGAGTAGAGATATTAGATTGATAAATGAAAAGGGATTCTTGGCTTATTTTAAGGAAATCGAAGCATCCGAATTATCGGGTACATATTGGGATGTGACGCTTCCACAGAGTCTTGAGACAACATCTACAAATAGTCCAGCATTTAATACATTCCTTGCAGCTCAAATAAATATGAATTGTAATTCTTTATTAATGAAGGGAACAATGATGTCTGATTTAATAAATATTTCAGGAGATGTTCATCATATTTTTCCAAAGGCTTATTTAAAGAAGAATGGTGTAGATACTAAGGGAAGATATAATCAAGTAGCGAATTATACTTACTTAGATACGCAGGTTAATAAATCAATTGGTGATGATGCACCTAATTTATATTTTGGAAAAGTAATCAAGAGTTGTAATAAAGGAGAAATCGCTTTTGGAAATATATCAGATAGACATATATTAGACGAGAATTTGAAAGAAAATGCTATTCCTTTAGATGTCGTAGATATGGATGTTAATAATTATGATGATTTCCTAGAGAAACGTCGTAGATTAATGGCACAATTAGTTAAAGAATATTATGAGAATTTATAAATAGTTTTAAAGGAGTGCTTTATATGACTGAAATATATTTAGAAGATATTACAGAGTGTATAGCAATTATTAAAATTAATAGGTCTTATAGAGAAGGAATGAGTTCGGAAGCTCTCTATGATTGCACAAGAGGTTGTTGGAAACATAGTATTGAATATGCAGAGCAAGCAGAATATGTTTTGTCTGTAGCAAATGGAATAGTTGTTGAGGTGTATAAGCCGCTATCCTGGATGAGTGCTGAGGAGTTGAATAGAAAGACATATCCATATAATGAAAAAGATGATGCAGGAAGAATTGGTTTTGAAGGACAATTGGCACCAGATAATATTCGCAAAAAATATATTGGAAAATCTGTGAAGCCATTGTTTAAGAAAGGTAATGTTAATCCGTTACAGATTATAAAACCTCAATAAGTAGAATTATTCAAGAGAGGGGAAAATATGATTTCATACAGAGATGCATTTCTTAAAGCAAAAGAAATAAGAGCAGAAATTGACAATTGCATAGAGTATGAAAATGGTTATGTTTTTTGCTCCGATAAAGGCAAAGACCAAGTTGGTGGCTATTATTCTCCAATAGTTATACTTAAAGAGGATGGTAAAGTGATTGATATGCCTCAGTTTGTAGTTAATGGTACTGGAAAAGAGTTAAAGAGTTTTGAGATATGATGTATTATTTGTGATTGTATAGTGATTGGGGGTGATGATATGGACAAAGAAATGAATTTGATTGAGTATCACCCAGGCATCTTTGATGAATTTAAGATGCAGGATGATTTGGATAAGTGGATAATATATGACTTCAAAAAGATTATGCTTGGGCTTGGATATGAAGAAGATAGTGGAAAGTCATTTGAAGATTTTAAAAACCAATCTACGCTTAATGTAAAGCTTGCAAATAATAGCAAAGAAGAGAAGAAAAACATACTTTATTTACTCGAACATGCAGATAAGCAAATTGTGGGGAATTACTTGTTTTCTCATTTCAAATATCTTACACATTCTGTGAAGTCATATGATAAATATGATGTTGATTTCCTTAAAAGAATAATTAGAATACTTGAAGATTGTTATCCTAAGAAAGAAAAGCATGAAACTATTGATGATTATTCTAAGCGTATAGGATTTCCTGAGATGGAATTATATTTTAAAGAAGGTTCTTATGTATATTACATTGTTAAGAATGCACATGAAGGAGCAGAAGGCGTTCCTAGTATGATATTTGAAGACCTATATACTAATACATTTGAAGTATGTGATTCTGATGCAGTATTTCTTGTTATGGATAAGAAAAATAGTAGTGAAAATCTGGCTGATAGTCATTTAGACTATCTAGGTAAAGAACTAGAAAGAACGATATACAATTGGAATCTTGAAGGTGAGGATGCAGTACCAAATCCAATGTTTAGTGTTCTTAAGTTTGGATATGATAATGGAATGGATTTTATTGTGCCTATAGAGACACCTTTTGAGATGCTACAGATGGTAGGAAATTTTGATAACATCATGGAAGGAGATACATTTACATCTGATGAGGATATAGGTATCAGTTTCAGACATTTAGTTGTAAATGAAGAAGGAGAGTATTTTATTCCACTATTTACAAGTAAAGCAGAAGTTGATAAAGGCGAGCCTACTTCTACTATTAATCAGCCGCTAAAGTCATTATTTGATGCTGTAGATGATTGGAATGCTTGTTTGGGATATATAGTTAATCCGTGGGGACAGGAGATTTATCTTGATAAGAATACTATTCATATGCTGAAAGATTATAATAAGACAGCTTTTATTGATATTGTTAAAGGTAGAGTAGAGGATTTACATGTATCAGCGGTCGTAAAAATAAAAGAGGAATGTGATGATTCATATTCTAATGAAAATGTTGATGATATTATTTATGTAGATAAGCCTTACTATGATGAGGATGAGGAAGATGATGAGGAGCGTGTGGGATGCTATGAAATTGAATTAGAAATTCTATTTTATAGTGCGTTAGATGATTCCTTTGAAAATGGCAATGGCAGTATTGCTTTTTCATGTAACAAATGTGAGCATGGATTTCCATTTGAAGTTGCGGCAAAGAATTCACTCGATCAGATTGTTGCTTGGTTAGAAGAACACATAGGTATGTTAAAGAATGTCTATATTTGTTGCGATACTGATGAAGAATATGATACATATATGCGTTTGATAACTCCACATTAGTTAGATTCGATTAGGAAGGAGGAATGTATAATGGCTATAAAAGGTGCAGTTTTAGGAGATATATTAGGTTCTCAATATGAGTTTAATAGACCAAAGAATCTTGACTGGGAAAATGTTTCACTTCTAGGTAATGATTTTGCTAGTTTTACAGATGATACGGTTATGATGCTAGCTATTAAAGAAGCGCTTGTAGAAGGCAAGGATTTAGTTGAAAGTATGGTTGAGATTGGAAGGCGATATCCAAATAGTGGTTATGGCGGAAGATTTTATAAATGGATTAATACTGATGATCATAGCCCATATAATAGCTGGGGCAATGGCTCTGCTATGAGAGTGGCTTTTGTTGGTGATTACTATGATGATTATGAATTTATGCAGGAAATAGCAGCTAAGACAGCAGAGGTCTCTCACAATCACCCTGAAGGAATCAAGGGGGCTGTTGTTACAGCAACTTGTATATGGATGGCTAAGCATGGCAAGAGTAAGGAAGATATCTATAATTATGTATTAG
>Ga0256404_1013981_pt1 | contig 10012 bp, 10 predicted proteins | sample RumenRJG_01DNA_FD_185990 | JGI IMG/M metagenome (GOLD analysis project Ga0256404, IMG submission 185990) | Bovine rumen microbial communities from Lethbridge, Alberta, Canada - RJG_01 | ecosystem: Host-associated > Mammals > Digestive system > Stomach > Rumen | place: Canada: Alberta | collected...
AATTGTTGTCATTTAAAAAAAGTTCTGTATAATAGGTCCCCGTGAAATGTGCTGGCATAGCTCAGTTGGTAGAGCACCTGTTTTGTAAACAGGGGGTCGTGGGTTCAAGCCCTACTGCCAGCACCACAACCCCTTATTTCAAGCGATTTATTTACATTTCCTAACATTTCCATTATAAAACACAACCCCGCATAAATAAAGGCTTCAAGAGCATATTTACATTTCCAATCACATCATTTAATTTCCATTAAGCAAGTTATTTACATTTACGTTAAAATGTAAATAGATGTAAATAAAAAATGTAAATAAAATAATTTGTAAATAACTAACTAGAGGTAGAAAGAAAAATGCCAAAAGTTACTAAGTTACAACTTGATGCTTATCTGAAGGAATGGACACAAGAAGCACTAGCTGGCAAAGCTATTCAAAAAGGAATAGGAGCGGGCTTACTGGTAGTTATTCAGCCTAAGACAGGTAAGGCTGATTATTACAGTCGTAAACCATTCAAGAAGCTGGGAAGTGTAAATAAAATTACCTTAGCTAATGCTTATAAAAAGGTCGAACAGCTGAAGCCTAAGATTGTAATCAGGAAGAAAAGAAGCACCGCACCAACCTTAAAAGAATACTTCCCCTTGTATGTAGAAGAGAGGCGCAAAGATTTAAAAGAAGGATCTTCATATCCTGAAAATCTACTGAGCCTTTTTAATCATACTATGATGCCCCTCCACAATCTAAAACTTGATGAATTGACCGTTGCAACAGTAAAAGAGAAGCTAGAACAGGTTAAGCAGACACAGGGCAATAAACACAATGCCGTTAAGGCACTTAATAAGATGCTTAATGATGCTGTTATCAATGGTGATGTTGCAAGAAACGAGTTACAAGGGCTAAACCCTTTTAAAGCACCTAAGAAAATAGGCTATAAGAATGTATCTTACGCAGAACTTAAATCTAAATTTTTTGAGCCACTGGAGAATGTGTCTTTAGTTAATCGTGTGTTCTATTTGTTAGTTGCATTACAAGGCTTCAGATTTAACGAGTGCCGTTTATTGCGCTGGGAATGGATAGATTTTGAAAAGAAGTTAATCATTATCCCAGCAAATGCCATATTAGCTAACAAAACCCAAACAGAATATAAAAAGCCAATGGCAGAACAAACCATTAAATTATTAAAGAACTGGCATCAAAAACAACAGGAGTTGTTACCAACTGAAGATCCTGCTTATGTTTTTGCAACGATGGATAGCCGTTTCATAGGTGGTGCAATCAGTGAGAGTACATTTAGAGAGCCTATAAAAGCCTTAACTTCACGTGAACAGGATATTCACGGCTTTAGAAAGTGCATTAAAACCTATCTCATAGATAACAACTTCAGCGCATACGATAGTGAAATGATGCTATCCCACGACATCAGAAACAGCTTAGAGAAGACATACGACAAAGGCGAACGCATCGAAAGTGTTAGAAAGTGCGCTCAATCATGGGCTGATTACCTAGAGCGCGCCCAGCTACCTGAAAACTACTTAGCTTTAATTAAATAAGGTGTGATTTATGAATTTAGCATTATGTAAAGAAGATCGGGAATACATAAGAAGGAATTTCTCAGACTGCCCTAAAGACGTAGTCATAATTATTAAAGATTTGGCAGAAATCATAGTAAATAAGTGTTTAATTAAACCTAAACCTACACAAATAGAAGCTATAAAAGAAATCGGAGGCTTAGTCAAATATCCTAAGCTGGTAGAGCTTCTTAATGATTATAAGTATCTACAAGAAAGTAATGCGTTTGGATGGCGTGACGCGTTTTCAATAATGATGTTAAACTCTCATTATTTCCATGAAGAAGCCAAAATAATAAGTAAAGAACCTAACAAATATAGAAAAGACGGTGTTTTCCCAAATGAAGAGGATAAAAAACTACTTCAAATAGAGCACAATCTAACTGACCCTATATCAAGTTTTAGTTCACAAACTTCTTTGATGTTAAACAGGGTTACCAGTGCCAGGGAACAAAGAATTATTAAAGATATGGTAATTAAAGGCTTACAAGGGCTAACTGAAGTTAATATAAACAAGTTAATAGAAAGCAGAACCGCATTAAGAACCATTTTTGATTTAAAAGAAAGTTTTTATGATTTTGATAAAACACTAACACCTAAATGTGCGAACCTTCTAAATATTTCTGAGCGCGCTCAGGATCAATCTATTGATAAATATATCAATCAAGTAAGTTCTAAAAGCACAAAAAAAGGAACAACGTTAACTGTTAAATCAGACATAATAAATAGGTTAAAAATATGGGAGCTTCTATTCAAGGTATTTTATAAAGAAGCCAAAGAGGCTAGAAACGGTTATAAGCAATATTTGAAAGATAGTGTAAAAGAGTATGAGCTTCAGAATAAGAAGCTACAAGAAGAATTGCAACTCTCTAATAGTAGTGAACGAAGTCAGAAAGAGGCTGAAATAGCTAGAAATGAAGCATTGAAAAATATAGCTAATACAGAACTATCAGGAAAACCTAACAGACATGAAGGATTAGGTGAGCTATATCCTACATACGCCGATGCCATATTTCCTGATCCTTGTATGACTGATGCTGTAAATGAAGATAGCTGGCATACAAAAGAATTGATACAACTCTATTTAAAAAATAAAGAACTCTTTAATAATGACTTCATTTCCTTAAGACATTTCTTAGATAGTCGCAAAGACATCATAAACAGCATATATGAGCAATGCGAAAATGAACCCTTGTTAAAGGTGCTTTGCATCAGATAAATAAGCCATTTGTATAATATATTATTAAAATTATCTAAAAAATTAGATAATTATCTTTTTTAATAGATGAACATCTAATTTTATAGATGATGAACTAAAAATATCCTTTGAGTACATTTGAAAGCGTAGGAACGTTATAAAGATGAACGTTCTATTTTTACACTCATAAAAGGATATTTAATATGTCAGATTTTTTTAATACCTCCACTGAAAGCCAAAACAACGCTTCAGTACCCCCTTTATTAGTAACCACCAAACAAGTATGCAAGATGTTAGACATCTCAAATACTACTTTATGGAGACTAATTCACAATGATCCTAACTTCCCTAAGAAGATAGCAATAACTGCTAAAAAGCACGTTTTTAAATATTCTGACCTTTGCAAATGGGCTGAAGGCTTAAATGCAGATGCTTCAAAAAATGCAATCACTGGTAGAGAGAAAGCAGAGGCTTAATTAAATGAGTGCAGAAATTAAGTTATATCAGTTTGGTAGATTGTTTAAAGGAGTAAGACATCCTTCAAAGGTAGAAGCTCAAGAGCTGAAAACAACGGAGAAGGATTACTTTATAAACCGAAATCAGTTTATCGGGCTTACAGGGTGTTCGCCGTCATTTTTTCATGGAATACTGCAAAAGATGCCTAATTTTCCAAAGGTGCGACAGATTAAGAAACGCAGACACTTTTATTTAAAATCTGAAGTAGATGCTTTTTTAAGCTATCTACTTCAATAATATCAGACATGAACACAAAGCCCTCACAGACACTAGAGGGCTTTTTTTAGACCATATCAACCTTGATAAGAAGGTGCTTATGAAAACTATTATAAATCTATTAAAGCAAAATCACATTAAATCAGCAAATAAAACTCTAATAACTACTGCTATTGAGTTAGCTAAGTATCAGCAATCTAATTTTAATAGCTTAGATGATGCCGTTAAGAGAATTGCCTATCATCTGACCTTAACTATCTATCCTGATATAGAGGAATACTGGGCAGAGATTGCAGAAATAGAGAAAAAACAAAAAAAGACTAAAGAGATAGCAGAGCGATCAAAAGGAGTAATGACAATAGAAGATGAAAGCATAGAAGAAAAACCACAACTAGCACCGCTTACACCTAATCAAAAACAGTTAATCACAGATTTTAAGAATGTAGTCATTGATTACTTGCAGACACTACCATGCTTCACCACACATCTAAGCATAGTAGAGCAGGAACAGGTTATATCAGATTTTGAATTTTGGATAGACAACCACAAGGGAACACCCGATAAGTTAAGCGAAAGAAAGGCATTGTTAAACGTTCAGCACATGGCAGAGTGCTTAATCAATAATTTTAATGTGATTAAAGTACAAAACGGCGGTGTTACTAACCTAGCTTACTGGAATGGTGAAACCTATTTAACAGGTGAAGCAGAAATTGACAGTTTAATTAAGAAGGTAAACTTGCTAACTTACAATAATCTATACATCAAAGATTGCCGTAAGGTAGTTGCTACTAAAGATGTATGTGAACAGCTGGAGGTTATGACAGAAACCAAGGATATAGCCCCAGCTTCTTATATACCATGCCTTAATGGTATTGTTTACCTTGATGATAACCAACAAGATAACCTTACATATAGCCTTAGGTTATTAAAATTTACGCCTGATATAATCACGATCTATCAATATCAAGGTAATTACAAACCAGCTTCAGAGATACCGCAAGCCGTTCGAGATAAGGTTAATAGATACTTTGAACTAATAGCAAACGAGGACAGAGAAACACCACAACATTATCAAGAAATCAAAGATCGCATCTTTGAATACTGTTCTACTATTCTGTATAGAGGACAGCTATTCAAGAGTTATGGCTTCTTACATGGAAACGCAGACGCAGGTAAATCTAAATTTTTAATAAATTGCATTTTCTCTATACTTCCTGCTAATAGTTCGGGGTGTTTACGACTAGATAAGATTGATAGCCGTTTTGAGTTATCAGGAATTGAAGGCAAATTAGCAAATCTATTTGATGAACATAATTTATCTTATGGCGTGAAGGGAATTGCACAACAAGAAGCACTAAAAGAACTAGTATCAGGTAATAAAATCAGGGTTGAAAACAAGAATGTTAAAGCACACGACATTAGAAATGATGCCCGTCTGTTTGTTGCCTTAAATAACTACATGAACTTAACAGATGATGCTACTGCTAAGAAAATGGTGTACATACCTATGCGTGGGGCTTTAGGTAATGTTTATGCTTCACAATTCTATGTTAATGAAAATTGCTCACAAGATGAGAAAGATTACATCTTTATAACCTTACTAGGTTACCTTCAGCAGGTATTTAAAAACCGCGCTCAAACTGGTAAATACTTCAGACAATCAAAGTATATTGATGAACTTCAAATCACCGCTGAAACCACCACTAATGAGCTAATGGAATTACTCCAAAACTGGCTTGATGATACTGATCCTTTTAAGGATTATCCTTTAGGTCAATTATTGAACAAAGATACAGTTAAGCAAATGAGATTAAGATACTATGAAACAATGTTCAATACCTATCAAAAAAGTTTACCTGAGAATAAACAGATTAAGATTACTACAGGAGCTTTTAAAAACAAACTTCTAAAACTGATTGATTTTAGTTACTTAGAAACTGTAAAAGATACTTCATACAAAGATGCCAGCATTAGAGGCGTGTTAATACCTAAGCATTACATGGGGCGTTACATATCAGATTATCAAGAATACAAAGAGCAGATTTTATTAGAGCAAAAGAAAACCACCGCCAGCAATAACATTATAGATTTGAATACTGATAAAGCTGTAAAAGAGGTACAGAACCAACATTTAACTAACCCTATCTGTAAGTAAGAGGCTTCTATGTTATTGACCCAAAACAAACACAAAGAGCCTCAGACAGAAAAAGAGTTATTTAATTCTTTAATGCTTCAGTTTGTGAGTGATTATTCATGTTCCTTTGTGCCAATGGATCTAACTATACAAGGCAATCAAAAGAACAAGAAGCCGTTAAAAGGTTACGGCTGGAGTAATCTTACAGATGATAAGTATAAGAAAGACAGAGCGCGAATATTAAAAAACAATACAGATGATAAAACACAGCTACAGGAACTTAACCGCCTGAAGTGGAGCTATAAAGCTGTAAACCGTACTAAGCAATTAAACAGCATTTTTGAGTTACTAACCATTGCTCAAAAACAAGGTAATCAATACTACCTAAAAGAGCTTAACGGCTGGAGTAGATACCTACATAACATTGATGCTTTATCCGTGATAGCTGGAGCCTCAAATCTTATTATCTTTGATTGCGATACTGAAGGTCATAACTCAGGTGTTATCGTCTCAGATGATTATCAAAGTGTAAACACGCTCAAAGAGTGGTGTATAGCTTCAGGTATCGACTTTAATATTTTTCTGAATACCTTAACAGTTAGGACACCTTCAGGCGGTTATCATTTCATATTTAGATACATCGACAGATTTAAGAGTGTAGATACTTCAATTAAAAAGCAAATAGGCTTTTTAAAGTCGATTGATTTGATTGCTGGGCATAATGTCTTTATTGCTCCATATTCAGCAAAGATTTACAACGGTGTAGAAGTACAGCGTTATTTGCCAGTGAAATTGAATAATCAAGATAATAGTTTTAGCTTTGAATATTTAGAAGCCTCCACATCTACACGGTTGCGCCTTAGTGTTTTACCTGATGAGTTAGAACAGGCAATAATCAAGAAACAAGAAAAACCAATGCAACGGCTTCAGGTTGAGAATACACCTAAACAGTTTTACACAAGCACAGAAAGGCAAAAACAAAAAGCATCTAAGATACTGGCTAAAAACCTGAATAATTTTTCTTTAGCTGGTAATGGTACAAGACACGATGCTTTATTGAAGAATGTAAGAAACGTCTTTATGTTCTATCAGTATCTATCAGATTATCCGAAAGAATACATACTTGATATGTTCAGGGATAAGGCTTCACAGTTAGGATTATCAAGTTCGGAAATAGAAACACCGTTAAGGGATGCTATGAAGTTCGGATTAAGTAATCAAAAAACACTAAACTAACATAAAAATGTTCCTTTTAAGGGGTGAAATGTTCCTTTTTGCCCCCTTTTTTAATTTTTTTTGTTCCTTTTTTCGACAATGGGAATTGAAAGGAATAAATAGGAAAGTAATGGCTATTTTTTAGGAACAAAAGGATCATATATTGAACCATATATATAGTAATAATATATAAAGAACCTGCTGTAGATATAGCACTACATATATAGTAAGCATGATATGAAGGTAAAAAGTGATCCTTTTGTTCCGAAAAATTGCCCCTTTATATCACATTATTTCCTTTAATTTCTAATGAAAGAAAAAGGGAACATTAAGGATCATTTTTACCTACAAAAGGAACAAAATACAGCCCAAAAGGAACACTTAAAAAAGCTGATACAGGTAAATCTTTAATGCTTGAGTTATTGCCTCATGTTTCAGCTGTAGAATTTACTTAAGCACGTGAGAAACGTCTTTATGTTTTATTCTTATTTACGAGATTATGGACAGGAAGAAATATTAACCATGTTCAAAGAGCGTGCTCTAACGCTGGGATTATCTTCAGGTGAAATTGACACCCCTATGCGTGACGCTATGAAATTTGGATTACAGCATCAGAAGTTGTTAGCTTAAATTTTTACGCTTAAAACATAATTTTTACGCTCAAAAGGTGCTTTTTTACGCTCAAAAAGGCACTTTATTTTTATATTAGAAACTAATAGAAACTACTAGAATAATACGAGCGCAAAAAGAGTAAATATATTTCTATATCAATCAATGACAATATAATAAAAACTGAAATGTCAGTATATAGCTATATATATAATAGAGGATATAACTTTTTATTTTGCTCTTTTTACGCTCATTCAATTTCAGTTAATTTCTATCTTATTCAGCTTTATTCATACCGAGCGTAAATATTTTTTAAAAATACCGTTTTGAGCGTAAAAATATCATCTTTGAGCGTAAAAAAATCAAATCAAACAGCTACCACGGTGTTAAGGTTCTGTGACAGTATTTTTATATTTGCGGGTGGCAAGACGCCCGAAAATCGACTAGCTACAATGATTTTTAAAATCTGGCTATCATCAACCAAATACAGGAACACACAATTATGCAAGAAGTAAATCAATCGCAATTAGCCTTAAATTTGCATTGCTCACGTGGCTTAGTAAGAGCCTTAACAGATAAAGGCATATTGCACCGCAACAGTAACGGTTATTACCTTTTAGATGAGTGCAAGGCTAAATATGATGAGTATCAACAAAGTATAGACACTAAGAAAAGAAACAAACGAGCTCAAACAGCCTTAAAAACACTTAACAGGCTAAGAGATGTTGCAACAGGTGAAACAGGATCTAGCTTTGATGTTACCTTTAACAAGTGGCTTGATAACCTAGAGAATGAGCCTATCGAAGTGCTAAACAAAGCACGTGCGTATTTAACTATCCTACAATGCAAGAACGAAGTTATAAAAGTTCACGATCTTGAAAGCTCACTAATCTCAGTAGATGAGTTAGAACAAGACGCAAAACAAATAACATCTTTGATTACAAACGAGGTTAAGGCAATTATCAAACCAACCGCACAAATGTGTGTTGATAAACCAGCTAGAGAGATTGAAGAAATAATCGGTGACGCTGTTAATAATGCACTGGCTAAGTTACATCAAAAGCTAACCAACATAGCAGAATAGCAATATAGAGCGCGATTTTAAGCATTTATCGTGCAGATTTATTACAAACAAGCTAGCATGGCTGTGTGTTGAGCTATCGACTTTATAAAAAGTTTCCATTTTACACGCACGTGCAAAATAGGAGTTTTTTTTCTTTGATAGTTAAGTGAGTAAACCGAGAAAACACCGATTTACCCAGTAACAGACAGCTTCAGGAGTTTTGAGGATAACAAAATGCACGGCTTTATTTTTCAGAATACGGAATACAGAAGCATTAGAGAATGTTGCAAAAAACTAGGCTTAAGTTATTCAAAGGTCAGACGGCTAACAAGGCATTACAAACGCGCTCAGAATGATCCTGTGATTGCGGTTAAATGGGCGACAGGTGAAGAAGTGCGACCATACAACGAACCTAAAACATTCTTATATCAAGATGATCTTATTAAAGCCTATGACAGACAACTTAAATTTAAAGACAAAGTAAGAAACATCTTTATGAATGAATTTTAAAACTGAGATTTGAAATTCAGATGTACAAGAGTTATTGCAGTTTCAAAAGTGCAAAAATTGCAGTATTGAAATAAAAAAGAGCCAGTACCACAGGAGCAGTACCAGCCCAAAACACTATTAAAAAGAAACTCTTATTTTCTTTTAGCAGTGATGTAATAATTAGGATTTTCAGTCATACAGTATAAAACATCATCGCGATCTAGCTGGGTAATGTCTTTTTTAGTTACTGTACTTTTTTTAGATTGTGACGGATTAGATCCGATACCCCCCACTGATGCCATAGTTTCATTAACCACCTTTGTGTATATTTCATCGTGGAATGTTTTAAATGCTTCAATCAGTACTAATGTAAAATCAGAATGAAAACCTTCTATATAGATGTGTTGAGCAAACACATGAGCAATGTCAAAGTATGGCACATATACACTAAAAAAATCATAACTATGAGCCAGCTCTATAAGTTCTGCTTTAATTTCCTTAATCTGATTTATGTATGATTTATTTATATCATCATCATCTGTGATTTGAGGATAGCCACATTCTTCGTAATGACTGAAAAAATTATGAATGACATCAGAGATGTTAAACCTGATAACAAGATGTTTAATTTTGTATCTGATACCGTCTGAAGTTGTGTAAATTTTGTCAGTAACCACATCAGGGCAAGTATCTTCAATATATCTTTTTTCCATTTTCAAAACCTTAAAATTAGCTGTAAAAAAAGTTCAGTAAGTTAGGAGATGTAAAAGATAATGTGTAAATAAATGTAAATAAAAGTAAATAACTATTTGATTATTAAAATAAATAAAGAATTGCAAGCCCTACTGCCAGCACCACTTCATACCTTTCTAATTTCTTGATTTTTCTCAAAAAATAAATTGATAGATGACAAACTACAGGGTTATTGTCTTTGCAGTTTATTATTGTCATGCTTTATCAGAACATCAGATCGATCTTTTGATTAACTGTCACTGATAGCCTTCTGTGCTATA
>Ga0256404_1013984_pt1 | contig 10012 bp, 7 predicted proteins | sample RumenRJG_01DNA_FD_185990 | JGI IMG/M metagenome (GOLD analysis project Ga0256404, IMG submission 185990) | Bovine rumen microbial communities from Lethbridge, Alberta, Canada - RJG_01 | ecosystem: Host-associated > Mammals > Digestive system > Stomach > Rumen | place: Canada: Alberta | collected...
AATATATGTATGTTGCTCCGATGGCGGAACTGGTAGACGCGCTAGACTCAAAATCTAGTGGTAATGATATCGTATCGGTTCGATTCCGATTCGGAGCACCATATTGAAAGCATAGGTTTGATACAATGAAAACATGGTATCAAGCCTTTTTTCTTACCTTTTATAGGCTTTTTAACGCCTTTTATCTAATATAGGCATCATTTATCCTGGCTCCCACTAAAAACTCAACAGTGGCCCAGGATTTTTTGTTTACTTGGCTTTTTCATAAAAAAACGAAAGATGTTAATAAAAAAACGATAGCCATGTAAAAAAACGAAAGGTTTTAAGCAATAAAAAAGCAGTACCTTTTTGCAAGATACCGCTTATATTTATAATCCTAATTCTTCCATTTTCTCTTGGCGCTTTTGTCCGAGTGTTTTTGTTTCACCTTCTGTAATTAAAAATGAATATATCTGAATAGTTTTCCATCCCATTATTTTACAGCCAAATGCGTTATAACTCATCTCTTCGCCATTGTAATTGACTTTTTTATCATCAACAACAGTAGCAACTTCATCTTCGTTTCCTTTTATAAAAACTCTATCTCCAACTTTGATTAGTCCATTATCAAGGCACCATTTCATCTTTGGAAGATTTGCGCGAGAAGAGGTATTAGTTTCGTTTACATATTCTTTTCTTCCTGGACCATCGGTCAATTTGTCTGTTCGTCCATGAATTTTAGCAATTGAATAAAGTAGTGCATATGCATCCTCTGGATCAAGCTTAAAAAATTCTCTTTTGTCATTAATCCTTAAATCAGGATCTAGCATACAAATAAGCTTATGTAATTCTTTATCGCTTTTTTCCATCTCTGGTGACTCAGGAATCTCATATTGTGCGTAAAGTTGAAAATCACAAGGAACAGAAGTGTTGGATAAATCTTTTATTCGCTGTGCCACGTTTTTTGTGTAACCGATTTTTATCCAGTCTTTTTGATGAAACGCTTCGTTTGTAAGGATATAAATATATCCAACTTTAGCTGTATTTCCCATTTTAATCCTCCTTTTCTTCGTTTCTTGAGAACTTTATAGTTCCACCTATGCCGAAGTATTTTTCAAAGAATGCTTTAAGTTTAGAAAGAACTGATTGTTTCTTTTGAGTTCTATTTCCTCCTCCGAATCTACTAACAGGAGGCATAATTTTATCAAGGTCAGTTCCTACTTCCTTAATTCCACCTTCTCTGAAAGAATTATCTAAAAACTTTCTTGTTTCTTCGGGTTTTAAATTTTCTTCAGTGATGATGGTATTCAAATCTTCTTCACGTTGTTTAACAACGAATTCTTGCCATTCAATCATAACATCATCAACGTCATTAATTCCTGCAATAAATGTTTCAATAAGTGCTTTTTTACTACGTAATTCTGGTGAAGCATCAATTGCTTTTTTAATTGTGATAAGAACCTCTTTATCTTCGCAGTGCGTGTCATGATATTTTTTAACAAGCATCAAAATGTAGTCGATATTGATTTCAATTTGTTTAATAAGCTCAATTTCAAATACGATGTCATCAGTGATGTCTTTACTTTCACCATTTTCTTGGCGATGTTTCCATTCATCTCTTAAGTCTTGATACCTACCTAAGTAATCTTGAAGGTCACGTTCAGTTAGACATTCTTTTTCCGCAAATTCATCGAATGATGATAGAAGATTGCGCATACGAAGAATAGCGCCAAATAAAGCTATAAATTCTTTTTGATTCTTTTCGCCTATTATGCTTGGCTCTGAAAGAGGGAATTTCTCCATTAAGTCATATACCATTTGTTTGTAACCTGGCATTGTCTTTCCATCAACAGAAACATATCCATTATAGTAATCATTGAAGCTTTGCATTAATACGATTCCGCCAGCATCTTTATCGCCGAAAAGAGAAATTGCTGAGTCTACACGTTTTTGTAAATTCCTGAAACATACAATATTACCGAATGTTTTAATGCTGTTTAGAATTCTATTTGTACGGCTGAATGCTTGAATAAGTCCATGCATCTTTAAATTCTTGTCAACCCATAAAGTATTAAGCGTAGTAGCATCAAAACCTGTTAAGAACATATTTACAACGATTAGAAGATCTAACTCTTTATTCTTCATTCTTAACGAAACATCACGGTAGTAGTTTTGAAACTTATCAGATGAAGTATCATAGGTTGTATGGAACATCTCGTTGTAATCTTTGATCGCAGATTCAAGGAAATCTCTGCTATTTTGGTCTAGTGCTGAAGTATCAGCTGCATCTTCCTCACCAAGCATTCCGTTTTCATCATCCTCCGCTTCGTTAGCTCCAAAACTGTATATAACAGCAATTTTTAGCTTTTTTGTAATATCTGCATCCATTTGTCTGCGGAATTCATCATAATACATCTTTGCCATCGGAACAGAAGCAACAGCGAAGATTGAATTGAAACCGCTGATTCGTTGTTTTTGCTTAATCTCATCAACTTTACCACGTTCTGCTGAAGCAACATCAGTGATGTTTGTAAGTTGGTTATAGACGTAAGTTTTATCGCCTCTGTACGTTTTTTGGTCAAAGTGCTTAAGAATATATTCTGTAACCAATTTAATTCGCTCAGGGGCCATAAATGCCTTCTCGCGGTCGATATCATATACTTCCTCATCATTAATATCGTGTTTTTCGTCCATTGTTTTTATGTAATCAACTCTAAATGGAAGAACATTTTTATCATTAATTGCATCTACGATAGTGTATGTATGTAATTGATCACCGAATGTTTGAGCTGTAGTTGCGTAATTAAGATGTTTCTTAGAAGTTGCATTCACAGAGAAGATTGGAGTACCTGTGAAGCCGAACATATAATACTTTTTAAAATTCTGAACAATAGCATCGTGCATATCGCCAAATTGACTTCTATGGCATTCATCAAAAATGATGACACATTGTTTGTTATATACAGGATGGTCTTTATTACCTTTAATGAATGAAGATAGTTTTTGAATTGTAGTGATAATGATTCGTGACTTAGTACTTTCTAGCTGACGTTTAAGAATAGCAGTAGAAGTGTTAGAATCAGCAGCCCCTTTCTCAAAACGGTCGTATTCCTTCATTGTTTGGTAATCTAAATCCTTACGGTCAACAACGAATAAAACTTTATCTATAAATTCTAAGTTAGAAGCAAGCCTTGCTGTTTTAAATGAAGTTAGTGTTTTTCCTGAACCAGTAGTATGCCAAATATAACCACCTCCAGCAATATCACCAAATTTCTTATAGTTATGTGCGATTTCTATTCTGTTAAGAATTCTTTCAGTTGCTGTAATTTGGTATGGGCGCATTACTAATAGCATGTTTTCAGAAGTAAAAATACAATACTTAGTTAAGATATTTAAAATAGTATGCTTAGCGAAGAAGGTCTTAGTAAAATCAATCAAATCTGGAATAGTTCGGTTATTAGAGTCCGCCCAGTAAGAAGTGAATTCAAAACTGTTAGAAGTCTTTTCTTTTTTCTTTCCTGTTGAGCTATTGTCTTTGATCGCATTAAATCTTGTTGAATTAGAATAATACTTAGTATTTGTACCATTTGAAATGACAAAAATTTGCACATATTCAAAAAGACCTGAACCAGCCCAGAATGAATCACGTTGATATCGATTGATTTGATTAAATGCTTCTCTAATTGCTACACCTCTACGTTTTAACTCGACATGGACTAGAGGCAAACCGTTGACTAGGATTGTAACATCGTAACGGTTATCATATTTTGCGCCATCTTGCTTGCCAATAACGTATTGATTGATAACTTGCAATTTATTATTGTGTATTTGTTTACGGTCAATGATTGTGATGTTTTTAGTCATGGAATTATCGCGTTTAAGTACCTGAACGTTATCTTCTTGGATAATTCTTGTTTTTTCTACAATTCCATAGTTGGGATTAGCGATGCAAGTAGAGAAGAATCTATCCCATTCTGAATCAGTGAATTTATAATTGTTTAAAGTCTCGAGTTGTGTCCTTAAGTTCTTTATAAGTTCAGTTTCATCATGAATAGAAAGATATTCGAACCCTTGTTCACATAGTATTGATATGAATTCTTTTTCTAAATCGGATTCGGATTGATATGCATCACTTCTTGTTCTTGAAGGAGTGTATTCTGTAACAACAGTATTTTCATTTGTTTCAGCGACTATATTAAAATATGCCATTAATATACCTCCTTATTGCTTTTCTTAAAATCAAAAAGCTTGTATAAATAGTATTCATATTGTAAATTTCTTTTTTGTATTTCAGCAGGAATTCCAGACTCTAAATTACATAGTTTGTTAAAGTATTCTAATATAGAAACAATTTGTTTTTGAGTCTCGATACAAGGTAATTTAATGCTAATATTAAGAATATCATCTTTCCTTAAATTTGTTTGATCTGAGCCATTATCGTATGCAAGTAATTGAGGATTACGATTCAAAGAATAAAACAAAAATTTTGTTGAAATGGATGTCTTGTCTTTGACATGAAATGCACCAATTCTTTGATTTAGAGTATAAGTATCATTTTTTTCTACTAAAAAGCATTTTGCTAAAGCTTTACCATTTGGTAAATCGCTCATAACCATTAGAATATCATCAACAAAAAGAGGACAAATTTGTTCATTTGAAAATTTGCAAACAGCTCCTTCAGATGATATAAATTTGGAATTTACAACAATGAATTTTCCATCATCAACTATATTTTTTTCGTGGCCCTTTCCGTTTCTAAAATCTGCAATTTCTCTTAAGGACTTAACTTGAACATTATTATCGAAATCTAATAGTTTTTCTGTATAATACTCAAGCTGAACTTTTCTTTTTTCAAGCTCTTTATTAAGAAGATTTGATAAAGAATTGAAGTTATCTAAAAAAGAAACTATTTCATTTTGGATTTCTAGAGGTGGTAGTGGTATTTCAAGTTGGGAATATATGCTAATCCAATGTCTTTGATGACCACCTGGTTGGTAATTCAAACTTTTCATTGCATGGTATACATACTTAAAATTGAAACTTTTATTCTTTGGCCTTAGCATTTTCATTGCTGATGACTTAACCTTGAACTCAAAATCAACCCAATGAAATCCAGTTGTAAAGTCATCAAAAATAATGACAGGATTTTCAGGTGTGGCTAAATAATGTCCTTGCTCTTCGTTTGTAAATCCAAGAATAAAGCTTTGTCCAGCAGTTAGAACAGGAGTGTTAAACTCGTCATTATATTCAGTGCTTTTAACAATATATTTAGTTGGTTGTTCATAATCTAGTAGTTCTTCAAGTTTATAAAAATTTACGCCGTTGGGACATAATTTCTTTGTTAATTCAATTATTGAATCCATAACTTACCTCCCAATATTCTTTATTGCATTTTTAATAGCTGCTCTCAATTTGTTCTCTTCATCGACAATTTCATCTATTTCTAAGTTCAAAGAATCAATGTCAATCTTTTTCTTATTTCCTTTCGATTTAACATAAGTTGAAACGGATAAATCGAATTTTGCTTTTTTGATTTCTTCGTAATCTGCTAAATGTGAATAGAATTCAATAGATGTTCTTTTTTCATATATTGAAATTATTTTATTAATACCATCAGGTGTTAATTTATTATTATTACCAACCTTAACAAATTCATCAGATGCTTCAATGAAAAGAACTTTGTTGTCAGTTTTTCCTTTTTTCATTACTAGGATACAGGTTGCAATTGGAGTACCAAAAAATAAATTTCCTGGTAATTGGATGATGCAATCAATATAATTGTTATCGATTAAATATTTTCTTATTTTTGGTTCTGCTTTATTGTTTGTTCGTGTGAATATTCCAGGGAAGCAAACAATTGCAGCAGTTCCGTTTGCTGCTAACCAAGATAATGAATGAAGAATAAAAGCAAAGTCAGCGTTGTTTTTTGGTGCCAGTACACCTGCTGGAGCGAATCTTTGGTCGTTAATTAAAAGAGGGTTATCATCGCCAGCCCATTTGATAGAGTATGGTGGGTTTGAAACAATTAGTTCAAAAGGTTCGTCATCCCAGTGCTGAGGATTTATTAATGTATCTTCACAAGCAATATCAAATTTGTCAAATCCAATATCATGAAGAAACATGTTAATACGACATAAGTTGTATGTAGTTATGTTTATTTCTTGCCCATAGAATCCATTTAAAACAGCGTCTTTACCTAAGACTTTTTCTGCCTTTAGTAGAAGAGAACCAGAACCACAGGCAGGGTCATAGACTTTGTTAATTGTTTTCTTGCCTACCGTTCCTAATCTAGTCAATAATTCTGAAACGTCAGCAGGAGTAAAGAATTCACCGCCTGATTTTCCAGCGTTACTAGCGTACATTGTCATTAAATACTCATATGCATCACCGAACGCATCAATATCATGATCCTTGACATTACCTAGATTCATTGCTGCGATACCATCAAGAAGTTTTGCTAATCTCTCATTACGTTTTGCTACGGTTGATCCTAGCTTGTTGCTATTAACATCAAAATCATCAAATAAACCGGCAAAGCTGTTTTCAGAATCAGAACCTTGTGCGGATTTCTCAATGTTAGAGAAGACGCGTTCCAATGTTTCATTTAAGTTTTCATCATTCATAGCTTTTGCTCTGACGTTACAAAAAAGTTCTGATGGAAGAATAAAGAATCCTTTTTCTTTTACTAAATCTTCACGAGCTTGTTCAGCTTCTTTGTCTGAAAGTTTTTCGTAATTGAATTCTTTATTTCCTGCTTTGTGTTCACCATCATTAATGTAGGCTGTGATATTTTCTGAAATATAGCGATAGAACATTGTGCCAAGAACATAATTCTTGAAATCCCATCCATCAACTGCACCTCTTAATTCGTCTGCAATTGCCCATATTGCTCTATGTAATTCTTCGCGTTCTTGTTCTTTTTTATTGTCAATCATATATATTTACTCCTTTATTTGTCTGCATTAGCGCTTTGGCCGCTTTGTATCCACTCATCAACTTCAGATATTTTGAATTTAAATTGGCGACCTACCTTGTGATAAGGTATGGTCCCTTTTTTTATCCATGCTCTGATAGTGTCTTTGCTACAGCCTATATGGTTTGCTATTTCCTCTAGGCTTAGCCATCTTTCTGTCTCAAATTTGTTTGTGTTTTGCATAATTCCTCCAATCAGTCTTGACTGTATTTATCCTTTAATATTTTGAAGTACTTTTTGCATGCGTTGAAGCAAGGTACTAGGTTTTGAACTTCATTAGATAGCGCTTCAATTAAATTAGCGTATTTTTTAAATTCAGAATAAATTGTTTTTAAATCCGATTCGTATTCTTTTTCTAGTATTAGAGGTTTATCACCATCGAATAAATAATTATCTGGATTAGCTGTTTTTTCAAAGTATGAGCAATCACCTGAATACGCAAGAGTTTTTATTTTCGAATGGTCATTTGTATCAGCAAATTCGCAATACACATTCGTCTTCCATAGTTCAGGGTATTCGACTTTGTTTTTATCTGGTTCCAAGATAAAATCTCCTGTTAATTCTAATCGTTCTAAAATTAGATTATAGATTGGGTTTGTTGGGGAGTTTAATGGGTAACTCCGAGAAACAAATATTATTTCTTTACCAATCTTTGCGGCAACCGAATCATCCATCAGAGAATATCTCACATCAGAGTATCCGTTTAAAATGAAATCTTGGTATGCTTTCTCTTCCTTTTTGTTATCAAAAATTTTTCTAAGATATGGAAGAAAGAAGCATGACTCTACTTTTTCATCATCCATTTCGTAAGCCATATCAAAGGCAGTGTAGCTTTCGTAGTCTTCGGCCTTCGTCTTATTGATTTCTTGATAAATTTTTTCTACCTCATTGAGTTCGGAAAGAGCAATATTTTCAGCGAAGAAGTATTCCTGGAATCCTTCATCAATGTAATAATATTTCATTGACTCTTCGTACATCATACAGGATGTTGCGCAGGCGTCTCTAACAAAATTATTGAATGTAATCGCGTGTGGATTAGCAACTATATCCTCATTTTTTGCCTTTTTGGCTATTTTGTTGAGGTATTTTTTAATTTTTATTTCATCCAGGTTGTTTTCTCTATCTACGAAAGTCATCGAACAGAATTCTCTGAATATTTTAGTGAATTCATCGCTATCTTTTACAGAATAAAAGACTCTTGAGTATCCCGCTTTTGCTCTGTCGTGGCCATTGATGATAGCTTTGTATATAGCTTGATAAATAAGATGTATCTTACCATTAAAGGATTTTGTAAGTGGATGATTTACAATAACGAATGTTAGAAGCATAGGATTTGTGGAGAATACACTATGCTTGGTGATAAAGTTGCTTTTTATAAAAGCCTTAATTTCATCATTTTCTTCGGGATGCTTTTCGGCATTAAGAAGCCTATCTATTAATTTATTCTTTTTGTCGTCATCGAAAGGTCTTAAATATAGTTTTGCAAAGCCATTGACTGCATCAGCTATTTCACAATCTCTTGAAGCTAAGACAAATTGATTGTTAGGGTATTTGGTGATTAAGTCTTTCATTTGTGAAACGTAAGAATCTTTATCAGAAAGATCTATTTCATCTATGCCATCTAGTAAAATTTGACATCTTCCTTCCTTTAATAAGGAGATTAGTTTTGTAGTGTTGAATGCTTCATCGAATTTTGTAACTGATTCAACTAAATAGTCTAATATTGTTTTATTTGAATAGGCTAGATCCCTTATTTCAGCGAGAAGAGGAATCTTACCTGTTTTTTTAATATCAGAAAGGGCTTGTATAAAAAGGTGTCTTAGCATAATGGATTTTCCCATTCCTCCATTACCTACAAGTACAGTTTTTGAATGATAATCATTGATCTTTTCCAAAGACGGATCGTTAATTGTCACAACTTTAGTTCTAACGTTTTTTCGTAACTGTTTTGCACTATTTGTTAAGTCATTGGCAACATAAATATCTTGCAAAAGCGCCTCTTCGTAAGTGTCAACAAAAGGGACCTCAATTTTTGAGTACATTAAAATCGCCTTATCGGCATAGTTATCATAAATAGAAGACGTAGGACCATATTCGCATGCAACAATATCAGCAGCATATCCTTGTCCCTTTGCAATCTCATGGAACTGCTTTGTAATTGCAGACGCTAGTAAGTCTCTGTCGGCATTCTCACCGACCTTTAATTCAATACCAAATCTAACTGCAACATTGTTTATCTCATTAATATCTAGAGCATTTCTTACGTCATTAAAGAATTTATTCTCATTCCAATTTTGTGAAATTTCATCCCATGTTTCAGCTGAAATATGATTTGTGCCATCTAGCCAAGCGTCATATGTGTCTGGAGTGTATTGAAGGAAAATAGAGCCTTCACCAAGAATAATTTTCATAAAAAAAAGAACTATCTTGTTTTTGCTTTTTCTACCAGCAAGACCACCGTTTTTTTGTTTTATATAAAAGTGTTTAAAAAACTCACTTGCATCCATATTTTTTACTCCTTTTCTTGGTGCTTTTTTTATGTTATCGGATATATCGGAAATCTATCGGAAATTATCGGTAACAAACCGGATTCCGCACCGAGTTTATCAGTTAATAATTTAGTAAAATTTAACTGTGCTTTGGAGGGATTAACTCTAATTGCACCAATTCGATTTATCTTTGTAATCGTATTAATTCCTACTTATTCCTACTTATTATACATTAAAATGTGTATTTTCACAAGTAGTTAGCAGTTAATTAAGAGTTTATAAAGATTAATCTTTTACACAAATAGTGTCCACCGGTGGGCCAAAGAAAGCAGGTAAATAACATGACAAACTTAGACAAGAAGAATGTTAATGACCTTCCAATCTTTGGTAGGGACATTGAAGACGACTGGTCTTGGGATCGTGAGGAAGAAGAAATGCGTGAAGCAAAGTATGAATCCGAAGATGAAGAATAAGTAACCAGACAATTAAGTATGTAGGAGACTAGCTACCTCCTGCCGATGCCGATACTAGTTATTACGCGGCATCAAATTATATATACACTTCAACCTGT
>Ga0256404_1013985_pt1 | contig 10011 bp, 9 predicted proteins | sample RumenRJG_01DNA_FD_185990 | JGI IMG/M metagenome (GOLD analysis project Ga0256404, IMG submission 185990) | Bovine rumen microbial communities from Lethbridge, Alberta, Canada - RJG_01 | ecosystem: Host-associated > Mammals > Digestive system > Stomach > Rumen | place: Canada: Alberta | collected...
CGCGGTCGCTGACCTCGCGGGCAAAGCCCATCTCGTGCGTGACGATGACCATGGTCATGCCGGACTCGGCCAGCGAGCGCATGACATCCAGCACCTCGCCGACCATCTCGGGGTCGAGGGCCGACGTCGGCTCATCGAACAGCATGACTTTCGGATGCATAGCCAGAGCCCGTGCGATTGCCACACGCTGCTGCTGACCGCCCGAGAGCTGCTGCGGATAGGCCTCAGCCTTATCCGCGAGCCCGACGCGATGAAGGAGCTTCTCCGCCGTCTCCGCGGCCTCTACTTTGTCCATGCCGCGCACCTTCATCGGCGCCAGCATGATATTCTTCTGGACCGTCATGTGCGGGAACAGATTGAAGCGCTGGAACACCATGCCGATCTCAGTGCGGACCTTGTTGATATTGGCCGCACTGTCGAGCTTGATGCCATCTATGGAGACCGTCCCCTTCGTCGGCTGCTCCATGTAATTCATACAGCGCAGGAGCGTCGACTTACCCGAGCCCGAAGGACCGATTATAGCGACGACCTCGCGATCGTCCACATGCAGGTCGATGCCTTTGAGCACATGGACTTTGCCATAGGACTTATAGAGTCCCTCAATGTCTATCATCGGTGCGGAACCTCCTCTCCAGATATGCCACGAAACGCGAGATGGTCAGTGTCATCGCCAGGTAGATGATGGCGACACTGGTCCAGATCTCGAGCGACCCATACGTCTGAGCGATTATGAGCTGTCCGCGGCGGGTTAGTTCCTCGAAACCGATGACCGACACGAGTGAAGAATCCTTCAGGAGAGCGATGAATTCATTGCCCAGCGGCGGTATGACCTGCTTGAAGGCCTGTGGAATGATGATATAGCGCATCGTCTGAGCCCAGGACATACCGAGCGAACGCCCTGCCTCCATCTGGCCCACATCGATGGCCTGGATGCCGGCACGGAATATCTCAGCCACATAGGCTCCGGAGTTGATACCGCAGGCACTGATTGCCGCGATATACGGATCGATACGCTGACCGGATATAATCGGCAAAGCGAAATACACGAGGAATATCTGTATGAGCAGTGGCGTACCACGTATGAAGTCGACATATACTGCCGCTATGATACGTATGATCTTCACATTGCAAATGCGCGCTATACCCATGAACATGCCGATGATGACACCGAGCATGACTGATATGGCCGTAATCTTTATCGTAACTCCTGCTCCCAGCAGCAACAGCGGGAACGAGTTGACGACCAGGTCGAAATTGAAATCCATTTTCTCACCCTAAAGTCAAAACTTGTCTACCGGCAATTATTTGTTGCCACCGAACCATTTAGCAAATATCTTGTCATACTCGCCATTCTCATGCAGCTTCTTGAGCGCAGCATTGATCTTCTCCTGCAGATCCTTGTCGTTCTTGCCGACTGCGATGCCGTACTGCTCAGCCGTCAGCTTGTCATCGAGAGCCTTCACGCCCTGGGCTGCATTCTTCGTGATGTAGTAGTCATTGACCGGACGATCGTTGACGACGGCATCGACACCGCCAGCCTTGAGCTCCATGAAGCAGTCAGCCGGAGTGTTGAGCTCCTTGACCGTCACGCCCTCGATCTTCTTGACTTCCTTGGCGCTCGTCGTGCCCATCTGAACAGCTACCGTATGACCTTTGAGGTCATTGAACGACTTGATGTTCTGCTCATCGGAGCGCACGACCATCGTCAGACCCGAATCATAATACGGATCGGAGAACAGCACGTTCTGCTTGCGCTCATCATTGATCGTCATGCCCGAGATGATGACATCGATGTTATGCGACTGCAGGGCCGGGATCAGGCCGTCGAAGCCGAGGTTCTGGACCTCTACCTCATAGCCCATCTCCTTGCCGATGGCGCGGATCAGATCCATATCGAAGCCCTGATACTCTTTCTGGCCTTCATCCTGGAACTCGAACGGAGCAAAGTCTATGGACGAGCCGACCTTCAGTACCTTGCTGCCCGAACCGGAACCCGAGCTGGAGCTGGAGCTCGTCGACGACGAGCCGCCGCAGCCAGCCAGAGCGGCTACTGCGAAGGTGCAGGCTACGAGAGCCGTCAGGATTTTCTTGATCTTCATGTTCATCATACCTTTCTTTTGCATAAATATACATTATTGGCTGAATACAATGCCAACATATATCATATCAAACGGAGCCCGGCTAGGCCGGGCTCCATCGCTCATAATTATTAACTAAGCAAGTATGAAGTTATCAGTTACGAGCTGCGCGGCGCTTGTTGAAGCACTCACGGCAGTAAACCGGACGGTCGTCCTTCGGCTGGAACGGAACCTCCGTCTCCTTGCCGCAATCAGCGCAAACAACTTTGTACATCTGGCGCTGCTCACCGCCCTCGCGAGCCTGACGACGCTTTCTGCGGCAGTCCGGGCAGCGGGCCGGCTCATTCTCGAAGCCTTTCTCAGCATAAAAAGCCTGCTCACCAGCGGTGAACGTGAATTCCTTGCCACACTCTTTGCATGTCAATGTCTTGTCCTGAAATTCCATTGTTCAAATCCCCTTACAGATAGAATAGATCGGCGTGGGTTCCTAATTACCATAACCTTTCTGCGCGAAATCGACTATCTGTACCTCAAAAGTATGGTAGGAGATTTGCCGCAACGTCAGCCTTGGAAATAAGAACATCCGAGTAATATTATACTGGCCCTCTAAGCAAAATGCAAGTGAATTATCTTATTTTTCCACATTTGTTCGTGCCTGACGGAGCTGCTGTCACAAAATCACTCCGCGTCCACATCATTCTGGCGGCAGAACTGCCGCCAGGCCTGGCGATAGGCCGACTCGAGCTCCGCCATGTACTGACGGCGGTTCATGAGCGCCGAGCGCTCCAGATTCGTGCGCAGGCCGGAGTGATAGGCTGCGACGAGATTTGGCGTGCTGCCCAGCTGCACGGCCCGCCGTACATAGTTGATGTCGCTCTCGACCACGAGCTCATCGACACCGGCATTGTGCAGGATGGAGGCGCCGAAGCGCGAGCCATGGCTGCGCCCGCGCAGCGTGACGACCGGCACCCCCATGTAGAGCGCTTCACAGGTCGTGAGCCCGCCATTATAGGGCATCGTATCGAGTGCGATATCGATATCACGATACTGCTCGAGGTAGTCGGGGCTATAGGGGCGCAGCTCGACCCGCGCCGTATCGAATGACAGCCGTTGGAGCCTCTCCCGCACGATCTGGCAACCCGACGGTATGCTGCAGATCTTGCCCTTCAGCACGAGATGCGAGTTCGGCACACGGTCCAGGATCTCGCGCCACATGAGCAGGGTGTCATCGGTCACCTTGGCAAAATTGTTGAAGCTGCCGAACGTGATGTAGCCATTGCGCAGCCAGGGCGGCTCCGTCCCCGCCAGTGGCAGGCGGTGCACGGCACCGGGCGCATAGCAGAGATGCGAGTGCGGCAGGCGCAGGATATGCTCCGTAAAGCAGCTGGCCGCCAGCTCATCACCGCTCGGCAGGCAGGTCTCATCCGACAGGAAATAATCGATCGTCGACAGCCCGGTCGTCGCCGTATAGCCGATTCCCGATATCTGCAGCGGTGCCGGACGATAGGCCATGACGGGCAGGGCATTGTGATCCGAGTGCCCGGAAAGGTCCACCAGTATGTCCAGCTCATCCTCAGCGATGAGGCGCGCGGCCGTATGCGGGCTGCGGCCGGCCAGGCTGCGCCACGTGGCCTGACCATGCCGGAGCCGCTGGGTGACCCTGTCAGGCCGTGACAGGCTGTAGCAGAACACCGTGAACCGGTCGCCATCGAAGTCCTGCACGAGCGGCGCGACGAAATTAGCTACTGCATGCTCGCGGAAATCCGGCGATATGTAGCCGAGGCGCAGTTTCTTCTCCGGTTTATAGCAGCGCGCCTGGCGATAGGGCGCTACCTGCAACAGTTCCTCATAGTGCCGGGCCGCTGCCCGCTGATCCGCGGGGGCCACGCTGGCCCGGTACGTGCTGAGGAAAAGATATTTGCTATAGAATACCGCCCGCTCATACGGCTCCGCAGAGAGCTTCGACAGCGCCAGCATGGCCTGTCCCGCGCCCTGCGGGTCGGCCGCCAGATACAGAGCGTCAGCCAGCCAGCCGTATGCCTGACGCAGCAGGAACATCCCGCCCGGCTGCGCAGCCTGTCCCTGACTCGCAGCCGTCAGCTCCGGTATGAGCTGTCGCAGCAGCGGCAGTTCCTCATCGAGCCGGAATTCCCGTGCCGCTATGCCAGCCTGCACGAGTCTCCCGCGCAGATGACCGGGCTCATGCTGCAGCAGCTCCGCCACGATACTGGCGGCCGTATCGACATTGCCGCTGCAGAGCGCGGCCTGGGCCATGATGGCAGCTCCCTCCGCGCTCCCCGGCTCGGCATCCCATATTTCCTGAGCGCAGGCACGCATGCCCTGCGGATTGCCCTCGGCCGCGAACTTGTCGGCCAGGTTCAGCCAGTTCGAAATATCCTTCTCCATGCTTTATCCTTCACCAAACATCACATTCCAGCCCGACAGTTCAGACCTCGGGATGAAGCTCGCTGCCATACTCGCGCAGAAAGGCCTTCTGATAGCCGCGGTAGGACGGCGCCAGCGGCTTTTCGACCGGGCAATGGATGCACCAGAAATCGCGGCTCTGGTCCGGCACAACGACGCGATAGCCCCGGCGGGCCATCTCGCGGCACTCGCTCGTGTCATAGAGATGCCAGCCCGTGAATAGATCCTCGCGCCAGCCGATATCGTACTGGGTCGCGATGAAAAGTCCGTCTACGGCCTCGACATCCATATAAGGGCCATCCGGCTCCATACATTCGGAGTCGACGACGCTCTCCGGCTCGCAGGCATGCAGCACGCGCCCGTAGTTGCGCATGCCATCCCACCAGACACCGCTCCGCGGCAGGCTGCGGCAGCCGATGACCCCGACGGCCCCGATCGTCGGATCGGCAAACAGCGCCAGCAGATCGGCCACGAGCGATTTGTTCACCATGAGTGTATCCTGATGCAGGTAGACCTTGTAGCGGGCCTCGGACTGCCGCATTCCGGCATTGTAGCCGGCACACATAGAGGCAGCCCCCCGCACGGGAATGTATTCCGCTGTCATCCCCTCCGGCAGATCCAGCGATTTCAGATACAGCTCGCACTCGCTGTACCAGTCTTCATCATTCACACAGGTTATGAAGGCTACACGGTTCGCGTCAAGGGCCGCATTCTCTGCTGCCGTGCGCCCGTATGGATTCTCTGTCATCCGTCATTCCTCTTTTCTGCCGTCCCGGCCGCCAGCAGCCGCTCATACATCGCCCGCTCCTCGGGCCGGTTTGCCTCCTGAGCGGCCGCCCCGAGCATCTGCCGGACGATATCGCGCTGGCCCTCCTCGTGACTGTATTCCAGCAGCCGCCGATAAAACGCCTCCGGATGGAAAACCGTTTCACGCGCGAAGGCCGCCACATAATCAGCGAACAGGCCGGTCTCTCTCCAGAAATCCCAGAAAGCCGGCACCTGCGCCCCGCAATCCACATCGTATTCGATGCGATGCAACAGCCGCGACAACCGCCGCCGCACGTCTGCAGTATACATGGATTTCAGCAGCGCGAGCTCCGGCATCGAGCGGTCGGCCCGGACGAGCCAGAACTCGACATCCATGTCGTCATGACGGTTCGCGAAGCCGAGAGCCTGCAGCGACTGTGCGAGGCCCTGTTCCGGCTCAGGCTCCGGCCGCCGTTGCGGCCGCAGGCGTACATTCTTGTAATACGAGGCGTATAGCAGCCGCTCGAACTCCGGGCGGGCATAGAGGCGCGTGGCCACATGATAGTAGTGCCCGTCGCGCAGCGCCGCCAGCACCGACCAGTGGCGGATATTGCGGAAGCTCGTGAGCCAGGATCCCGTCTCCTTTATGTATGTGGAGAACCCTGCCGCTATATCCTGAGGATTGCCCACACCCTCGAGCGTCAGGTCGCCGATGATATAGTCGAAGCTGGCCCGTGGATACGGCAGCCGCTCGCTCATATAGTCAAGCTCCTGGAACTCGACCCCGAGCGCCTGGAAATCCATATCCGGCTCCAGATCGGGCCGCAGGATGCGCGAATCCCCGGCCGCCACTGCATAGATGTGAGCCCGCGGAAACATATGGCGCAACTGCGGCAGGTAATACAGACTCTCGACGACAAGTATGGAAAGCTCCGCCGGCCCCGGCTGCAGGAATTCCAGCAATTGCGGCTTTATATTTTCCGGCACGTCTCATACGCCTCCCGTCCCCGGTCCTGAAATAAAGAGCTCGAAAATTCCGTAAAACAAGCCCTTCCCATTACAGCATTATAGCACAAGCCCGCGGCCTGCGTCACCTGCAGCACGGCAAAGGAGCCAGGGACCTGCCTGACCTGCTCAGGCATGTAAAAAAACCGCTTTCCACAGGAAAGCGGTCCCTGTCACTCCATATCAGCTGTCATATCGAAACCATATCGTTCTTCAGCGCATAAATCAGTGCCTGCGTGCGGTCATTGACTCCGAGTTTATGGAATATATTCGTCAGGTGATTCTTGACGGTCTTCTCGCTGAGTCCCAGAGCCATGCCTATATCATGATTCGACATCCCCCTGGCGATGCAGCGCATCACGTCCATCTCACGGCGCGTCAGGCTGGTTGCCGGTGACATGTCGAGCATCTCGCCGGCTTTCGCCATCAGGTTGCCATGTACATTCGTCATGCCGAACAAGCGCTCCGCCAGCTGGGGATATATATAGGTATTCCCCGCTGCCACTACATGGATGGCCTCGATGAGAGTCTCTGGCTCGACGTCCTTCAGCAGATACCCCTGAGCTCCGGCTTTCAGCATCTCCAGAACATACGTCTCGTTATCCTGGATCGTCAAAGCGATGATATGCGTCGGCGACTTCACTTTGCGCAGCTGACGTGCTACCTCGAGGCCATTCATGATCGGCATATTCATATCGAGCAGCAATACATCGGGCTGCAGTACGAGCGTCTGCGCCATAGCCTCCCGTCCATCAGCGGCCTCGCCGACGATCTCTATATCGTCCTCGAAGTTCAGTACGCGCTTCAGCCCCTGTCGCAGCAATGCGTGATCATCAGCCAGCAAGACCTTTATCATACAACCCCTCCAAAATACATCATTGATCTTCTATTTTTTCTTTCTCTTTTCTGATTGTCCGGCAGCCAGCCGGGCCTCGGCCTGACGGACATCGCTGCGCGCCACCGCATCATCAACCGTGCGGGCCCGCAGGAATATCATGACCTCAGAATCCGTATGGCTGCGGCTCTGACTGCGGAAGAAGCTGCCGAGTACCGGCAGGTCGCCGAGGAACGGTATCTTCGCCAGACGACGCGTCTCATCACTGCCGATGAGGCCGCCGATGACCATGGTCTCGCCATCCTGCAGGCGCACCGTCGTATCCGCGCTGCGCGTCTGAAAGCGATACGCCTTGATATCGTCTACGTAGAGCGGCGAGCTGACCTCTGTGTGGACGGCAGCCGTTATATGACCGTCTGCCTCTACGCGCGGCGTGCAGCGCAATATGATGCCCGCCATGCGATATTCCAGCGAGGTCGTCGTCGTGGAATCCGTGACGGACTGCTTCGGCACCGGGACCTCGTTGCCTATGACGATGCTGGCTTCGCGCCCCTGCACCGTCGTGATGTTCGGACGGGCCAGGATGCGGGCCTTGCCATCAGTGACCATGGCATTGATCTTGGCCTCATAGTAGAATTCGAACGGTACGCCCTCGGGACCATGTCCGAACTGGATGATGCCGGGCACCTGCTCGCCTCCATGCCATTGGCGCTTCACATCGTACTCCGCCGTCTCATTGCTCGTACCGCGATGACGGTAGGTCTTGTTCAGCTCCGGGTATTGCGGCAGCTTCGACCAGTCCCATTCGACCCCGAGTTCCTTCGAGGCATCTTTGGAAAGGGCGACGACGCGGGCCTCGAGCGCGATCTGCTGCGTCGGCACGTCGAGCGCAGCCAGCACGGACTCGACCGCCCGGGCCTCGGCATTCGTACCATAAAAGATCAGCGACGACGTCGCCCTGTCTACTGCTACGCGGCCAGTTGCCGCGTTCGCAGCTGCAGCCTTTTCCGGCGTGGCGACAGCCGTTTTGCCGACACTCGCCGCTCTGACTGCCGGTTTCGCTGTCTTATCAGCCTGCCTGACCGGCTTGCCATTCCCGGCTGGCATGCCGGACTCTGCCAGGGCCAGCTCGACAGCCGGTGCTACATTGTCCGGATCGGCATAGTGCAGCTGGTACACATGCACATGCCGCAGCGCCCCTGCATGCCCAGGGCCCGTTATGATATAGGCATTGCCGACCTGCTCGACCGTCAGCCCTTTCGCCGCTGCTATGAGCTCCAGCGCCTCCGCCGGCTCCGCCCAGAGATTCACGCTGACACTGCCCGTGACGGCATCATCGAGCACGAGCGACAGATTGCCCTGACGGGCCGTAGAGAGCAGTACGGAGCGCACGTCGGCCCCCACGACGTTCAGCTTCACGGGGCCCGCCGCCGCGCTGCCGGCCCCTGACAGCAGCACTCCGCCGCATACGGCTGCTACGGCCGATTTCTTCGCCCATTCCCTTAGGACCGGCCATCCCCAGCCGGCCCGATGCACTTTATTCAGTTTTTCCCAATTCATCAGCACATTACCTGTCCCAACAACTAATCCATAGGTTCAGCTCAGGGCTGCGCCATAGGCAGCCGCACCGTCTCGCTGCCATCGCTGACGACAGCACTATCACTGGCAATATCGACGACCTGCCAGCCGGCCAGGCTCTCACCTGCTGCCAGTGCCCCGCTCTGCGCTCCCACACGCAGCAGGGCTATGGCTCCCTGATCCCCCTGCACGATACCAGTCAGCTGCGGCACCACGGGTGCCGGTGCCGGGCTGGCCATCACCGCCGGAGCGGCCACCGCTGCCGGAGCAGCGGGCGATGCCGCTGGCGCCTCAGATGGCGGTGGTGCGGCCGCTGTCATCGCTGCCTTTTCCCTATCCGGCTGAGTACTGTGCTGCAGCTGGAACGGGTCGTGCAGTTCTTTCTTCGCGGCTGCCAGCTCCGCCCCATGCACTGCTCCGCCATGGCCGGCCGCAGACGGCCGGGCCCGGGCCTGATCCTGAGCCACATTGCTGCCAGGCGCTGCTGCGGGCTCCTCAGCCGGCAGCAGCGCATAGATCAGCCCGCCCCACAGCACGACCATCGCCAGCATCAGCGGCCAGCGCGTGCGCCAGCCGCCCTGCCAGGCTGCCTCAGCCCGCATCCAGAGACGCTGCATGGCGGCCGCAACTCCGGCCCGGCTGCCTCCATCCGCAACTCCAGCAGGCCAGTCTTCCTCTGTTTCTCTGCTGTCCTCGCTCATGTTCTCATTTGCCTTCCAGATTATAACGGTTCACCCAGGCCGGGTATTTGCGCACATACTGCCGCAGAACGTTGATTCCATTGTAGGCCGCGCCAGTCTGCGGTACCCGGTAGTCATTCCCCGGTTCGTCCTGGCGCTGCCAACCCGTAGCGCTGGTCCAATACTGCAGGTTTATGACGCGCTCCGTGCTGTTCGGCAGATTGACTGCCTTCTTCATGAACTTGATCTCCAGCACATTGCCATACTCGTCTTTCGTCTCCTGCCATTCCCACAATATCAGGTTATTGCCCTTCATGCGCATCGTCGTCGTATCCGCCGTCACATAGGTGCTCTGTCCCTCGGCCGTGCGGTCTTCCCACAGCGTCAGCCAGCGGTCCTTGGCCGTGCGGCGCTTCATCTCGCCCATGCGGAACACATGGTCGACGACGGCATCGTAGAATTCTTCATCGAACTGCTGCGAGTTGATTTCTTTTTCCCGGCCGACGCCCTTGCTCCAGAGCAACGTATTCTTCTGGTCATAGAACTCCTCGCGCAGATACTGGATCGTACGCGTCTGTGGCCGCACCCGCACCTGAGCCAGGCTGTAGGCGAAATTCGCCGGATTCGGTATCTTGGCCGTCAGCCCATAGGCTGCGATTGTCTC
>Ga0256404_1013987_pt1 | contig 10008 bp, 7 predicted proteins | sample RumenRJG_01DNA_FD_185990 | JGI IMG/M metagenome (GOLD analysis project Ga0256404, IMG submission 185990) | Bovine rumen microbial communities from Lethbridge, Alberta, Canada - RJG_01 | ecosystem: Host-associated > Mammals > Digestive system > Stomach > Rumen | place: Canada: Alberta | collected...
TCGTATTGTAATCGAGTGATTACGATTGACGGTGGAAGCCATGTAGAAGCTGCAAAGACAGCTTGGTGCAAAGCAGTCTTAAAGATGGCAGATGAGTACATGAGTGAGAAAGAGAAAGATAAACTTTCTCTGACGTTTGAAGATTGCCGTGTAGGATTAACGTTCGTTATCGTTTTGAATACACCGGTTCCTGGGTTTACAGGTCAAACGAAACAAAAGGTCGATAACGATGAAGTCTATAAGGCACTTCGGAAAACGATTACAGAAGATTTGATTGCATACTTCCATAAGAATCCGACAGATGCAAAACGTATTGTTGGTATTGTGAAACGTTCTGCAAAGGAACGTCAGTCTGCAATTAAAATCCGGAAATCCGACTATAAGAGCTATGATAACTTTGAAGCCAATACGTCAAAAGTCTATGCTCCGTGCAGTTCAAATAAATATGCAGAACTCTGGATCATGGAAGGTGATTCGGCGAAAGGTGGCTTTACTGGTTTCAGGGATGCACGTTATCAAGCAGCATTCAAGTTGAAGGGTAATCCGAAGAATGTTTATGGATGTTCTTTGGGTGAAGTTCTTCAGAATGATGAACTTCGTGCATTAACGAAAGTTCTTGGATGTGGAGTCGGAAAAGATTTCCGTCTGAAGAATCTGAAGTTCGATAAAATCATCTTCTTTGTCGATTCAGATATTGATGGATGGAATATGGTATCGTTGCTTTCAACATACTTCCTTTGCATCTTACCAGAAGTGGTAAAGGCAGGGAAAGTATATCGGGCAATGGCTCCATTCTACATCATGAAGGATAAGAATCATCCGTATCTCTTATCCAAGAATGAGTATTATCACTTATTCGCAAAGAATGTATCCAAGAAGATGCATTTGATTCGTCTGAAGGATGGAAAGAGACTTTCCGATAAGCAGATGTATGATTTGATTGAAGCGAATAAGGATTATCTCGAAGAACTTCAATCGCTTGTGAAGTATTACGCAACTGATAATGAGATCATTGAGTTTGCAATTCTTCATGCAAGAGAACATGATTTCGGTAAGATGCTTCATAAGAAGTTTGATGAGTTGACGTATGATGAACGGAAAGGTATCATCTCTGGTTCTATGAATCATACGTATCAATACCTTGAGATTGATAAACCGTTCTTTAGTCGTACGAAACGTTTAGCTGATATCATCCATAAGGTCGATAATGGTGAAATCTATTATGATATTGATGATAATGGGATTCGCCTTGGGAAACCAATTTCGTTAGGTACCTTCTTCATGAAGAATACAAAGTACCTTCCAAAAGTAGATCGACGGATTAAAGGTATCGGCGAGCTTCCTGGTGAGGTTCTGTGGAAGACAACTCTGGATCCAGAGCACCGCCAACTTACACGTTTGACGATTCAGGATTTGGAGCAAGAGTTAGAAACAGTTAAAATGCTGCATGGTCCGGATACGGAATTAAGGAAAGATTTCATGGAAGACTATGCATTTAACAAGGATGACTTGGATACCTAATAGGAGGTTACAAAACGTGATTAAGAATAAACAGCGTGGATTACGTAACGTTCCAGAGAAAGCATATCATAATGATAAGAAGATCCATAATGTAAATATGGGTGAATATAATCGTCATGGAATGCAGATCTTCGGTGCGAATGTACAGCTCGCAAGAGCAATCCCGAATATCGCAGATGGCTTTAAACCGTCTGCTCGTCGCTGTATTTATGCAGCAGGAAAAATCTCTCATGCGGATCGGAAGATGAAGAAGGTCAATGCCTTAGTAGGCGATATCATTCAGATTCATCCGCATGGAGATGGATCCATTGGACAAACGTTAGTTGGATTATCAAAACCTTGGGAATTGAGTTATCCATTGTTTGTCATTGATGGAAATAATGGTACTCCGAAGGGAGAACCAGCCGCAGCAGGAAGATATCTGGAAGCAATGCTCAGTCCTTATGCAATTGATTGCTACTTTAAGGAATGGGATGATAATTTGGTTGATATGCAACCATCTTACAATCCAGAGTATGAAGAACCGACGTATATGATTAGTCGGTATCCAGATCTTCTTCTGAGACCAAGTACAGGATTTACGTTCGGTATGGCATCGAACATTCCGTCCTATAACTTGGAAGAGGCATTCAATGCAACTATCAATCTGATTCGTGATCCAGATTACGATCCGATTTTAATTCCAGATATGCCAAGTGACTGCGTCATTATGGATGAAGGAAATTTCCCTCAGATTTGTCATGAGGGAAAAGGATCGTTCAAGATGCGTTCAGAGATTGAGATTGATGAATCGAAGAATCTCTTGGTCGTGGAATCGGTTCCATATAAGGTGAAACTGGATGAGGTGAAAACGAAAATCAATGATCTTCGGAAATCTTGCTTCTCTGGTTTGACGAGAATGTTTGATGGCTCTAATTCGTATGGAGTTCATTTGGAACTGGAATTTGCGAATGGAACGGATTTGAATGTCATGAAAGCATTGCTCTATAAGAAAACGGCATTAGAATCTGTATTTGCAACACAGATGACTTATGTCGATATGGAGCAAGGAAAGGTTATCTTGTATAACCTGAAGGATATCATTCAGAGTTGGATTTCAAATCGTCGTGTCATTAAACGTCGTTCAATGATCAATCGTTTGGTCTTTACCGAACAGAGAATTCATATCCTCAATATCTTGATTGATATTTGTGAGGATAAAGATCTCTTGGAAAAGATCATTAAGTTGATCAAGAAGTCCAATAAGAATGAACTGATTGAAGTTCTTCATAAACGTTATCCAGATATTTCCAGTACGCAGGCGATTGGTATTTGTAATATGAGAATCTCAGAACTTAGTGCAGATTCTTATAAGAAGTACAAAGAAGATCGTAAAGAGTGTAAGGAAGAAATTAAAGATCTTAATGCAAAGATCAATAATCCAGATAAGATCGATCAGGTAATCATTCAGGAATTGAAAGAAGCCATCAAGAAATATAATCAACCACGCCGTTGCAGAGTTGAGAAATATGATCCAGATTCTGAATCTGGAAAGCTGATTTCTAAGAAAGATCATATTCTCGTATTTACGAAGAATGGATTCGTAAAGAAGCTTTCTTCGAGTGCAAAAGATATTGGTCAACTGAATGATGGAGATGAACCGATTACAACGATTCGTGCAAACAATCGTGATTCCATTATCATCTTTGATAGTAATGGAATGGTTCATACACTGAAAGTAGATGATCTTACCAATACGGATAAAATGAGTAAAGGTGTAAGTCTTTCGACGTTTATTCGTGTATCTGGAACGATTGTGTCGATCATTCCGAAGAAGGAATTGAAAGATACGTCATACTTCATCTTTGTAACGAAGAATGGTATGATTAAGAAGACCGATTGCAATAAGTTTGCATTCAAATCTTCAATCATTGCTATGAATCTGAAGGATAATGATGAATTGGTTTCGGTGATTCATGGAGATTCGAATTCTAATATCATCATTTACACGAAAGGTGGATATGGAACTCGTTTTAATACAAAGGAAGTTCCTGCAACATCTCGTTCGAGCTCTGGTGTCATTGGAATTGATCTCATCAAAGGTGACGAAGTCATGGGTATTACGAAGGTTAAACGGAATGATACTCATATCATGGTCATGACGAAGAAGGGGTATGCAAAGACTTGCTCCTTAGATAGCATGGAAACTATGAAACGTCGTGGAGATGTATTGATCCTCACCAGTATCCATGAAGGTGATGAACTTCTTTATGTGATTTCTTGCAATGAGAATGATATGTTCCTCGTGATTAAGAAGGGTACAACGGAAGTTCTTAGCTTCTATGATTTCCCAGATATGACTAGAAATCATTTCGGTAAGAAGGTTGTGAAACTTCAGCGCGGAGAAATGATCGTTCGTTGCTTGAAGCTGGATAAACTTGCAAAGAAGAAAGGCTAAGTATCATGGTAGAATCATTAGCTAATACGATGATTGATATGTTGAGTGATGATCCAAAGCAACAGTTTCGTGCAGAATACCAACAGCTTGTATTTCGTACAAAAGATCTCTCAAAGTATTTGAAGGAAACGGAACTGGATGAAGAACACAAGAGATATATCAGTCGTCAACTGAAAGCCATGTACAGTTACATGTATATGATGGAGCATCGTGCAAAACTCGATCATATTGACTTGAACTGAACTATGGATAAGAATCCCATTTGGAATTGACAAGATTCCAAATGGGATTTTATTTTTTCTAAGGAGACGAAGTATATGAAAGTCGAACCAAAATATTACGATATCATAGATTATGTATTTGGAAATGCACGTTATGATAACGATGATATTATCCATATCCTGAAAATGAGCATTACTTCCATAAAGCCTAGAGCAATTGCTGAGCTATTATTAGATCATCAACAAAATGCTTCTACTTGTATTGCATTGATCTATAATCTTGCAAAAGCAGCATCTATGCTAGCTTCTAACAATCTGAATACAAATGTAACGGAAGTAGCTGTTGCAATTCTTCTGGTTGATAAGCAGAAAACGACTTGCTTTACTCGGATGGAACAGTTGGTAAAAGCATGGTCATCTATTGATCGGGATGGAGAAGAACGTCGTTTGAAACCAATTCTGGATTCTGTGAATATGTTTGTATTAACAGCAGAATTATCTGGATACTTGAAGAAAGAGTAATAAGAAGTGAGATACGAATCAATCGTATCTCACTTCTTTTAGTATACGTTATCTTTTGCGGCAAGTGCAATATGCTCTTCGATATATGGTGTGGAGATATGAATGACTTGTTTATCTCTATATTCATATGCACAATATCCAAGATTCCGAAGTGTATCAATGAATTTCTTACGGATTCTTGTTTCTCGTAATGCGAAGCATAGAAGCTTGCTTCCAAGTAATGTTCCATCATTACTGTAATCAAGATCAACGAAATGATCTGTACATACAACGAATACGAGAATATCTTTGCATTTCTCTAGGAGGTAACCAATGTACTTACTTTCATTACTACGATATCTTCCAATATGTTCCTTCTCTATATTTTCTCTAGAGAATTTCTCAAAGATCTTATTCATAACTGATTACTTCCTTTTAACGTTGTATCACATCATAACGTCTACCGTACGAATCCATTGCTGTTCCAGAATCCATATCAAAACGAATCTTTCCGACGTCCATTTCACTTAGTCGAGGATAATCATTTGGCATTGTATTCCCATCTTTATCTACGGCATCCATATACCAATTTCCATCCGGTTCATAAATGACAACGTCTTTTGGTTGCATACTTTCATATTTAATGTATGCAGTACCATTCTTCGTCCGTCTTCCATCATCTTCATTATTCAAACGAGCATTAATGGCGTCGTTTGGATCTTCTTCCTCATAGTTCGGATCATCGTACCCATCATCGTAAGTTGGTTGCTGGTTATAGTAGTCTCGTGCATTATCCAGCATTTCCTTACGATTGGTATTCCCTGAAAGAAGTTTACGGAAGAGATTAATACCATACTCTTCCTCATCAATATCTTTATCTTCTTTCTTCGGATTTGCTTTATCCTGCTTGAGTTTCAGATCAATGATGGTTTTCTGAATATTGGAAATATCTCTTACAACACTGGCTCTGTTACTATTCGCAGAGTTTAATGCCATTAAGAGATCGGTTAATGACTTTCCTGTATAACGAGATTTGGATTGCAAGACTTTATCTAGGATTCCTCGAATATCTCCTGCGGTTGCATCCGTATCCTTTAGAATCTTTCGAAGTGCTGTAATCTGTGGAGCGAATCTCGCTTCAATATTTTTCTTCTTCTGTTTCTTGGCTTGTTTAATGTCGAATAAATCAGATTTGCCTTTCCGTTTCTTCTTTGAGATTAGGAAATCTGTATCGTCATCAATATCTTCTTTATAGAGTGAATTATCTAGCTCATCATCCTCCATATCCATCATAATCATATGGAGTTTATCTTTTTTCTCTTTCTTTGATTTCTTCTTCTTTTTCTTTTTATGAGAACTCTGTTTCAATGCACGAATATCTTCATCTTCGGTATAATCAATTTCCGTATGGATATCATCATTACTGAAGGAAGAATTTTCGTGTAACTCCTTGAATTCTTCTGAAAAATCCTTCGATTCTTCTGCCATAGAGAAACCTTCCTTTCTTTCAAAGTTCTTCAACTGCTTATCTAGCTGTGATAGGAAATAATTTCATATCCAACACAGAATTATGGAATCCTTAAAAGACGTTTAGAATATATATTATATTTTTGCAATGTTTAAGAGTATTCAAAAGGAGTGTGAATTGTAGATGTCACAAGATATCTTACAAACGGAACAAGCGATCGAACAAAAAGAACGTGAGTTTCACGGTAAAGATGATCATCTTGGTTTAACCTTGATGACATTCCCACAATATATCTCCGCGACACGTTCAACCATGTTTACGAATCATTTGAAACAGTTCAATGTGTTGAACCATCCAGAATTTCCATACGTTTTTACCAATTATGAAAATATCTTTGGTAAAAACTCTTCTAGCCTACAATTGGCCGATCATGATTATAAAGTCGTCGCGAGGATTGAAAAATTCAAAGACTACCCAGGACATCTTTATTGCTTATTCATCTATGATGAAGATGATGATAAGTATGATGTCATATTCCGTAAGGTATCAGAAAATCTTACGGAGAAATATGGTTATCTCATCAATAATGAAAGCTTGGATAAGTTGGAAATTGGAGATGAGATTTCCAGAGGAGATGTTCTCTATAAGAGTACATCCTTCGATGAAGATAACAACTATTGCTTTGGACTGAATGCTAGGATTGCATACATTGAAGATCCTGGTAATGTTGAGGATGCATATGTGGTATCCGAATCCTTTGCAAAACGTTGTATCTCTCATAAGTGCGATAGCGTAAAGATTTCATTGAACGATAATGATTTCCTTCTGAATCTCTACGGTGATGGAAAACAGTACAAAGGACTTCCAGATATCAATGAGGAAGTCGATCATCATATCATTTGTGCAAAGCGTCGTATTTATAACGATCAGGTTTTGTATGATATGAAGAAATCTAACATGATGAAGATTTCTCCGATGTCAGATAAACTGTATTTTGCACGCGGATATGTGATTGATATTGATATCTATTGCAATAAGCCGCTGGATAAGATTCCTATCGTAGATTACAATGATCAGTTGGTTTACTACCTGAAGAATCAGAATCGTTATTACAAAGAGCTCTTTGAGCAGTGTGATAAGATTGTGAAATCTGGTTCTAAGTATTCTGCTGATATTGGTTTCATGCATCAGCGTGCAAAGAATATCCTGGATCCAAAATATCAGTGGAAGGATAACGAATCCATCTTCAGCAATATGATTATTGAAGTTCAAGTGGATCGTGATATCAGTCTTTCTGCTGGATCTAAGATCACAGGTCGTTATGGTGATAAAGGTGTTATTTCTGAGGTTCGTCCTGATGATATGATGCCTTACGTATTGAATCCAGATGGATCTCATACCCCATTGGATGTCATTGCAAATCCATTGTCTTGCCCAAATCGTTTGAATCCATTCCAATGGATTGAAATGTCGATTACACATCAGGCAAGTCTTTTGATTCGTGACTATATTAAACCAGCAAAATCCATCACAGAGAAATGGAAATATCTGAGGAAATTCCTCTCTTACTTCAATGAACGTGGAGAATTGGATCAACTGGAAGACTATTATAAAGGTCTGAATCTGAAAGGAAAGCATGATTTCTGGGATTCGGTAGAGAATGATGGAATTTTCATCAACTATCCACCGATGTGGGAAGGAATGCCTGCTATTGATAAGATTGAGCAGATTGGGAAAGCATTCAATTTCCAGAGAGATGAAGTTCATGTATTTATGCATGGAAGAGATGTTCAGTTGATGCGTCCTATTACGGTTGGATATAAGTACATGATGAAACTGAAACAGGATTCGGAAAAGAACTTCTCTGCTCGTTCAACAGGTTCTCTGTCGCAACAGGGACTTCCTGAAAAGTCTAATAAAGTTCGTACGAATGAAATGCTGTATTCCAACACACCAATTGCGATTGGTCGTGATGAAAATAATAACCTTGCCATTGGAGTAGAATCCTTCATGTTGAATAAGATGCATCTGTTTTATCGTACGTCTCCATTTGCACGTCGCAAAGTTGGAGATCTCTATACGAATGATGTATTGAACTTCAAAGGATTCAAGATTAAGCCAGGGTATCGCAACAGAAATGTTGAAATTCTCAATGCGAAGTTGAAAGCGATTGGTGCTGAGATTCATTATTGCTTTGATGGAGTTCGTGTCAATACGGATGATGGAAATGTTCACCCGTATAAGTTCAAGGATCAAGTGTATCTCACAACGAAAGAAGAGATGCGTAATATCCTCTTGGATGATTTGATGTGGCAGAACTTCAATAAAAAGAAGCATAAAGGCACGAAGAAACAGATTCAGAAGAAGTTTGAGAAATTCAAACGTCGTGAACTGGAACGCGCAAAAGGAAATATCGTTGTTACAACAGATGACGATGAATAAAATTTGATGCTATGCATACGGCATAACAATGAAAAGTCATTGTTATGCCGTACTATTTTTCTATGGAGCTGATAAAAATGGATATTTACGTGTATTATGCATCAGAAGAAGACCTGGAAGTTTCTAGTGGAATCTCAGTAGATATTCCTTTGAAACGTGATGTATATGAAAAGTTCCTTCATCCGACACAAATATCACCAGAAGATTTTAAATCGTTGAAACAAGGAGATCTGATTTCTAGAATTGAACTTGTGTTCCATGATGTTCATGGAAATGAATATAGTGGTTTTCTTGCAGTAAAGGTTGGTCATAAAATCCATGGAGGGTTTTTCTCTCGTTGGTTTTATGCAAGCTTTGTGAGATCTGATGGCAAAATCTTTGAAAATATTGATGACGATGGAAATATTGATTTGATCCCATTAGTTGCAGCAGATGGAAGCAACGAGTATATTGATCTTAGCATTACTGTGGATGATTTTTAAATCTCTTATAAAATATATATTATATCTTAGAATATTGAAGGAGGCGGTTCAATATGATTGATAAACCATATGAGTTATTCACAGACACTGTGAAGCGATATGAGTCAGGTCAATCTATTGACTTAGAGAAAGTTCGGCAATGTTTGATCGAGTTAGATCAGATGTATGCCGAAGGAAAAGTTACTCCGTTATCTGATGAGGAGTATGATAAATTCCATCAGATCTATATTGCCATGACCGGTGAGATTATCAGAGGTGATAGTGGTAGTCTTATCAAGGCAAAACATGACTATCCGGAATTGAAGGGTACTGTCAAGAAAACGCATTATATCACCGAGAAACAAAAGGAAGAAGATCCAGGATCTTCTGAAACTCATAGGGTACTTTATAATTGGTATCTTCGGACGTATAAGAAGCTGAATCCAAATAAGAATCATTATCTCGGATTCTGGCCGAAATATGATGGATGCTCCTTGATCTTATCCTTGGATAAAGATCGGAAGATTACGAAAGCCATTACTCGTGGTGATGAAGAGTTTGGTGTAGACCGTAGTTCGATCTTCAATGGAATGGAAATGCAAGGGATCATCCCACACCAGTATGATGGAGAACCCGTAGGATTAAAGTGTGAATGCATCATGCCAAAATCCTTATTTCCAAAATTCCGTGAAAAGTATGCAGACCAGAATAATCGTACACTTGTGAATGAGAGAACAGCCGTATCTGCATTGTTCCATACAGAAACATTCACGGATATTCATCGGAAGTTCCTGCATCTTCGTCCATTAATGTTTGCAACGAAAGATCATGAACTGAAATCGTTTACGTCGGATGATGGATCCTTTGGTCCATTCTCTATGATTCCATATGGAGATCAACCAGTATCCCCAAAAGCATTGGGACGAGAAATTAGTGAGCTGAAAAAGTTCATTGACG
>Ga0256404_1013988_pt1 | contig 10007 bp, 9 predicted proteins | sample RumenRJG_01DNA_FD_185990 | JGI IMG/M metagenome (GOLD analysis project Ga0256404, IMG submission 185990) | Bovine rumen microbial communities from Lethbridge, Alberta, Canada - RJG_01 | ecosystem: Host-associated > Mammals > Digestive system > Stomach > Rumen | place: Canada: Alberta | collected...
TGACCCATGAGGATGAGATAAAGAAACTGGGAAGGCCGACCATGTTTGATTTGAAAAGGTTGAAAGAAGAAATACACAATAATAAATAATTTAAACATTTAACTGATTATGGCAAAGTTTTTTAAGGCGGATGAATCCATTGTAAAACTTGTGGATGAGATTGCGAATGAGATTGGTCTGGCACAATTTGTTGATTTTGAAACACTTGATGTTGTAAATCTTAAGGAGGTTGTTAAAATTGTCAAGGCTAACGAATATGCCGAGTATCTTTCTGGCCGCGAAGACCTTATCCTCGTTTTGGTTAACGGTGAGGCATTTGACCTGCTTCCTGACGGTCCAGATGAGAACGGTGTTGATAACAAGTACATGTGGTTGCGTTTGGCGATGGAGCAGATAGCATATGACAGCGAGAAGGATAAGATTATAATCGGTGTTCCAACCCTGAATATCCCGGTAGGCTGTTATGAGAAATACGGGAAGGCATCGATTGACGCTGCGCTCCTCGCCCACTATACTTTGGCACAGATGGCGGAGAAAAAGGCACAGGAAAGAGCGGAAAAGGCTGCCCAGAAGAAGGAAGGAAAGAAGAAGAAGTACTAAACTGTTGAAACCCATCTACTTACGAGGTGGGTTTTGTTTTGGGTAGAAAAAATTCAATTTTTTCGCTTCGGTGATTAAAGTTTGGCACAATTTTTGAATATTAAAAGATAGAGAAAAAATACGAATATGAAAAGGTTTTTATTTATCATTATTTTTGTGGCCGTTAGTTTTAATGCTTTTAGCCAGGAAAAAATTGTCGGAGGAAAATATCTCTATATTGGAAACTATGTTTTCGAACATGCTTATGGCGTAACATATAAATGTTCCCGTGTTTATACGGAAAAAGGTCTTGAAATGCAAAAATCCGGTTTATATGTTCCATTGAACGAGTTTTCCATAATTGATGATGAAGAAGGGTTTTTTCTTGAACATTTCATTCGTGCAAATAGAGAGAAACTTGAAAATAAATTTGATGCGAAAATAATAATGGTTTCCTATCTCAGTGGAAAAGAAAGTAGAGTTGTGTTTCTTGAAATTCAAGATAGGAATGAGTATGAAAAAAGCATTAAAATGAAGGAAGAAGAAAAAAACAGAAAAGAAAAGGCAAAGCAAGAGAGGCTAAAATCACTTGAATATTCGCTATAGGAGAAAAGATATATTTTAAAATTGTGGTTAGGTAAAAATTTTTGCAATTTTTTCTTCCTTCTCTTGTTATTTTTTTGGAAAGTTTGTATATTTATATAGCGAACAAAAATCAAACAATAAAAATCATACATTCAATGACACAGATGTTACATAATATGAAGCAATATTCACGACCAGTCGATTCAAGAAGGACCGACCTAGCCATTGCCGTACTCTGTGGAAGTTGCTTTAAAGGCAATGAATGGTATGAGGCACCCGGAGTAGAGGGAGAAGTAGGAGTGATGCGAACGTAGAAAGTAAAAAGCACACATAGGTTTCTAACCACAACATACATCTTAACTTCACCTCCAATCTAAAGGCTCCGGCAAGGAAAAACCCAAGATTCGGAGGTTTTTTAATTCCCACAACTCAAGTTTGGCACGATATTTGTAAGAATAGTGGCATATGAAGATAATTGACTATCCGCCGTTGATTGATGCAGCACCAGTCGCGGAAAAGAAAAAAGAAGAAATTAAGCATATGCAACGCTTTGTAAGTAGCATAAGAAAGAAATATAACATAACTTTTTTACTGAAGGAATAAAGTTTGGCACGATATTTGTAGTTAAGATGTAATGATGCCTGGGTAGCATAATGGAAATGCAGCGCTCCCCTAAAGCGAAGATTGGACGTTCGAGTCGTCTCCCGGGTACAGAGTTGTTTGAAATAAATGATGTTGAGTCGTCTAATGAAGAAGGGCGTGTATATGGAATAGCGCTTTCCAGTAAGAAGCACCCGAGATTGGAACATGACAGATACCATCCCACGTAAAAAACAGGAGGATATCATTCTGGTGGGAAGACATCATTTTGTGATATGCCCCTGTCGTTCAACGGAAGGACATCACTCTTCTAAAGTGATTATTGCAGTTCGAATCTGCACGGGGGTACAATCTAAGCCCTTGTAGTATTTAACGGCTGAGTACATTGCTGTGGTATGGCAAAGGTGTCGGTTCGATTCCGACCGAGGGCTCAATGAGATGGTCCTATAGTTTAACGGACAGAATTTAGGATTCCGATTCCTACGATATGCGTTCGATTCGCATTGGGACCACAAAGAAATGCCCTCGTAGCTCAACTGGATGAGCACTTCGCTACGAACGAAGAGGTTGGGGATTCGAGTTCCTCCGGGGGTACAAAAAATATGTACGTGTGGCCGAGTGGTTAGGCAACGGTCTGCAAAACCGTCTCGTGAGTTAATAGCTCCACGCAGGTTCGACTCCTGTCACGTACTCCAAGTTTGGCACAGTTTTTGTAATATAGATAGGAAACAATGAAAAAAGATATGAAACAGATTAAACGAAAATATAAGCGGTGACGTTGGCTCTCTTGACCATTACGAGAGCCAGTATAGGAGCCAGATTGGTTATAGGTAATAAATTAAGCCAGTCATAGTGTTCCGGTAAAGCTCTCGTGGCGCAATTGGTAGCGCAACTGACTTTTAATCAGTGGGGTAGGCGAAAGCCCGTTACGAGTTCGAGTCTCGTCGGGAGCACAATGGTCTCATAGGTTAACGGTTAAACTAGGTGATTCTTAATCATCGGCTCCGGGTTCGAATCCCGGTGGGACCACCAAAGTTGTTTGAAATATTAAGGTGCAATAGTACTGCGAACAAGCATAATGACGTTATAAGTTCGCTTCCGAAGGATATAGTACTATCAATAGTTTTTGGCTCTGGGTTCGCGACCAACCAAAGTGATGATAGGAAATGTTGAGCACCTTTACAACGGGAAGTACGCTAATGGTATTTTTTTAAGCGGCCTGGTCAGGAGCCAGGGAGATGCAGGTTCGAGTCCTGTCTTCCCGACAAATACATTTCGGACCGTCGTCTAACAGGTTTTAGGACCTATGTCTGATACACATAGAATCCCAGTTCGAATCTGGGCGGGCCGACAAAATGGGGAGTTCGTCCAGTGGTCCAAGACTCCGGACTGTTAATCCGGGTACGGCAGTTCGAATCTGCCACTCCCCGCAAAATAATTGGGTAGGTATGTGAAGCGGTCAAACACATCTGACTGTAAATCAGACGGCTCAGCCTTCGGGGGTTCGAATCCCTCCCTGCCCACTAGGAAGCACTGAAAGGAGATTGCAAGTCCCTGCAGGTGTAACTTGCTGAGAGGCGAAATGATAGTGTGGTCGCTCCCGCTATCAACCTCAAAAGGAGCGGTTTTTAATCGGAGACATTTTCCCGCTTCGGCGCAATAATCGCGTGAGCCCAAACAAAGGAAATGAATCAAGTTTTTCTGTATCTTCCAAACAGTTTTATGCTCCTATGGTGTTAATGGCTGAGCACGAGGCCCTTGTAAAGCTTAGGTATTGGTTCGAATCCGATTAGGAGCTCAAATATATGCCCTCGTAGCCCAACTGGAAGATGGCATCAGGTTTAAACCCTGTACAGTGCTGGGTTCGAATCCCGCCGGGGGTACAGTTCATTGAAATACGCCCTTGTAGCCCAACTGGAAGATGGCAATAGGCCAAGGACCTATACAGTGTGAGTTCGAATCTCACCAAGGGTACCAAGCTCTTTGAAATAAAAATTTTATCAAAAAAATGGTAGTATAAAATACTATAACACCTCTACTTTTTGTGGGTACGAAACTATTTATATGTAAAAGTATGAATATGAAACGTTACAATCACACAGAAAATGATTATCGAGAAGCAGCTAAAAATTCCCACAGTATAGCTGGAATGTGTAAATATTTAGGCCGTTCACCATACGGGGCCGGATATTATATGATGCACAAAAAAATAGAAGAATTTGGGATAGACATTTCTCATTTTACCGGACAAGGTTGGAATTTAGACGGAAAAAATTTAAATAAAGGAGTAAAACGCTCAGATGAGGATGTGTTTTGTGAAAATTCAACATATAACACAAGTCAGTTACGAAAAAGGTTAATTTCTGCCGGGTATAAAATTGAAATGTGCGAAAAGTGCGGTCGCATCGAGTGGGAAGGTCAAAAGATACCATTAGAAACGCACCACATAAATGGAATACATAACGATAATAGACTTGAAAATTTAATGCTGCTCTGTCCAAATTGTCACGCATTAACTGACAATTACTGTTCAAAAAATAAAAAGAAAAAAAAGAAAGTAAAAGTAAAGGGCTCGGTCGGTGTCGAAAAGGTTTGTCCGATATGCGGTAAAAAATTTTTTGCAAAAAATAAAAATCAAAAATATTGTTCGCAAAAATGTTATCACAGTACAACCAACAAGAGGCCGGAAAGGGACATTTTGGAAAAGTTAGTAACAGAAAACACGAATACAAAAATAGGAAAAATGTATGGTGTAAGTGAAAGTATGGTTAGAAAATGGAGGAAAATGTATGATATTTGAATGGCCCGGTAGCCCAATCGGAAGATGGCAACAGATTCAAGCTCTGTGTAGTGAGGGTTCGAATCCCTCCCGGGCTACAATATGGGTCTGTGATGCAATTGGAAGACATGTTACTTTCAGAGAGTGAATTTTGGGAGTTCGAATCTCCCCAGGTCTACAAGTTTGGCACAATTTTTGTAGAATACTGGCGTGGGTGGTGCTCTGTAGACGCCTTATAAGAATTGAGCACCAAAATGGGTCGGTGGTGAAATTGGCGAAACGCGCTGGTCTTAGGAACCAGTACATTGATACACTGTGGGTTCGAATCCCACCCGGCCTACAAAGTAAGCTTTAAGGGTGCGTAAAATGTAGTGATAGAATGTACCACCCACCGAGACAAATCACTGCTTGAGCTCGGGGCCAGGTTAGCTTCGCCTGGCATTTATGGAGGTCTGGCAGAGGTGGTCTATGCACCGGACTGAATTATGGACACTTTGATGCTGAATGGGAAGTGGCATACCATCGGGAGGAGTTCCACGGAGACCGTGAAAAGATGAGCGGAGTAACGGCCTGGGATATGAAACGAATTCAAGAAGAGGCAGGTATTCTTCATAAAGGTTGCCCCATCGCAGGGAATATGGGTTCGAATCCTATGCATCAAACAATCCGGAGAACCCGGCTCGACTCCGGGGGCCTCCGCAAAAATAATGGGCATGTAGCGTAGGTGGTTGTTATTTGCGCGTCAGATTGAAGCTCTGAAGGCACCCGTTCGATTCGGGTCGTGCCCACAATAATATGGAGCTTTTGGTGTAATGGTTAGCATAAGAGATTGTGGCTCTCTTGACACCGGTTCGACTCCGGTATTGCTCCCAAAAAATATCGGGAAGTAGAGGAATGGTTTTATCTCGCCTGCATCGGAGGCAGGAGCATGTCGGTTCGAATCCGGTCTTCCCGACAAAGCCGGAAGTGCTGAAAGGAAGATGCACTAGGCATGTAAGCGTGTTTAAGCTGACGTGGCAAAGCTTACAAAGACCACGTCCTGAGTTCCGGCTTTTTATAAAACGCAGCATTAGTATAGTGGTTATTATACTGGCTTGCCATGCCGGAGACGAGGATTCGATTTCCTCATGCTGCTCAAGGAAACATACAGCAAGTTTTTAAGGACCAGACTTTTAATCTAACATTCTGAACAAATGTTTCCTGTAAATATTGTGATGTAGCGCAATTGGTAGAGCATCTGACTCTGACTCAGAAGGTTGTAGGTTCGAAGCCTGCCATCACAACCATGGAGAGTAAACCTGTCGGGGATAGGGTCTGCCTGCTAAGCAGTTCGTTCATTTTGGTGAATGTGGGTCGGGACCACTGCTCTCCGCCGCATATTGGAAGAGGAACCGGTCGGGGTTACCGGAGCACTCTGGAAAGGTGTCTGCTCGTCTAAAAAATGGGTCTGGGTCGGTACCAGTCTCTTCCTCGGATAGCGAATTAAGCGGGGCTTAAGTCCGTCTCGAAAGCGGAACGTTCCATTATGGGATTGGGGTCGGTACCTCAATCTTCCGCAAGTTAAGAGTTATTTATAAAAGTTAAGAAGTATGAGGTATGGAGTTTAAGAAATTTAATGGGGAGAAGGTAGACCTGGTAACTTATGTAGGAAACTACTGTCACGCACACCGCAATATCCAGATTATGGTAAGCACAGATTCTCAGTGTCACGGTGGGCATACTTGTTTCGCTACGATTGTTGCCCTCTACGACAGTGGGGACGGTGAACACGGGCATGGTGCACACGTCATATCCAGAACGTGGAAGACCAGACGGTACAAGAAGTCCGAGATTTTTGACAGAATGATGGACGAAACGATGGCTTCCATAGATGTTGCGAAACTTATGAGGGATTCCGGCATCTTTGTCAAATACGTGGATATTGACATCAGTCCGGAAGAGGACGCTGGGTCCAACGTTGCTTTCAGTGCAGCTAAGGGGTGGATTGAGTCAGAAGGGTTTGAGTGCAGATGGAAAACCCTGTGCCCGCTTTCAACTACGATGGCCGACTATAAGGCAAGAAGATAAATAAAACATAAGGGAAACAGACAGCAAGATGCTTTTGAAAAATCAGCCTGCAAAGCCGACAATAAAAACAGTTTCCCGAAAAATAGGGGTTTAGTTTAACGGTTAGAATGTCGGACTCCAAATCCGAAGATGAGGTTTCGATTACTTCAACCCCTGCTAACTATTTAAAAATTAAAGTATTATGTTTTGGATATTTTTATTATTTATAGCGTTGATGGCGCTCGGCTGCTATGTAACCTATAAAGAAGCTAAGCATCACGAGCTGCACAAAATGAGAGCGTGTTTCATAGACATTGAGAAACACATTGAACAACTGAAGCATACAAAAAGTGCCGAAGATGACCCTTCCACCTTGGAAGTATTTAGAGGTGAAATCATTGGAATAGAAAAAGCTCTTACGGAGATTAACAAAGAAGATGCTGATTGTGATTTGATTCAAGAAATTGAAGATGATTTGAAGAAGATTAAGGAGAAGCTTTGCGGCGTTTTTGGGAAGAAGGAAATTGCGTAGTAGCTCAGATGGTTTAGAGCGACAGATTCATATCCTGTAGGTCGTCAGTTCGATTCTGACCTACGCAACAAAAAAAATGTACGAAACTTTGTTTTTTTGGCACGGTTTTTGTATATTAATAGAGCGTTAAGTTCATTGACAAGTCGGACCGGTCTAACCAGCCGGATAAAATACGGTCTCGAAGGCTGAGGTAGTGAAGTGGCTGAACACAGCGGAGGACCCCTTAAAGCGCGACTATGGGGAAGCCCGCTATCACAATTCTGGTGCGACGGAATTGACACGCGTTGGTTCGAATCCAACTCTCAGCATACTAGGGAGATGTTAAGTCTGTCCAACACTTATTAAGGGTGACCGAAAAGGATAAGAAACAGACATTATGCCCCGGTAGCCCAACTGGAAGATGGCAATAGGTTAAGGACCTATACAGTGTGAGTTCGAATCTCACTCGGGGTACAAATTGGTAGATTGTTTGAATTTTTTTACACCTTGTCTCCCATTTTGCAAAAAATAACTATTTATAGTAAAAGAAAAATTATGGGATATTATAAGGGAATTTTGATTGAAAAAAATATAGAAGAAATAAAAAAACTTATTTCGGACGGGACACCGCTGATGGAAATTGCGAGAAAATATTCTATCAAATATGACACGTTGGTTCGTCATCTAAAAAGATTAGGTGTTAATTATACCACAAATCAACATCGCACTGGAAGGCCACACTATGAATCAAGAATATCTGTCATGTGGTATATTGAGAATAATAAGTATCTTGAAGCGTCTAGACTTAGAAAAAAATTGATAGAAGAAGGAATAAAAGAAAACAAGTGCGAAAGATGTGGAATCACCGAGTGGATGGGCGGTGACGTCCCGTTAGAATTACATCATTTAGATGAAAATCATTTTAATAACAATCTTGATAATCTAGTTATACTTTGCAGCAATTGTCATGCACAAATTCATGGGTATAATAAGACGACAAGTGCTGAGGCAAAAAATCATAAAGAAAAAATAAAAAAGGCACCAAAAAAGAAAGGCGAAAATAAAGAAACAGAAAAAAGATATTGTGTGGTTTGCGGTAAAGAGTTAAAAAACGAACAGAAAAAATTTTGTTCACATAAATGCTTACACGCATACACAGGAAAAAGGCCTTCTTATGAAGAAATCATAGCATTACGTAATAATGGGATTGATAATGTGCATATTGCTGAAAAATATGGCGTAACGGAAGCCTCGGTACGTAAATGGTTTAAAAAGTATGAAATAGAAAATAATAAATTAGTTTAGGGAAACATACAGCAAGTTCATTTATAAACAATTTTTGGGTTTTGTTTTTCCGTTTCCCGTTAATATTGGAAGGTTAACCGGAGCAGCCTCCGGACTTGTCTTGAAAACAATGTGTACTGAAAGGTATGGGGGGCGGCACCTCAGCCTTCCGCATAGGATTACGCCGTCCTTAAAGCGCGTCGTGGAGATATGCGTTAATATCGGTGGCTATGTGCGAGACCACGGGTGTACAACCAAAATGAGTACTAAGGGAGAGGTAACGTTACTCCTTAAAACTATTTTTAGTGAGTAGGCATGTGAATAGCCGATTGAAGGAGTTTTGAAAAGTGAAAAGAAACTCAGGAATGGTTAAAATCAATAGTGAAGCAGGGCCGTGCGGGTAAGGCAAGTGTCTGAGGTGCGGTTTAACCGGATAACCAACGAGTAACTATTTGACGGAGACAAAAATCACATTATGGGGTTGTAGCTCAATTGGCAGAGCGTCGGATTTGCATTCCGAAGGTTGTGGAATCGTGTTCCATCAACTCCACAAAGCAATGTTGGTGTTTAAACGACACTTGCGACACCCGAGGATATGTCTTAGAGCGCAAGAAAGAGTAGCTCGAAGCAGTGAGTGGTGTGGAAAAATTGAGCACCACAATAAAGTTCGATTCGGCAACGTTGCTTTATTTATGGGGCTGTTCTGGTTTTGATTCAGATACATGAGGTCCGTAAGCATGCAGTGGATTGGAGGAAGCCACTTTAATCAGAACTTCAAAACAATAGTTGACGCTTATGCGTATTCTTTCGCTGCTTAATTCACCAAGTGAGTTAGCTTAATCCATCGGCTCCAAGGCAGAGTCGGGACGAACATCCTCGGAACGGTTTTCTTTGTTATCCGTTCCAATGAGGGTGTAGATTCAAACAAAGTGGTCTGGAAGATTGGATTCAGGAAAGCGGATACGGTTTGTTCGGTTGCTGTCCGCTGGGTATTTAAAATTGAACTAAGCATGTAGAAAGCGTATTGCAGTATTTGAAGACGGGGTTTCGAATACCCCCAGCTCCACCAAAGGGAAACTAACAGCAACCTTGGATACTCAGACGAGGTGGCGAAACAGGATAGACGCGCCGGAACCTACCGGTTATCCTCTTATGGGGGTTAGGGGTTCGAATCCCCTCCTTGCCAAGTTGAAACGTTTCCCGGATTTAGTAAAGACGAGGTTCCTCATCGGGATGCCACTGTCGCGCCCGCCTGAGTCTGAAATGGCCGGAGTCCTGGCTGGCGTCCAATTCTAGAAGAAGGGTGCCTATGGAAAAAGGTAGTTTTGCCAGCCTTTACCGAAAAGAAACAGAGACTGGCATTATCGGGTGGTAGTTCAGTTGGCTAGAACGCTGGTTTTGGTTACAGCTGTTGATGCTGAGAAATCAACGAACAGATTTAATAAAGGAAGTTTCGTGGGTTCAAATCCTACAAATCTGTCGAACCAGAGGTCGAAGGTTCGAGTCCTTTTCACCCGACAGAGGTAAGCGTTCATATCCGGAAAAATTTTGGGAGAATGTACTGAACAATAACAGCATCAGTTTCATTCCGGAAGATTTTTCAACAAAAAAGTACTTCCTGGA
>Ga0256404_1013990_pt1 | contig 10006 bp, 8 predicted proteins | sample RumenRJG_01DNA_FD_185990 | JGI IMG/M metagenome (GOLD analysis project Ga0256404, IMG submission 185990) | Bovine rumen microbial communities from Lethbridge, Alberta, Canada - RJG_01 | ecosystem: Host-associated > Mammals > Digestive system > Stomach > Rumen | place: Canada: Alberta | collected...
CCGCATGTACTGTGGGATGGGATGCATTGACACCCGAGATCTTACCTATCTTGGCGGCACCCAGTTTCATGTGGGCTTGCTTCGTTTCGATCACAGCGTCCCTGATTTCATCGCGTTTCGGAGTGTATTGCCCTTTTGCCGGCCCCGGACGTTTCGGGGCCAGCATTTTCGTGTAGCCCTCGATCTTGGTGTATTTGGTGTAGGGCACTCCGAATCTGTGGTAATGCTTTGCCTTCAGGAAACGGTTGCGAAGGAAACGGATGTGCGTGTGGGAATATCCGAATTGCTTTCCGATATCCCTCAGCGAGGAGCGTTCCTTATCGGAACGCCCGTTTTCAAAGCAGAACCTCTCCAAAACGAGGGCTCTTTTCCGCTCGGTCAAGGCTATCTTTTTTAACCTTTGTTTCTCATGATGACTTAGGGTTTTTTGCATGTTTCGACAACCTGGAAAAAACCCTAACTTTTGATAAGTCTTTGCAGGAGCGAACAGACACTCGTTCGTTCGCCGACTTCGTCAGCTCACTCACTCGTGTCTGTTCGCTCAGATTCATTCTGCTGTAAACTTATCTTGTTTCTAAAACATAGTTTTTTGTAGGTCATTTTCCTCCGGGATTCGGGAGTTTCAGAAGTCAGCGGACGGTTCGGACGTCAATGTATGTTAACGTCTGGGTCATGTATCTATCTGTACACCGATACAAGAATAGTTTTTTATCCCTCCTAAAATTTTATGGAATGTTTTGTGTCCTACCCGGACACAGAAGGAGTCAGTAAGTATGGATGGAAAACAGGTTCGTCTTGAGAGAATCATGGACAGGAAGACCGGCCGTGCGGTCCTTGTCCCCATGGACCACGGAATATCGAACGGCCCCATGGACGGCCTCATCGACATGAAAGCAACCGTCGATGCGGTCACCAACGGAGGTGCCACCGGCGTCATCATGCACAAGGGACTCATCAGGTACTCGTACCGCGGTTCCGGAAAGGATGTCGGTCTCATCATGCACCTCTCAGCCTCCACCGACATCGGAGTGTCGGTGAACCACAAGGTCAACATCACCACCGTGGAGGAAGCAATCAAGCTTGGAGCCGACGCCATTTCCATCCAGATCAATTTCGGCGACGAGTATGAGCCAGAGATGCTAGAGTCGGCGGGAGACGTCGCCAGGAAGTGCAACGAGTGGGGTATGCCACTGGTCATCATGGCCTACCCCCGCGGACACGACGTCAACTCGTTCGACCCCGACCATATCGCTCACGTCGCAAGGGCATCGGCAGAGATCGGTGCCGACATCGTCAAATGTTCCTACACCGGCGACATCGACTCCTTCAGGAAGGTCACCAAGGGCGCTCTCGCCCCCGTCCTCATTGCGGGAGGACCCAAGATGGACACTGACATGGACGTTCTGCAGATGGTATACGACTCCATCCAGGGCGGAGGAAAGGGAGTGTCCATGGGGAGGAACGTTTTCCAGAACAGGAACGTCGAGGGAATCACCAGGGCCATCTCCAAGATCGTCCTGGAGGACTACACCGTCGAAGAGGCGGCCAAGTTCCTGAAGGAATGAGCATGGACGGGAAGAAGATTTTCGTAAGGGCGGATGTGCCCGACGATAAGGACGACCGTAAAGATTTGGTCACCAACGGATTGGAATCGGGAATCGTCAATTTCATCCTTCGCAAAGGGGACGAGGCCTTTGAGGACCTCGGCAAGATGGAGAGCATCATCTACTTCGAGAAGGGGAAGCCCGTCTCCGGCGATGTGGAGTTCTCGCAGATCGACACCCCCGCCGACCAGGAGAGGGTTCTGAATCTGGTGGGAAAGAAGAAGACTATCATCGTGGAGACCTCCGACTGGACCATCATCCCCCTCGAGAACATGATCGCCAAGTTCAGGACCGCCGGTACCGAGATCCTTGCAATTGCAAGCAGGAAGGAGGAGGCTGAGCTTTACCTTACCACCATGGAGAAGGGTGTGGACGGAGTCGTCATCGAGACAGAGGACCCCCTCGCCATCGGCAAGTTCAGGGATTTATTGACAGTGAACGAGCCGGTTGAGCTGCAGGAGGTCGAAGTCGTATCCGTAGAGCCCGTGGAGATGGGCGACAGGGTATGCGTGGATACCTGCTGCCTGATGAAACCCGGAGAGGGAATGCTCTGCGGTTCCTATTCCAACTGCCTGTTCCTCGTCCAGAGCGAGAGCGAGGCCAACGGATACGTCGCCACCAGGCCCTTCAGGGTTAATGCGGGAGCCGTTCACATGTACTGCATGGTCCCCGGAGGAGGCACCAGATATCTCTCCGAGATCTCCGCGGGGGACCCTGTCCTCGTGTGCGACAGGAGGGGTAACGTCCGCAGTGCCAGCGTGGGCAGATGCAAGGTGGAGGTCAGGCCTCTGCTGATCGTCACCGCCACCGACGGCAGCAAGACTTACAACGTCATCCTGCAGAACGCCGAGACCATCAAGGTCGTCACCCCCAAGGGTTCCGAGAGTGTCACCAAGCTGAAGAAGGGCGACAAGATCCTCGCCCACCTCACCACCGGAGGAAGGCACTTCGGCATGAAGGTCGAGGAGACCATCACGGAGAAATGAGAATGCGTGTGTGCGCCTCCTACGGCGCCGTCCCCGGCAGTCCCGCCGACGCCGATATGCACGAGATACGCCTCGATGTGTTCCCCTCGGTCCCGGATTTCGCCGGTGCGGACGACATAGTCACCCTTGCGGGGAAGGATATCTCCTGCGTGCCGAAGGAATTCAAAGGACTGGTGGACGTCGGAGATTCCGACGCTGAGATTCCGTTCAGGAAAATCCGTTCCGTCCACGACTACGAGAGGACTCCTTCCGTCGAGGAACTGGTGCGCACTTTGAACTCCGGAGACCAGGAACTGTCGAAGTACGCGTGCATGGTGAATTCATTTACCGATTTGCATAACATATTCACAGCATCGAAACAGGTCTCCCGCAAGCACCTTATCCTCGGAATGGGGGAGACCGGATGCGTGACCAGGATCAGACAGAGGATCCTGGGCAACGATTTCACCTTCGGTTACGTGGGGAAGAAGACCGCCGCGGGACAGCTTTCCGCGGAGGAGATGAAGAAGCTCGGCGATGACTGTAAGATCATCGGAATCACCGGGCATCCTCTGGGACATTCGTTATCTCCTGTGATGCAGGGTGCCGCCATGGAGAAAGCGGGCATCAACGGAATCTATCTGAGATTCGATTCTCCCGACGTGGAGCACCTGGCGGACGTAATCCGCGAGTATGAGATTGCGGGAATGAACGTCACCATCCCCTACAAACAGGATGTGATGGGGCAGATGGACTCTTTGGAGGGTCCCGCCGAAGCCATCGGCGCCGTCAATACGATAATCAATCGCAACGGAAAGCTCGTCGGTACCAATACCGACTGCGCAGGCGTGCAGTTCGCCTTCGAGAACGCAGGGAAGAAGCTGTCCGATTGTGACAAGGTATTGATATTCGGAGCAGGCGGTGCCGCCAGAGCTGCGGTATATGCGGCGATGAAATCCGGATGCGGGACATACGTCCTCGGAAGGTCTCCCGACAAGGTAGGCAGTCTGTGCAGGGAGATGGGGTGCGAGAAAGCGGAATCCTCCTCCCTTGAAGGATATGATGCGGTAATCAACTGCACCCCCATCGGCATGAACGAGGACTCCGAATACATGTTCCCGCTGAGCGGACTGAAGCAGGAGATGACGGTCATGGACATGGTCTACAACCGCAAGACCCAGCTGGTGAAAACAGCGGAATCCAAAGGATGCAGGATCGCCTCGGGAAGAGACATGCTGGTGGGTCAGGGGGCCAAATCCTTCGAACACTGGTTCGGCATACGTCCCGACACAGACGTTATGAGAAAGGCGATAGAGTGAGCGGCATCGGAGAATCCCATGGCTGTATTTCCGTAATCAACGGAATAGTCAACGGAAAGGCCGTTGTATTGGGAATCAGCCTTCTCACCGAAGCATCGTACACCGAAACGGGTACCGAACCGTATGTGAAAGTCATCGGTTCCGAGGATACCGACGACAATCTCGTGCGTATCTGCGTCCGCAGGACCCTAGAGAAAATAGGTGCCGATTCCGGCGCCGGATACCATGTGATGATAAAGTCCCAGATACCTCCGTCTAGGGGTCTGAAGAGTTCTTCCTCCGTGTGCAACGCTGTCATTAAAGCAGTGCTTGACGCACACAGTTTCGAGATGGATATCATGGATATCATCCGCCTCGGCGTGGAATGCGCCAAGGAGGCCAAGGTCACCGTGACCGGCTCCTTCGACGACGCCTGCGGATGCGAACTCGGCGGACTGATATTCACCGAGAATTATTCAACAACACTCATCAGAAGGGAACCGGCGGAGGATTACGATGTCATCCTCTGCATCCCCGAATACACCAAGGAGAGGGTGCCCCGCGAGAGGTATGAGGCAGTCACCGGCCGTATGGAAGAGATCCAAAAGATTGCCGAGATCGATTATTTAAAGGCGATCACCCTCAACGGCAGACTCATCGCCGAGGTAACCGGCACCGACAACAGCATCGCGGAGAAGGCGTTGGAAGCCGGAGCTCTCGCGGCAGGTATCTCGGGTACTGGCCCCGCCATCGCGGTCATCGCAAAGAAAGGGCACGGGAAATCTATATCTGATAAACTGCCCTGCACCACCATATTAACGGAGACGAGATGAAATGAGCGACATCATTTTCAAAGGCGGACAGGCCAAGGGGTACCTCACCCCCACCCCATCCAAGAGCCACACCCACAGAGCGATCATCATGGCAGCCCTCGCCGAAGGCAAGAGCACCATCACCAACCCCCTTATCTCACTCGACACCGAAGCCACCATGGACGCCGTCAGCGCCATGGGTGCCACCGTGACCCGCGAGGAGGGACGCATCATCGTCGAGGGAGGGAACCTGCACGCTCCCGAGAAGCCCATCGACGTGAAGAACTCCGGCACCACGCTCCGTCTCCTGACAGGTATCTGTTCCTCTTTCGGCGAGGAGGTCACCCTCACCGGGGACGAATCCATCCAGAAGAGGCCCATGGGTCCTTTGCTCGATTCCCTATCCGCCGCGGGAGTGAAATGCACCTCCAATGACGGTAAGGCACCTGTTACCGTGTGCGGACCCGTCACCGGCAACATGCTCACCATCAGCGGAGGCGTGTCTTCCCAGTTCGTCTCCTCCCTGCTGATGACCGCCCCCATTACCGGACAGCCCACCACCATCAAGGTCACCGGCAACATCGTCTCCGAGCCGTATCTCGACATCACCGTCGGGATGATGTCCTGCTTCGGCATCCATTTCGACAAGAATAGCCTGGATGAGAGGATGATCAGGCAGAGCCCCTTCAACAGACAGGCCAACAGTTCTGTGGAGGCATGCAAGAAGTACTCCGCCCAGCCCCAGAAGTACCAGCCCACCGATTACCTCGTGCCCGGGGACTTCTCCGCGGCCGCGTTCCCCTTTGTGGCAGCGGGACTAACGGGCAGCGTTACCATCCGCGGACTCGACATCCGCGACCCCCAGGGAGACAGGAGGATCCTGAATGTCCTGCAGGCCGCAGGCTGTGCAATCGCCATCGACGGAAAGGAGATCACGGTCTCCGCAGCGGGAAGACCCAGACCCCTTGATATCAATATGTCCATGATCCCGGACCTGTTCCCTATCGTGGCCGTTCTCCTGGCGACCGCCGACGGTAAGAGCAGGCTGTGGGGAGCACCCCACCTGAGGTTTAAAGAGTCCGACAGAATTGCTATGACCGAGCAGATGCTGAAGGCCCTCGGAGCGGACATCACCGCCACCGACGACGGATGCATCATCAACGGCGTGGAGAAACTCCACGGCGGAAGGGTGGAGCACCACGGCGACCACCGCATCATGATGGCGGCCGCTGTCGCGTCCCTTGTAGCCGACGGGCCCGTCGTAATGGAGAACGACGGCTGCTGGAAAGTCTCCTACCCCCGTTTCATCGAGCAGATGAAGAAGATCGGTCTGAAGATCGAGTAAACCTATCATTCATTCAGGGTGCAGACCCCAGAAGTCTGAGTCTGCACCCTATCAAACTCTTCATTTGAAGAGTTTTGAAAAGTTTTGAAAAGTTTCATTTCTTCTGGTTATACACGTAGAGTATTCTATGCCCGTTCTTTCCGGAAGTCTTTACTAAACCCATTTCTATCAGTTTAATCAGATCCCTTCTGACCGTTGGAACGGGAGTTTGATATTTGGCTGACAATTCGTATTGGGATACAGGTTCTCCGTTCCGAATCATATCTTTGAGAATCTGGGACTGTCTATAGCTCAACCCAAGATCCTCCACATCCTTCACAGTCTCTTCTTGTTCTTTCATCTTTCTCTTAAGGTACGTGTCGAAGACATCTATCGACTCCGAGACCATCTTCAGATTGTATCTTATGAAATAGGTGATATCCTCATTATCAGTCTCTGAAAGCAGATAGGCCATATCGTATCCGTGGCGATGGTTTTTGATGACCTTCGATATGGAGAGGTATTCTACCACGGAATAACCGTTTTTTAGGCAGTACCAGTAGAATAAAGCCCTTGAGACTCTACCGTTACCATCAAGGAACGGATGTATGTATGCCACGGTGTAGTGGATGATGATTCCTTTGATAATCGGATGTACGAATTCAGATTCATTGTTGACGTAGTCGCACAGACTTTCTACCATGTCTGCAATCAATTCATGTTTCACAGGTACGTGATAAGTGACATCTTCATATGCATCACGTACGGCAACGGAATTATCTTCCCTGAACTTACCGGATGTGTCCGGATCCTCCATGAGTCCGTCGGTAACGGTCCGGTGGATTTCTTTTATTAATTCTGGACTGAGCGGTTCGTTTAAACGGTTTTTGATCAGTTGCATTGCACGATAGTTGTTGAGGATCATGCTCTGTGAACGGTCTTTCGGAGGGAGACTCGAACGCAGCAGTTTCTTTGCAATTTTTGTGGTGGTGGAGGCCCCTTCTAATTGACTGGATGCGATGGACTCCTCCATCATGGAACTGACCGACAACATGATCCGTCTTTTGTCATCGATTCCGTTTGAGGTCAGGAAACCCGAAGCTATTCTAGAATCGATCTCGTGGAGCGTACGCTGAGTATAATCATCGAACAAGCTGTAGAACAGTTCCAGATGTCTAAGTTTGACTGAACGATAGGCCATGATTCTCATGACCTTCATCATCCTCCAAACCTCCATTCTGTTAGAGTCCCCGAAGTCCCTGTATTTCAAGTCGTCCCAATGGAGATACTTTTCATTGTATTCCTTTGCGTACCTGAGCGTATCAGCTGAGGTTCTAATCGGTTCAGAACCCAGGATGGAGTTGATATCAGGACATTTTTCAGGGACCTTCATACCGGAAATATGGGCTACATTATATATTAACTCTTTATTTAATGAATTTTGAAGAGTTATGAAGAGTTTGTAATCTTGAGATTCGGTGAGTTTACTGCGCCCCCATCCATATATAGCAAGAATGGGTTTTCCAGCCTATGGCAATCGAAGAAGGAACCTGGATGTGGTATCTCGCTACCGAGGCGATGGATTCCCATCTCGTCGGACAGGCAGTCAGGGAGATCTACACAGTCACCCGTATCCGCGGCAACGCGGTCGAAGTGAAGAAGGAGGTCCCCGGACTGAAGGAGCCCGAGACCCTCCACACCATGAAGTCCTACGGTTCCTATATCTTCGATATCGATAACCTTTCGCCGATTGCACAGGAGACCATCGACACCTGTGTCGGAAAGGTGAAGTGCGACGTCTGCAAGCTCATGGCCCGTGACGAGGAGATCACCGCTTACGTGGACAAGAACAACATCGTCTACAGGTACTCCAAGCAGATCAAGAGGGCGGACGGACAGCTCCACACCTACGCCTACGAACTGGTAGCGCTGGGTCTTTGAATTTTTCAGAGCGAGATAAGGTAGAAGAAGGTCTCGTTGTCACCGCGGTCCTCGATGTTCTCCTTCAGGAGACGGAGGCCGTAGTGCTCTCCGGCGGACTTCCTGCAGATTACCGCACAGTCCTCGGGAAGTTCTCCCTTGGACAGCATCTCGGCCGCATAAGCGGTATCGGAACAGTCCTTCTGTTCGACCCCGGGGAAGAGTTCCTCCAGGTTCTGCCTGCATTGTCCCAGAGCCTGGATGTGGGAGCAGATGCAGTTCACTTTCGCCCCGGCTTTTTTTACGAACAGGCAGTGGTGGATGCGCTCGGAGCCTTCGAGGATCTTCCTGTAACGGATGCCTTCGAGTGATTCCTTGGTCTCCCCAACCTCGCCGGCGGAGGAATTCTTCACCGCGAGTACCCCGTAGTCTATCTCCCCTTTGAGAAGTGCGTCGACGGTGGCCTTGGATGACATGAGGGCGATAAGTTCGGCATTTTTCCAGTTCATCTCCCTCAGGAATTCGAGAGCCATAGCCTCGGTGTTTGAGAAGGGGATTCCCATGTAGCCGACTTTGATTTTTTTGGTCATGAAAGCACCGTATGTTTCGGGAAAAGGATGTCTGGGATATATGTTATATGTTAACGGGTGTCAGGTTTGAATCGACTCTCCTATTGACAAATTGAGGGGGAATTCCACCCACTCAAAGTGTTAAAGAACCATAATTTATCTTAAGATGACGCAACATTTAGCACTAGGTTTTCTTGAATCATCGATATGTCTGTTTTTCGACAGGATTTCTGCCTGATTCAGAAGGATTTCTACGATTTTTCACGATTTCAAGACGGTTTTTACGGCAAATACATACCGTACGGATCGTACCTGCGATGAGGGGGCTAGTGCTATGTAGCACTATACCGACGGTACCGATCCGGACATGCCATCGGATGCTGCAGTATTACATGTACACCATAGCTTCAAATAAGGACGTATCGAAAACATCATTATGTACAGGTCGCTGAAGATGAGGATCGAACCGGACTCGGAGCAGAGGAAGGTTATCGAGACATCGTTCAGATACCACTGTTATGTATACAACGCCCTCATCACCGCCTGCAAATCATATTACAGGAGCAACGGCAGGCTGCCTTCCCAGTTCGATCTCAACAAGCTGTGTACGAGGATCTGGCACAACTGTCCCTTCCTTCACAGGTACCTCTATCAGAATGCCATGAACGAGACCGCGAAACGCGTCCTTCAGGCATTCGCCAAATGCGAGGAGAACCGCAGGAGGAAGGAGAAGAGGAACAGGAGGAAGTCCAAAGGAAAGGCCGATAAGGAGAGTGCCGAGTTAACCGGATCTCCGGAAACGGGATTGGCCTGTCCCAGGTTCAGGAAGCCCTCCAGATTCGATTCGTACACCAATCCCCTGCACATGGATGCCTTTACCGAAAGGAACGGCAGACGCATGCTGAAGGTCTCCAAGGTCAAGGGTCCTGTCCGCTGCTATAACCAGAAGACTCCCGTACCCGGGGTGCCCAGGACCTGTACCATAGAAAAGGTTGATAAGGGGACCCATACCGAATATTACGCATGTCTCTCCTGCTGGGACGATATCGAACGCCGCAGAGGGGATGAGTATTTAAGCGAACATTCCCCCGATGCCGTGGGAATAGATATGGGTGTATCCAAGACCGCCACACTGTCCGACGGCACAGTGTACGGTAACGATCATATGTACTCGAAACTGCTGGACCTTTTCAGGAAGAAGCACGAGGCATTCAGCACTATGCTTCCGGGTACTCCCGGATACAGGAAAGCAAGGTCCCGTCTGATCCATCTCTACGGGAGGCTCAGGGGGATCCGCAGGAACAATGTGGAAACCATCTCCCGTCAGATTGTAGATGCTTTCGACATCATATGCATGGAGGATCTGAAAGTAGGAAAGATAAGAAGCAAATCCAGAGGAAAACGCATGACGAACGCATACGACGACGCATCCCTGGGGATGCTGAGGAGGAGGCTCATCGACAAAGCGATAGAAGCTGGCCGTAAGATAATCCTCGTCGATCCCAAATGGACGT
>Ga0256404_1013991_pt1 | contig 10006 bp, 7 predicted proteins | sample RumenRJG_01DNA_FD_185990 | JGI IMG/M metagenome (GOLD analysis project Ga0256404, IMG submission 185990) | Bovine rumen microbial communities from Lethbridge, Alberta, Canada - RJG_01 | ecosystem: Host-associated > Mammals > Digestive system > Stomach > Rumen | place: Canada: Alberta | collected...
CATAGACGTAAGCAGAGCCGTCGCCTGTGATGGCACCGCCCCTACTGTCGAGGTCGAGCGTGCAATCGTTGATAAAGAGATCCCAGTAGTCCATGTGGATGGCATCATCGTAGTAGGAGCTGATAGTCAGGCTACCAGGTCCTACTATATATGTAATTTTATTGGTATTGATGCCTTGTGCGTTGACGTTGATCGCGTTGTTGCCACTAAGCTTAATGGTCAGATAGCTGATGCCGTCGTTGCGGATACCGATGTCGTTGTATTCGCAATCGAGGGTGACGTCTTTGAGGGTGAGCGTCTTTGTGTAAATATCGTACGATATTTTACCCGTAGAGAGCTCCGGCACGTTGATGTTGGTCGCCATCGTACGCTTCACGCCCCATCCGGCAATCCAGAGTCCTTCTACATTCGGGACTATGTATGTCGACATATTGTCGAACCAGTCGGGCCATTCGCTATAGGTGTAGGTCTGCGCTATCTGCTCGGCATTGGCACCTATTCCCGCGTCGGGGATATGTAGCGTGCGATAGGGCTTATCGTACAATGCTGAGGTGAAAAAAGGATCCGTTGGGGGGTGTTGGGGCAGTTCGTTTTCGGAAACCCATTCCACGTAGACATCGGCCAGCGAAGTGTTATTCATGAAGGCGCCCATGCCGATGTAGGATACCGTGAAGGGTATGTGAATCTCGGAGAATCGGCAACAATCGAAACAATAATCACCCAGGCTGGAGGTGAAATCGGCAATGGTGTATGACCCGGTAAGACCGGTGGGTACGCATGCCAGCTCATAGCTGCCATCGTCATTCTTTCTGTAGACGACGCCTGAGGAGGCCGTCAGCATCGCATTGTTGACAACATTTCTCAAGTTGATGCTCTTCAGGTTGTCAGAATGGGCAAAGGCGCCACCCGAGATGTCTTCCATGCTATTAGGCAATTCTACTGAGGTCAACCCCGTGCAATAGGCGAAGCTCCAGCGGTCGATGTACTTCAGTCCATCGGGAAATGTGATGGACGTCAAACTCGAGCAATTCTGGAACGCTTGCATACGAATGGTCTCCAAAGTGGAAGGAAGCACCAGTCCTGAGTCGTAATGGCCGTTGTTGTTGGTGCAATAGAGTTTATTGCACCCGTAGAAGGCTTTCGTTCCGATAGACTTCAGTCCTTCGGGCAGATGGATGGACAGAAGGTTGCTGCACCCATTGAAGGCTTCATCATCAATGAACTCGATGTAGTCGCCCAGATAGACCACCTCCTGGAGGGCTGTCAATTCATTGAAGGCTCTTTCGCCGATGCCCACGATGCGGTAGTTCTTGCCGCCATGGATCACCTCGTTTTGTATCCAGAACGATTGAACGTCTGAAACACTTCCGAGGGTGTTAGGGTAGCCTTCGTCTTCGCGAGAGATGATTTTCACGGTGGCATTTGCCTCGCTGACCACCTCGAAGTTGCAATAATAATCGACGGTAGGCGTGATAAGAGCATAAGCCATCCACCGGTCGCCGTCGTCGGCATTGGCCGAGAGGGCAAAAAGCATCAGGGCAGAGGTCGCGGCCTGCCTTATTAAAGATGTAGCCAGGCGCTGAAATGTAAGTTTCTTCATGTCACTTTATTATTTGATTATTCGTTTCTTTCCGTCCTTGATCACGACGCCACGATAGCCGTCGCCCACGCGCTGGCCTTGCAAATTGTAGGCGGGTGAAGGATGTTGCACCCCATCATCCGTGACATTGGCCTGAGAGATGGAGGTAGCGGGTGCGGGCATGATTTCCACTTCGTCCACGAAGACGGGGTCGCCATAGTTGCGCTCGTCGCAGATGGAGCCTTTGGTTTCGTCGAAGAAGAAGTAGTCGTGGACGAAGCTACAATTCTCCAGTTCGAAGGAGCTCAGGCTACGGACCACCGAATAGTTTCCACGGCTCGCCATCCTCACATGCGAGTTGACGACCTGCACCCCTTGTTGTTCACAATCCGGGGTACCATGAATGGCGCCTCCTATGCCCTGGAATCTCACGTCTGTATCCCACAAGTAGAGCCACACCGAGGGATTGACGATGCTGACAGCCGGGTACATGCCGGCATAGGCCATCAGCGACCCACTACCTTCTATATACATATCGTCGAGCAGCCAGAAGCATTCCGAGTCGGTAGAGATGTCGTTGATGCCGTTAAGCTCCATGTGGAGGTGGTCGTTGTTGTTGGCCAGGAAGCTACTGTTGGCAGAGAACACCACATAATTCAAGGTCAAGGTGTTCTCCTCGGGATTGTAGGAAATCCACCCTTCCCTCAGTCCGTCGGGTTCGATGTCGTTGCAATTGAGGCTGGTCACGGGCGTATCTTCCACATAGAAGTTGTAGAACTCTCCCGGCTCTATCGTCAGGTAGTCATAGCAAGTCTCTTCCACCCTATCGACGATGGTCTTTCTCACGTCGTCATATCCGCCGAACATGGGATAGCTGATGAAGCAGCTATCCAGATAGAACCACTTGAAGCCCTTGATCGTTTCCACGCCCCATGCGCCGCCAGGCTCTATATCCACATACGCATTCCTGAAAGTGAGGGTGGCCTCTCCATTTCCCACGATGCCACCTTCACGGCCCCTCAGTTTGAGCGAGCAATCATAGATGAAGTATTTCCACACCTTCACGTACATGGCCTCCGCATTTTCGGAGACTATCTCCAGGGAGCCCGGTCCCAGAATACGGGTTGTGTAACTGGAAAAAATGCCGGTGTTGAAAGTATGGATCGTGTTGTTGCCTTCGAGCTTGATGTTGAGGTCCATGATGCCGTCATTGTTCAAGCCACAGCTGTTGTCTTCTACATCGAGGTAAACGTTGCTAAGGTTGAGCGTTTGGGTCTCCAGGTCGTAAGACGCCTTCCCCTGTTTGAGTTCCGGGCAAGTGATGTCGTATACCTTCGTACGCTTGACATACCATCCGGCAAACAGGAGCCCTTCTACGTTGCCCACGTCGTAGGTGGTGATGGTGCTGAACCAGTTGTTCCATTTGCTATTCGTATAGGCCTGCCTGATTTGCTCCTCGTTGACGCCAGAGCCCTCGTAGGGGATGTATAGCGTGCGAGCGATACCCGAGAGGGCGTCGTAGAAGACGCCCAGGTCGTATGTAGGCAGGTCTTCCGGCTTGATCCATTCCACGAAGACCTTGGTCAGCGCGGAATTTTCGCAGAAGGCATACCGTCCGAAATTCTTCACCGTGGAAGGAATCCTGACCGACGTAATACTTGCGGCATCGAAGGCATAAGTACCGATGCTGTAGGTGATGTCAGGAATGGTGACGTCGCCGTTGCGACCACCCGGGAAAGCGGCCAGTTCGCTCTTTCCATTGTCCAGGCGTCGGTAGAGGATACCTTCATAGTCGAAAAGCTTCCCCTCGTAGGACACCCTTTTGACGGCGATGTTTATCACATTGTTGCACCTGACGAACACACCACCTTCTACATCCGCCTCGTTGGGAAGCGTTACGTCTGAAAGCTTCGTGCAATCGGCAAATCCCCAACGGGCGATATAATGCAATGAGTCGGGGAAGACGACACGCTCGAGCGAAAAACAACTACGGAAGGCCATCATCTCGATTCTCTCGAGCTTGGAGGGCAGCACCAGGTTGTCATCGCGTTGACCGTTCTTGTTGGTGCAACGGAGGGAATAGCAATCCATGAAGGCCCACTTGCCGATGGTCTTCACTCCGTCGGGCAGATGGACAGACTCCAGCAAGGGGCAGTCCCAGAAGGCATCGTCTTCGATAAACTCGATGTAGTCGCCCATGTAGGTCACCTCGCGCAGGCTCGACATGCCCGTGAAGGCCTTGTTTCCGATGCCCACGATGCGGTAGGTCTTGCCGTTGTGTTCCACCTCATTACGGATCCAGAACGACGTCAACTGATTGGCGGCGCTGGCAAGGGTATTCACATGGCCCTCCCCCTCGTCTTCGCGATTGATGATCTTCACAGTAGCATCCGCTTCGCTCACCACCTCTACCCGACAATACCATTCATCGTCGGGCGAGACAATGGCATTCTTGGCATTCCACTTGTCGCCATCATTAGCACTTGCCGATACTGCTCCGAGCAGCATCAGTAGCATAGATGTTGCGCGCATCACCGATGCCGACAATTTATTAAATCTTAGCTTGTTCATTGTTTCCATGATTATTTGATAATGATTTTCTTTCCGCTCTGGATAAACACGCCTGGCTGCGGTTTGCCGTTGATGCGGCGGCACTGGCTGACAGGCTGCCCGTCAGCAGGAACAAACATACGGCAGCCATTTGCATGATTGATGCGGAGAGGCTCTTTGTTGTAATCTTTTTCATATTCTTTTGTTTTTTGGGATTGACTGGGATTGGGTGGGATTTTTAGGATTGTTGGGGGATGTTCAAACTTATTCGTTTGCCGGGCGGGTGAGCTGCTCGGAGACGTAGTCGGCCTCATGGCCTTCCTGGGCGTGCTGCTTCAGGAAGTTGGGAAAGAAGAACACCTTGAGGATGGCGAACATGATGAAGAGCTTGATGGCGATGATGGCCCACAAGGTTTTGCCCAGCGTCATGTGCCGGAAACCGTCGTAGTAGAGGTCGAAAGCGCGATACCAAAAGCCTTTCTTGTTCATAAGCCGAAACTTTTTGGCAAATTTAAGTAAATAAATTGAAACTACCAAACAATTTTCATAATTTTAGCTTTTTGTCATCGAAAAATACTGTTTTACTTCCTTTAACATAATGACCAACTTTTCGACCGATTGCTGGTCATCGCGTGACCAACGTTTGGTCATCGCGTGACCAACGTCTGGTCATCCGGTGACCAAGGTGCGGTCGCCGTTTGATGAATGTAGGGCAAGTGCGGTCAGCATGTCGAAACCGATGCCGAAGATGCCGTCTTGCGAAAAATTAACACATCAATATCCGTTAATATTTGGTGGTTTCAATTTAAAACCGTACCTTTGCATCGTCAAAGATAACACCCTATCGATTATGAAGAAAATCATCATACCCCTGGTCGTCGTGCTGCTCTTGCTGCTTGCAGGAGTGGCTTACCTATATAAAAGCCTCGACGACCAAAAGAAAGTGAACCAAGACATGCAGGAACTGGCCGAGCTGGACAAGAAGGAAATGCAGAACGAATACGAGGAGTTCGCACGCCAGTACAGCGAGATGAAGACCCAGATCAACAACGACTCTATCGTTGCCCAGCTCACCAAGGAGCAGATGCGCACGCAGGAACTGCTGCAGGAGCTGAAGCGCGTCAAGGCCAACGATGCCCGGGAGATAACCCGACTGAAGAAAGAGCTGGCCACCTGTCGCGCCATCATCCGTAGCTATGTGCTCGAGATAGACTCACTCAACCGCCTCAACCAGAACCTTACGGCCGAGAACACCCGTGTGAAGGGACAATATGAAGAGGCCACCCGACAGATACAAGGACTGAGTGCCGAGAAGTCGTCGCTCTCAGAGAAGGTGGCCATTGCCGCACAGCTCGACGCCACGGGCATCTCGATGAAGCTGCTCAACAAGAAGAACAAGAGCATCGACAACACCGACAAGGCCAAGACCATCCAGGTGAACTTCAACATCGCACGCAACGTCACGGCCAAGAATGGTGTTCGCACTTTCTATGTGCAGATCAAAACGCCGACGGGAAAGACGCTCAACGGAGGTTCGTTCAGCTACGAGAACCGCACGCTGCAGTATTCGATGAAGAAGGCTGTGGAATACAACGGCGAGGAGACACCGGTCACCACCTACTGGAACATCAACGAGTTTCTCGGTGAGGGCACCTACCGTGTGAGCATCTTCGCCGAGGGCAATATGATCGGCTCCCGCAGCTTCACCTTTAAATAATTATCTATAGCTTCTATAGCTTCTATAGCATCTATAGTCTCTATAGTCTCTATAGCCCTAAAAAACGAAATGCAAATGAGAAAGGCACTTGTCATCGGAATGCTCTGCGCGAGCATCCTCCCAACAGCCGCACAGCGCGTGCTCACGCTCGACAGCTGCCGCACGTTGGCACTGCAGAACAACCGGCAGCTGCAGACAGCACGGATGAGGCAGGACCTTGCTGCCAACACCCGCAAGGCAGCCCGCACAGCCTATCTGCCCAAGGTAGACGCTATCGGCGGCTACGAGTTGTTGAGCAAGGAGATTTCGCTGCTCAACAACGACCAGAAAACAGCCCTCAACAACCTCGGCACCACCATCACCACCAAACTGGGCGCCGCCTTGCCCGAGATGCTCACCTCCATGGCGCAGCAAGGAGTCATCACGCCCCAGCAGGCGCAGGCCTTCGGACAGATTGGCTCTCAGCAGTTGCCTGCGCTGGCTCAGAGTCTCAACGAGGCGGGAAGCGACATCCGCAAGGCCTTCCGAACCAACAACCGCAATATGTTCGGAGCGGCCATCATGCTGCGTCAGCCCATCTATATGGGCGGAGCCATCACGGCTGCCAACCGCATGGCCGACATCAACGAGGAACTGGCCGCACACACCACAGCCAATGTAGAGCAGAATACCTTATATAATATAGAGGAGACATTCTGGCTCGTCGTCTCGCTCAAGCAGAAGAACGAACTGGCCGACAACTTCGTCAACCTGCTCCACAAGCTGGACAGCGACGTTCAGAAGATGATTGGCGAGGGGGTGGCCACGAAGGCCGACGGACTGAAGGTGGCCGTCAAGGTGAATGAGGCGGAGATGCAGCAGATGCAGGCTGCCGACGGACTTGAGTTGGCCAAGATGCTGCTCTGCCAGCAATGTGGACTGCCCATCGACACCGACATCGATGTCGATGCCTCAGGCCTGCCTTTGGTTCAGAATGTTGCAGCTGTGCCGCATCAAGAGCTCCAGCGCGAAGAGCTCAAGATGCTGCAGAACGCCATCGAACTGTCCGAGCAGGCCACCAAGCTGGCACGTGCCTCCATGCTGCCGCAGATAGCGCTGACAGGTGGCTATGCCGTGAGCAATCCCAACGTCTACAACGGATATGAGAACCGCTTCGGTGGCATCTGGAATGTCGGCGTACTGCTCCGCGTGCCAGTATGGAACTGGCAGGAGACAGCCTATAAGGTGCGCGCCGCCAAGGCTGCCACCAACATCGCCACGATGGAGCTGCAGGAAGCCCGCGAGCTGATGGAGCTGCAGGTGAACCAGAGCCGCTTCAAGGTGACGGAGGCCGACAAGAAGTATGCCATCGCCCTGAAGAATATCGAGAAGGCAGAAGAGAACCTACGCTGCGCCAACCTTGGTTTCAGCGAGGGAGTCCTCACCGCCACCGAGGTGATGGAGGCACAGACGGCCTGGCTGCAGGCACAGACACAGCGCATCGATGCCGACATCGACCGCCAACTCTCACGATCAGCACTCAACAAAGCAATCGGAATTAAAAATTGAAAAGAGAAATGAACGCCAAACAACAACATAACAACATCCTGCTCGCCATCCTCGGCTTTGTAGCAGTAGTAGCCATCGTAGCCCTCATCGGCTATTTCACCCTTGACCGTCCGGCCGACGATATCCAAGGCGAGATGGAAGTGTCAGAATATCGTGTGTCGAGCAAAGTGCCCGGCAGAGTGCTTGAGATTCGTGTCAAAGAGGGCGACTACGTCCACGTAGGCGATACGTTGGCCATCCTCGATGCTCCTGAAGTCATGGCCAAGAGGAGCCAGGCACAGAGCGTAGAGCAGGCTGCCGAGGCCATGAGCGACATGGCGCAGCACGGTGCACGCCGACAGCAGATACAGGGTGCCTACCAGCTGTGGCAGCAGGCCAAGGCAGGCGTGGAGGTGGCCAAGAAAAGCTACGACCGCGTACAGCGCCTGTTCGACGAAGGGGTCATGACCGCCCAGAAGCGCGACGAGGCTTTCGCACAGTATAAAGCGCTCGAAGCTCAGGAGAAAGCGGCAAAGAGTCAGTACGACCTTGCCGTGGAAGGTGCCAGAGCTGAGGAGAAAGCTGCCGCTGCTGCCAAGGTGAACCAGGCACGGGGTGCTGTCAGCGAGGTAAACTCTTACATCCGTGAGACCATCCAGATAGCCACCGTAGAGGGCGAGGTGAGCAACATCTATCCCAAGGTGGGCGAACTCATCGGAACGGGAGCTCCCATCATGAGCATCGCCTTGATGGACGACATGTGGGGCACCTTCAATGTACGCGAAGACCAGTTGGAGGGACTGAAGATAGGCGACGAGCTGACTGCCTTCTGTCCTGCCTTCAACAAGGACATCCGCATGAAGGTCTACTATATCAAAGACCAGGGTTCGTTTGCTGTATGGAAAGCCACCAAGGCCACGGGACAGTACGACCTGAAGACCTTCGAGGTGAAGGCGCGTCCGGTACAGAAGATGGAGAGTCTGCGGCCTGGCATGTCGCTCATCCTGAAGAAGTGACCTCCCCAAGCCCCTCCAAAGGAAGAACCTCCCCAAGTCCCTCCCAAGGAGGGGATGTATAACCTCCCCAAGCCCCTCCCAAGGAGGGGATGTATAACCTCCCCAAGTCCCTCCCAAGGAGGGGATGTATAACCTCCCCAAGCCCCTCCAAAGGAGGGGATGTATAACCTCCCCAAGCCCCTCTCAAGGAGGGGATGTATAACCTCCCCAAGCCCCTCCAAGGGAGGGGATGTAGAGAATGAAAGTGAATGTAATTGACACGGTAAGACGAGTGCTGGCAGTCGCAAGGCGCGAATGCGGCATCCTCGTGAAGAACCCCATCTACGGCTTCTGCATGGTGGTGTTCCCGCTGGCCGTCATGTTCTTTTTTACCGACATCATGCACGACGGACAGCCGCAGGAGATGCCAGTCGGCGTGGTCGATCTCGACAACACCTCCACCACCCGGTCGCTCATCCGCCGGCTCGATGGCTTCCAGACCTCTCATGTCGTGGCCCACTACAACAATGTAGAAGAGGCCCGTCATGCTATCCAGCGCAACAAGATCTACGCTTTCATCTATATCCCGAAGGGAACGACCGAGGGAATGCTCTCGGCACGACAGCCGAAAATATCGTTCTATTACAGCAGCACCTCGCTGACGGCAGGCGCGCTGCTCTACCGCGACCTCAAGACCATCAGCACCTTAGGCTCTGCTGCCGTAGGGCAGGCAACGATGCAGGCTCGCGGTGCCACAGCCAGGCAGACGGCTACATTCCTGCAACCCATCGTCGTCGATCTTCATCCGCTGAACAACCCGTGGGTCAACTACAACGTCTACCTCAGCACGATGCTCATCCCAGGCATCCTGATGCTCTTCATCTTCCTCATCACAGCCTACAGCATCGGAACCGAACTGAAGTTCAAGACCAATACCGAGCTCATGCAGATGGCGAAGGGTGACATCCTCGTCGCCCTGACAGGCAAGTTCCTGCCGCAGACGCTCATCTTCCTCACCATCATGTATGCCTATATGGCCTATACCTTCGGTCATCTCGGCTTCCCGCATCAGGGCAGCGGTTGGATGCTGGCGGCTCTGGGTTTCCTCGCTGTTCTCGCATCGCAGGCTTTCGGCATCTTCGCCTTCGGCCTGACGCCCTCGCTGCGCATGTCGATGAGCGTCTGTTCGTTGTGGGCCGTGCTGAGCTTCACGACCGGAGGCTTCACCTATCCCGTCTTTGCCATGGACGGTGCCATCGAGGCCCTGGCTCAGCTCTTCCCGCTGCGCCACTACTATATGATCTATCAGAAGTGCATCTTCAACGGCTATCCCCTGCACATGGCTTGGTTCAACATCATGGCCCTGGCCATGTTCATCGCACTCCCGTTCTTCGTGCTGGGCAAGCTCCGCAAAGCCCTCACCGAGTACGTCTATATTCCTTAATGAAGAATGAAGAATTTGCTACCGCACGGCAAATATCTAAATAATAGAATCGTAAATAAATAGTAAATTGTAAATCGTAAATAATAAATGCTGAAGCGCCTCCACGATATATGCTATATATGGGCACAAGAGATGAAATCGCTTGTACACGACGAAGGTGTGGCCATCTTCTTCATCGTCGTGCCCATCTTCTA
>Ga0256404_1013992_pt1 | contig 10006 bp, 13 predicted proteins | sample RumenRJG_01DNA_FD_185990 | JGI IMG/M metagenome (GOLD analysis project Ga0256404, IMG submission 185990) | Bovine rumen microbial communities from Lethbridge, Alberta, Canada - RJG_01 | ecosystem: Host-associated > Mammals > Digestive system > Stomach > Rumen | place: Canada: Alberta | collected...
TCCGGCATGAAGAACGCCAAACCGCTCCTAGACGAAATCAGGGCCGGCAAATCTCCCTATCATTTCATCGAGATCATGTGCTGCCCCGGTGGCTGCGTCAATGGCGGTGGCCAACCCTTCGTCAAGCCTAACCTCCTTCCCCACGAAGGACCCGACGTCCTCGACACCTATCGTCAGAAAAGGGCCGCTATCCTCTATAAGATCGACGAGGGCTTGCCGCTACGTCAATCCCACAACAACCCCGACATTCAGAAGCTCTACAAGGACTTCCTTGGCGAGCCCTGCTCCGAGGAATCCGAGGAACTCCTCCACACCACCTACGTCGCTGACCGCAAGGCCTACTAAGCGAAAAGGAAAACAACTAGGGTCGCACACGCGACCCTTTTTGATTGCCCCGATAACCCTTATGATTATCTCTATGAGATACGACGCGATCATCTTCGATTTGGATGGCACCCTCCTCGACACGATCGAGGACATCGCCGCGGCGATCAATTCCGCGCTAGAAAAATGTGGCTATGGCCATCGTTACGATAAAGAGGGAACCAAGCACCTTATCGGCGATGGGGCCGATGCCTTGGTCAGAAGGGCACTTAAGGAAAAAAGCGGCGATTTGCAGGCGTTTAACGAGCTAAAAGGCTTCTATATGCCCATCTACCGCGAGCATAACTGCGATAAGGCGAAACCGTTCGAGGGGCTCGTCGAAACCCTCGTTTCCCTTGAAAAGGAAGGCGTTTCCCTATTCGTGGCGACCAATAAGCCGGACGCCTTGGCCCAGGTGGTCCTCGCCAAGAAAATGGGCGAGGTCCATTTTAAGGCGATCGTCGGAGTGAAAGAAGGCGACCCCGTGAAGCCCAATCCCTATAGCGTGAGTCTCATCATGGACCGCTTTGGCTTAGAAAAAGAAAGAACCCTATACGTGGGGGATTCCCATGTCGACCTGGACACCGCCTCAAACGCGGGTCTAGACGCTTGCCTTTGCCTTTGGGGCTATGACTTCTATACCGATGAACTTAAGGCCCGCGCGAACTATTTGGCCAAGGTTCCCGCCGATCTACTAGAAATCGTAAGGGGTTAAGGGTTCTTTGCTAGGCAAAGAGTAAAGAGTAAGATAGGGCCATGCGTAAAGTCATTCTGTTCAATTCGTTAGGCAACAAGATGGAGGAATTCGTCCCCATAAAGCAGGGGAAGGTTTCCTTTTACGTCTGCGGCCCAACCGTCTATAACTCGCCCCATATCGGCAACATGCGCCCCGTCATCGTCTTCGACGTGTGGAGGAGGCTATTCAAGGCCATCGGCTATGAGGTGACCTACGTTTCCAATTACACTGACGTCGACGATAAGATCATCAATCGGGCAAAGGAACTAGGGATCTCCGAGAAGGAGCTCACCGAAGAGGTCATCGCCGAATTCCGCGACATGGTCGAAAAGGTCGGCTCCCTGCAACCCGACATCACCCCCAAGCCCACCGTTTACATGAACGAGATGATTTCCTATATCGGCGATATGGTGAAATCGGGCGCGGCCTACGAAGCCGATAACGGCGATGTCTATTTCTCCGTGGAATCGGTAGGGGATTACGGCTCTTTGTCCGGGAACACCCCCGAAGCCCTTAACGCCGGCGCCCGTATCGAGGTTAGGGGCGCGAAACGTTCCCCTTTGGATTTCGCCCTTTGGAAGAAAACCGAAGAAGGCATCCGTTGGGATACCCCATGGAGTCAGGGGCGTCCAGGCTGGCACACCGAATGCTGCGTCATGATCAACTCGATCTTCAAGGAACAGGGCGGCCTCATCGATATCCACGGCGGAGGCTTCGATTTGAAGTTCCCCCATCACGAGAACGAAATCGCCCAGGCCGAGGCCCATAACCATCACAAGCTCGCCCATTATTGGATCCATAACGGCTTCATCAACATCGATAACGAGAAGATGTCCAAATCTCTTGGCAACGTCCTGCTTGCCAAAGACATCATCGCCAAATTCGGCGGTATGCCTTTCCGCCTGATGGTCCTTAACGCCCATTACAGGGCCCCGCTTTCCTTCACCGAGGAAACGATCGGGGAGGCTGAGAAATCCTATCAGAAGATTCTTTTGGCCTATAAGCAGGCGGCGGTGGCCCTTCAACTTGAAGGCATCGATCCTTCTTCCTTAAAAGGGGAGGGGGAGGACAAGTTCCTCGACGCGATGTGCGACGACCTCAATACGCCTAACGCCCTTTCCGAGCTCTATGCCGAAATCAAGGTCCTTAACCAATCCCTTAGGATGCGCCCGCTTAACCTTGATGCGGTCAAAGGTAGCCTAGGCAAACTAAACGATTATCTAAATATCCTTGGCATCCAAGTTCCTTACCCCGTCCTTTCTGATGAGGATAAGGCCCTCTATAAAGCCTATATGGATGCGAAGGCGGCGAAGGATTTTGCCAAATCCGATGAGCTGCGCGCCCTTCTTTCCGCGAAAGGAATCCTCTAAGGGGTATTTCAAATGGAAGAGAAGCGTTATATCATTGCAGGCAGAAACGCAGCCCGGGAAACGATTCTTTCCGGGAACGCTAAGTCGGTTCTCATCAAAGAGAACCTGCAAGGTGACCCCGTGGTCCGCTTGGCAAAGGAAAAGGGAATCCCCGTCCTCTTCCGTAGCGATTTCGAACTTACCAGACTTTGCGGTACCTCCCATCATCAGGGTATCGCGGTCGAGGCTAAGCCTTACGAGTATTACGATCTTTCTTCCATCATCGCGTCCACATCCGGCAAAAAGGATTCGACCGTTTTGATTTTAGACGGCATTGAGGATCCCAATAACCTCGGCGCGATCTTACGCTCCTGCGACGCTTTCGGCGTCGACGGGGTCGTCATCAAATCCAGGGGCGAAGTGGGACTCACCCCAACCGTTGCCAAGGTCTCCACCGGCGCGATCTCCTATGTGAAGGTCGCCTGCGTTCCCAATCTCTCCCAAGCCATCTCCGAGCTCAAGGACGCCGGATACTGGGTCGTCTCTAGCGACGGCTCGGCCAAGATGTCCTATGAAGACGTCGATTATTCCGGCAAGATCGCCTTGGTCGTCGGAAGCGAGGGATTCGGTATCTCCAAGCTCGTACTTTCCCGTAGTGACTTCGTCGTGAAGATCCCGATGGTGGGGCACGTCAATTCGCTTAACGCCTCGGTGGCCGCCGGCATCCTAATCGCCCATATTTCCCATAAAAGATCGTAAAACCCGTATATTTTGCAAAATTGCGAGGTTTTACAAATGTCAAAACTAAAAGATGTTTTTCATTCCCCTTTGGAGAATCTTTCCGACGAAGAGCTGATCGTTCATCTTCGTTCAGGGGAGGAAGCGGCCCGCGCGACTTTGGTCGAACGTTACTTCCGCCAAAACGAATTGAGGCTCCGCTCCTCCGTCCTTCCACCTACTCCTTTTCTAGCGGAATGGCAAAGAAAGGAAGTCTATTTCAAGACCCTTTGCCACGCTTCCGACACCTATCGATTCGGAAACAAAAGCACCTTCTCGACTTATTTCACGGCGCTACTGAAAAGGGAAATCGCCGAAGAGAACAGGAAGGAAAGCCACCGCGTCGAGGCGATCGCCATTAGCCTTGACCATGATCCAACCCGTCAATTCGACGAGAGTTTGCTGCTATCGGAAGCGGTGCCCGCCTATGGAGGGAAGGACCCGGTCGTCTTAGAGGCCTACCATTCCTCTTTGGCGGATTCCCTTCGCAAGCCGCCTGCTGGCTATTCCAAGAAAGTGGTGGACGTCGTGCGCCTTCTCATTGAGGGTTTTAGCCTCCCCGAGGCGAGCCTCATGATCAAGGAAAAGCCGAACACGGTGCAGAACTGGTTCAGGCGCCTAAGGAAAGAGAAGAAGTGGCCCTTTGAGGAATAGAAAAAGGCCCGCGGGATTCGCGAGCCTTCGATAAGCCTTAGATCTTCTCGATTTCGGAGAAGTCGACGTCGACCGGGGTGGAACGGCCGAAGAAGACGGTTTCGACGCGGCAGGCGCCGGTCTCTTTGTCGATGGAGACGATCTTGCCTTCGGTTCCCTCCAAGGGTCCGTGGATGACCTTGACGTTGTCGCCGACGGCGTAACGGTCGTACATAGATTCGTCGACCATGCCCATCCTCTTGAGGACGGGTTCGATTTCCTCACGGGTGACAGGGGTCGGCTTCTGTCCGCCGCCGCCGGAACCGGCGATACCGGTGACGCCCGGGGTGTTACGGACGATGTACCAGGATTGGTCGGTCATGATCATTTCAACGAAGATGTAACCAGGGTAGAGGTTGACCATCTTGGTCTTGCCGGTGGGAAGGCCGTCTTTCATGACGGGGACTTCTTGTTCGGCAACGAGGACGCGAAGGATATAATCCTGCATCCCCATGGTTTGAATACGTTTCTTCAGGTTTTCAGCGGTCTTGGTTTCGTGCTGAGAGTAGGTATTGATGATATACCACTGTTTTTCACCGAGCTGTGCGGGCATTTTATTTTCCTCCGAATGCTTTCTGTAATTGGGAGATGAGGGAACCGGCGGTAAGGTCCTCGAGGGTCAGCCACAAAGCGGCGAACCCGGCGATCAAGATAACGACGATGATGGTCGGGATGAGGACTTCCCTCTTCGGCCAACGGACGCGCTTGCCTTCCTTGACGACTTCCTTGACGTATTTCTTAGGTGTCATTTCGTCTCCTTTCTCACTTGCTCTCCTTGTGGACGGTGTACTTTCCACAATGGGGGCAGTATTTGTTGAGCTCCAAGCGGTTCGGGTCATCGGTTCTTTTGCTGGAGGTGTAGTTCCTGTTAAGGCACTCAGAGCAAATCAAAAAAACCTTTTTCCTAGCCATGCTTATGCTCAACTTTCGTGCAATATGCTACGCGCGCCAATAGGGGTTGTCAAGAGTTGTGGGCGGGTCTTGGGTCGTAGGTCAAAAGAACTCGCGCTTCCGCGTTGCTCAGGGCGGAGCAAACCAAATAACCCGAATCGACTTCGGACATTGGCACCAAGGTTTTGTCCTGGGCGATGGCGTAGGTTTTCTCGATCATCGAATCCAAGGAAACGCCCGTTGGTTGACCGATGACCCCGTTGTTGACCGCGACTTCGTGGACGGGGCCATGGGTGACTTTCGCGGAAACGAATTCCCCATCCTTGATCTTCGCGATGCGAGGCCCCATGTCCAGAAACCATAGTTCGCCCATGTATTCGATTTCCAAAGCGTCACCGGGGACCAAACTATCGGCGTCGATGCTTTCGGGGAGGAAATCAGGGAACTGGGTGTCGCCCCAGACAAAGCCGCAGTGGGTTACGTCGGTTTGGCCATAGGTAGGCCACAAGGCAATTTCCTTGACGCAGGTTTTGGTCTTGGACGGTTTCGAGAAAAAGAGGAAATCCGCATCCCCATAAGTGGTGGAATAAAACCCAATGTGAATGATTAGATATGTGGCGTCCTCGGGGGCGGTCTCGGCCCTGAAGGAACCATCATTCATTTCGACCTCATGGAAACGCCCAAACTCCATGTAGATGGGATTGGTCCTTTTCCATTGTCCATCTTCGACTTCAAGGGGCTTCCCATCTTCGCCAAGATAGCCGGTTTCGGCGGTTAGGGAATACTCGGACGCATAGGCGACGGAGACCAAGAAACGGCCTTCCTCGTGGGGGACGGATTCATATTCGGACACCGCCTTAACATTTTGAAAGGGACCTTGGGCGTATGCGGGGGTGACGCAATTCTGGTTGCCATAAGGATCAACGGAGCAAACCCGGCCGATTTCCCTGCCATCTGCGTAACGGGTGTTCGAGTAACGAAACCGGGAATCGGCCACGCCGTTCAGTGTGATTTTCGGCGGGTCGTTTTTAGTGTCATTCAAAGAGGAAGCGTGGTTTGCCGCGCAGGAAAAAAGAGTGAAACAAGTGACGGCGGAATTGATGAAAGCCAAAGCCCTTTTCATCGTGTTTGTTCCTCTCGCCCTTAGCATAATGAGTCACGTTGACAGTCAAGCGAACGGACGTGAATCACATGTGAATGATCGTGAATGGCGTTTCCCTTTTTTCGTTCTTCTTTTAAGAAAGCTCCCGAAAAGCCTACACTATGGAAGCGATGCTTCGATTCTTCTCCGCCATCAAATCGTTCTTCCTGAAAATCTTCGGGAAAAAGCAGCCGTCTCTGCTCCCGCGGCGAATCTTTTTCCATTATGCAAAAGGGTTTATAGAAGACGCGGAGGAAGACGTCTATTACGCGGATTCCTACTTTTGCGAGGATTCTTCGAAAGCCAACCCCTCCCTGGCGGTTTGCTCCCTTGGGTTAGCCATGTCCGCGTTTAGTTCCAACCACCTCAAGGAAGGCTTTGAAAAACAGGCCGTCAACGTCATTGAGTTCATGGGCAAGTGCGGCTTCTCCGACATTGAAGTCCCTCCCTATTTTTGCAAGGAGACCACGGAAGAAGGAATCGCCTATGCAATTGGAAAAAAGGCCATAAAACACGGCAAAAAGCCCTTTATTTTGCTTTCTATCGGCGTTAGGGGAGGCAATTACGGCAAAGAATGGTCGTCCAACGCCTATATAGGAGAAGGCAATAGGCACAAGGGCTTTGACCTTGCCGCTTCAGAAATCGTCGAGGCGACGAAAGCCTATATCCAAAAGCATCGTATCCGCGGCGAAGTCAGGGTGTGGGTAAGCGGCTTCTCCAGGGCTGCCGCGGTCAGCAATCTTTTCTCGGTGAGCCTTCCCCGACAAATTGGCAAAGCCCATATCAGCGAGGTCTACGCCTATTGCTTTGCCTGCCCCAACGTTGCCAAGGAAATTGAAGAGACCCTCACCGTCCCCCATAACTATGTTGGCTCCGCCGATTTGGTGGCGATGCTGCCCCTAAAAAAGTGGGGATTCGCCCGTTATGGCGAGGACACGATGATCCCGCCTTTAAGCCCGATGCCCTTTTCCTCGGTCTCGTTTAGCCCGATCCACGTTTTCAACAAGCAAAAGAGATTTGTTAGGACCGACGGTTTGGACAAGGCAAAGTTCCTCGCGGAAGCGGGCGACTATTTGGGCGAGCGGATCACCCTGCCTTTCTTCTTGGAAAACTGCCAAGACGCGGCAAGGGAGTTCTTGGCACTGGTCGACCCCACTTTGGAAAACCCCTATTCGGTCGTGGGCGGTGTCTTTGGCGAAACTTTCAAAGGGATGATCGAGGAGTATGGAATCCCCTCTTTGCTATTAAAGGCCGCTTCTAGCAAAACCAACTGGGATGAGGCGATTCGACCCGTTTTGGAAAGGGTGCTCGAAAGCAAGCCCTATTCTTTGAATTCCGATAACATCGTCCGCGGTTTGACGAGCCTCATCTTCTTGTTAAGAAAAGACGTGCTCAAAGACCATAACTTCTTTTTGACGATGTGCGACGGCGCGAACATGGCGTCGGCCTTAAACGAGCATAAAGCCACCTTATATTTGGCGTATCTAAAAGGGTTTGACCCAAATTACAAAGCGGATTAGTCGCCGATTTCGGAACGGATTCTCTGATTGGCCTCTTCGACCGAAAGGAAGCAAGGGGCGCTTTTCATGCCTTTGGCCTTTTCGCCGAGGATTTGCTTGTAAAAGCGGAAATAGAGGTCGATGACGTTGAGAAAGAGGAGTTCCGCGATTCTGAGTTGGGGGATGTCCTTTTCCTGTTCAACCAGAAGGTTCACGAGTTCTTCGATGGTGATGAGGGCGAGCTTGCCATAGTCGTCGTTATAGGCGGTCAAGGCATCGGGTTCGGATTCGCCGACCCATTTGACGTATTCCCTCAAAGGCGAGGTGCCGAGGCTGAAGTCGTCCCCCGACATCGCTAGGCGCATCGAGGTGGCCTTCGCCGAAAGTTTCTTTCCCGAATAGGAATTGCCCGCGTCTTCGTAGACGAGTTTGGTGATGTCCGCGCCGGCGTTCTCTTTGGCGAAAAGGTTATCGAAAAGGAAGGCGGCCGCGCCGATGATTAAGCGCGATTCCTCCTCGGTGGTCTGGGTGAGTTGCATATGGAGCCAGGAACGGCAGGTGTAGTCGAATGTGTCCTTAAGCTCTTCATAGAATTCGGATGCTTGTTTCATGGCAACTATTATCCCGTCCTCAAGGAAGTCCGTCAAAGAAAGGCGAACTTGCTGTATATTTTTAGCGATGAAGTACTTCGTTTTCTCCGATCTTCATGGCTCTTTATCCGGAATGGAGAGGACTTTTGCGGCGATTTCGAAGGAAAAACCCGATGTGGTGGTTTGTCTAGGCGACATCCTTTATGGCGCTTTCGACACGAATCAGGCCAAGGTCATTGAACTATTCAAATCGATCAAAGCGCCCATCATCGCGGTCAAAGGCAACTGCGATTATCCAGGCGACGAACTCGCGCTTGGCTTTGATTTACCAGAATACTGGTCCTTCGATATCGGCATGCACACGGTCCATCTTAGCCATCGGCCGAGCTATCTTGCCTTCCCGCCAGGAGACGCGACTATATGCGGCCACACCCATATCAAAACCCTTTATCGCGAAGGCGGGGTCATCCACGGCAATCCCGGCTCCGTTTCTAGGCCTAGGGACGACGGCCCTAGCTATATGATCATCGAGGATGGCGTCTTTTCCCTCGTGGATTTGGATAGCGGGGAAACCCTCCGTTCCTTGACTTGGTGATCAGGAATCGAACGAACCGATTCCGGATACGAGGGCGCCGCCTCCGAAAATCAAACCCGAAAGCATGAAGACGAAGAATAGGGGGATGGGATAGCCTGCGAATTGTTTCGCGATTTCACCCATGCCAACGCAAAGCAAGACGACGCCAGCGACGGCCCAAATGGCCATAGCGGCGCCCGCGGCGACGAATAACGCGCCATAGATACGAACGAGGACGGCGAAGAACCCTTCCATGCGGTAGCCTCTTTTCTTCCGCAAAAAGAAGAACAGCAAGGAAAGCAAGGCAACCGCGGCAAAGCCGACGATAACCCAAATGAGGTGTTCGGAGAATAGAAGCTCCATTCCGACTGGCAATTGCTTGCCGGTCAGGAAGCTTTGGTTGTCGTTGATGATCGAACGGGAAATGAGCCACGGGATCAGCATGACGATCAAGCCAAGGAAAAGAATCCCACCTCCGATCGGCATCAAAATGGCGAATTCCTTTTTCTCCCGGAAGTCATGACGATAACGCATATCTATTCCCCCTGGTTATGAAAAAGGTAACACAGCGAATTGGCTGTTGCATATATGAAAAACTATTCATATAATAACGGCGGAACATGAATCAGCGTTCATATAAGGAGACCGTTTATGCCCAATATGCCTTCCGAAGTGATCCTCGACGAAATGGAGAACCTTCTTAACATTGCCTCCGACTTCACGAGGCTCAAGATCATGTACGCGATTTCCGAACGTGAGAAATCCGTTTCCGACATCGTGGAAGAAGTGGGGGCATCCCAATCCTTGGTCTCCCATCAGCTCAAGGTTTTGAGAAAAGCGAACCTCGTCTCCACCAGGAAAGAAGGGACCCGCGTCTATTACGCGCTGGCCGACGATCACGTCATCGCCCTTTTGAACGTCGTTTACGAACACGTTACCGAGGAGTGAACATGGGTTGCTGCTGCCACGAAGGACATTGTGAGTGTGAAGAGGAGGAGAAACGCCTCCCCCTTATCATTCGTTGCGCCATTTCCCTGGTTTTAGCTTTGCTAGGGAGGTTCCTTTTCTCAGAAGGCAACCTCGTTAGCTGGGGATTAAGCGAAACCGGAGCTTTGCTCGTCAATCTGGGCATTATGGCCGTGGCTTATCTAGTGGTCGCCTATGACGTCATCGTCGAAGCGGTCAAAGGAATCTTCAAAGAACACGACTTTTTCAATGAAAGAATCCTGATGGTCCTAACTTCCGTCGGGGCTTTCGCCCTGAGGGCGTTTGGCCCTGAGAGCAACGAGTTCCTTGAAGCGGTCCTCATCGTTTTCCTCTATCAAATCGGGGAGATGCTCGAGGACTATGCTTCGGACAAATCAAGGGATTCGATTCTAGCCTCGATCGACGT
>Ga0256404_1013994_pt1 | contig 10005 bp, 6 predicted proteins | sample RumenRJG_01DNA_FD_185990 | JGI IMG/M metagenome (GOLD analysis project Ga0256404, IMG submission 185990) | Bovine rumen microbial communities from Lethbridge, Alberta, Canada - RJG_01 | ecosystem: Host-associated > Mammals > Digestive system > Stomach > Rumen | place: Canada: Alberta | collected...
TGGGCCTAGGTATTTTAAGTATAAAGGCGAAATGCTCAATGATATCAGGGATAGAATGGGTGTATAGTAAAAAAGATATTGCCAAATAATTATTGAGGTAATAGTTGATAATCAACATATATTGTTATGTATTATTAATTCCAATTGTATTGGTTAGGAGAGTTGACAGATGGCAGTTAAAAAAACGCAATTATATGCATCGTTATGGGCGAGTTGTGATAAGCTTCGTGGTGGAATGGACTCGTCAGAATATAAGGATTATGTTCTTACGCTTCTATTCATGAAGTATGTAACTGATAAATATAAGAATAAAGGTGCTTATGAAGACATTAGAGTCTTTGATAAAGAGCATGATGATAATCCTGATCCGGATATGAGAACAGGCTGTTCTTTTGATGATTTTATTGCCCTTAAAGGTAATAAAAATATTGGAGAAGGAATGGATAAAATTATTGCGCGACTTGCTGATGAAAACACTGAATTAAAAGGTGTTATCGATATAGCGCACTTTAATGATGAAAAGAAAATTGGAAGTGGAAAGGAAATGGTTGATAAACTCACGGATCTTATTTCAATATTCCAGCGTCCTGAATTAGACTTCTCTAAGAATAAGGCTGAGGGTGATGACATTATTGGAGATGCATATGAGTATCTGATGCGGAAGTTTGCAACGGAGAGTGGTAAGAGTAAAGGTCAATTCTATACTCCGGCAGAAGTGTCAAGAATATTAGCAGAAGTTGTGGGTATTAGCCGTTGTACAGACGCGAGTGCAACAGTATGTGACCCGGCATGTGGTAGTGGAAGTTTGCTTATTAGAGCGTTGGATTCGGCTCCGTTTCCTGTAATGGGATATGGGCAAGAGAAGGAGAGTACCACGGCTGGTCTTGCTAAGATGAATGCTGTATTGCATAGAAAAGCAGAGATAACAATAAAAAGTGGTAACACATTTGCTAATCCTCAATATTTGAATAGGAGTGATAATACAGCCTTAGAACGATTTGATTTTATTGTAGCAAATCCTCCTTTTTCGATGAAAAATTGGCGTGATGGTATCGCAGGAAAAGAATATGGTCGATTTGAAGGATATGGTGATACACCACCGGAAAAGAATGGTGACTACGCATGGCTTATGCATATTTTGAAAACTTTGAAGAATAATGGAAAGGCCGCAGTCATTCTGCCTCATGGTGTATTGTTCCGTGGTAATGCGGAAGCGACGATTAGAGAGGCCATCATTAAGAAACATTGGATTAAGGGAATTATAGGTCTTCCGGCTAATTTGTTTTATGGTACGGGCATAGCAGCATGTATATTGGTTATTGATAAGGAAGGTGCTGCTAATAGACAAGGTATATTTATGATAGATGGAAGTCGTGGATATGTAAAAGACGGAAACAAAAATCGTTTAAGAGAGAGGGATATTTACAGAATCATTACAACATTTAACGAGCAAATTACGACTGACCCGAAATATGCCCGCTTTGTATCGAATGACGAGATTGAAAAGAAAAATGAATATAATCTAAATATTACGCGCTATATAGATTCTTCTGAACCTGACGACATCCAAGATATTTATGCGCATATTTATGGTGGTATCCCAGCGGTAGATGTTGATGGGCTTTCTAAGTACTGGGAAGTGTTCCCAACATTAAAGAGCGAGCTCTTGTCTGTAGTCAGTGATAAGTATTATAGTTTGAATGTAGAACATGAAAAGATCAGACAGACAATCTATAAAAATGTCGAGTTCTCTGAATATGGAGAGAAGCTTGATGAAGCATTTTCTATATGGAGGGCCAGGGAATACTCCATTCTAGCTGGATTGAATGAGGACATATCCGGAAGAGAATTAATTGTTAATCTTTCGAAAGATATTCTTGAAGAATTTGAGCATCTTACACTGATTGATAAGTATGATGTATATCAGGTACTTTTGGCATATTGGAACGAAGTTATGAACGATGATGTTTCACTAATTATCAACGAATCTGAGGGATATGCTAATGCTAGAGCAACGGACAATATCGAGGAGGAGATTAAACAGGGTAAGAACAAGGGTGAAATGAAGATTGTTGGCTGGGAAGGAAGATTGATTCCTAAGTCTATAGTTATAGATAAATTTTTCTTTGAAGAAAAGAATGCAATTGAAGAAGCAGAGAACGTGGTTGCAGAAACGGAAGCTAGGCTTTATGAGTTAATTGAGGGGACTGAAGAAGAATCGGCGCTCGCTGATATTGAAGATAATGGAAAAGTGAAAGCAAAGGATATTGAAACTAAAATTGATGAACTGACATGTACAATAGTTACTGAGGAAACAGCTGAGCTTGAAAAAATCAGGAAAGATATTAGTCTTGTAAATTCAAAAAAACGTTTAGAGAAATACCTTCCAAATCATCCTTTATGTAAGGGCGCGTTAAATGAGAAAGGTAAAATTACGAAAGCATCTATTGATTATAGACTACGCATTATCAGAACAGAGGAGTGTGTACCTGATAGTCTGCAAGAAGATGTTAAGCAGTTAAAAGATGCATTAGAATTGTGTGACAAGATTTCTGATTATAATAAGGTTGTAAAAGAACTATACAGTGAGTTAGACAAAATATGTAGAGATAAGTATGATAAATTGTCTGATGAAGAAATATATGAACTGTTAATTAATAAAAAGTGGTTTGATAGTATTTACTTGGGTGTATCTAACCTGTACGGCGATGTTTCAAACAAATTGACGAATCGTATTATTGAACTTTCGAAACGTTATGAAAAGACTTTGCCTGAATTAGAAAAAGATGTGTATATGCTTGAGAAAACTGTAAAATCACAATTAAAAGGAATGGGGTTTGAATGGTAGAAGGGTATAAAAAATCAGAAATAGGTGTTGTTCCAAAAGAATGGGATGTAAAACCATTTGGTGATGTTTTTAAGATTCTTTCTAATAACACACTATCAAGGGATTGTCTCAATTATCATAGTGGCTCTATAAAAAATATTCATTATGGTGATGTTTTGATTTTGTTTCCGGAAGTTCTTGATTGTACAAGGGATGATATTCCATATATTAATAGTGACGTATTATTAACGGGAATGTCTCTAAATGAAGGGGATATTATAATATCGGATACAGCGGAAGATGAGACTGTTGGTAAGGCTACTGAGATTTATAATAAAGGTGACATAAATGTTGTTTCCGGGCTTCATACGATTCCTTGTAGAACAATAGAAAGAAAGTATACATCGGGATGGTGGGGCTATTATATTAATTCTAAGTGTTTTCATGATCAACTCCTGCCTTATATTCATGGCACAAAAGTTTCATCAATTGCGCGTGATTCACTTTTTAAAACATTTGTTGTTGTTCCGCCAATTGAAGAACAAAAGCGTATCGTAAAAGCTCTTAGGGATATTGATAGACTAATAGAACAATCTGAACAATTGGTTAATAAATATAAATTGATAAAGGAAGGGTGTTTGCATGTGCTGTTCCCTAATGGTGAAAACAAAAAGCCAGAAATACGTATTGCGGGTTTTGATGATGATTGGGAACAGCGTAAGGTTACAGAACTAGGTGAAATATACATCGGATTAGTCACAACTATGACATCTCATTATGCTGATCATGGAGCTTTGCTAATTCGAAATTCAGATATCAAAGATAGTCATTTTGAGTTTGATAATAATCCAATTTATCTTGATGATGAATTTGCAAAACAAAATGCTTCGAGAAAACACAAGATCGGAGATGTGATTACAGTACATACTGGTGATATAGGGACATCAGCTGTAATTACAGAAAAAGAGGCAGGCTCAATAGGTTTTGCTACGATTGTCACAAGACCTAATAGGGGATTAATTACATCAGAATATTTGTGCTCTTATCTTAATACGGACACGCATAAAAACTTTGCAATGAATATTTCAACTGGAGATGGAAGAAATAATTATAATCTTAAAGACTATTATGAATGTGTTGTTCCTGTTCCAAGTATTGCTGAACAAATGAAGATAAGCAACTTTATTGATGGATTGAATAACCTTATCACCCTTCATCAGCGTAAGGTTGAAAAATATAAAATGATAAAGCAAGGAATGATTGAGGATTTAATGACAGGAAAGGTCAGATTGATATAAGGAGGCGATTGTCAGATGAGTGTTGGTGATGCCGAAAGAAAAACACAAAAAAGACTGGTTGATTTCTTTAAAAATCCAGATATATTAGGTTATCAGTACATTGGTAATTTATCTGAACAGCAAAACAAAAATATCAAAGATGAAAGACTTCGTCAGTACCTTCAGTTGAAAGGCTATTCTGACAAGTTGATTGATAAAACTATCACACAACTACATCAGGAATCAACAAATCTATCTAGAGGTATTTATGATGCTAATAAGACCGTATATTCTAGGCTGAAATATGGTATACCAGTGAGTGAAAACCCTGAGAAGCCGCCTGTCACAGTGCAGCTAATTGATGAAGAGAATCCGTTAAACAATGACTTTGCTATTGCCGAAGAAGTGACAGTTGTTGAGCAGTCTGAAAAACGACCGGATCTTGTTATTTATCTGAACGGAATAGCTGTAGCCATTATTGAACTTAAGCGAAGTAGTACCTCTGTATCCAAGGGAATTCGCCAGAATTTGACAAACCAGAAAAATGCGTTTATTCAAGGTTTTTTTACAACTATGCAGTTTTGTATGGCGGGAAACGAATCTGAAGGATTGCGTTATGGTACATTGCTTACTGGTGAAAAATTCTATATGGAATGGAAAGATGATGGTTTTAAGGAGCATAACGAGGAACGTAATTCTGTAGACGTTCGAATTAGTGAGAAATGTGCCAGCATAGATAATAAGTTGCTTAGTTCAATATATGCAATGTTTGATAAAGAGCGATTTATTGATCTTATTATGAATTTTGTCGTGTTTGATAAAGGCATAAAAAAAGTATGCCGTTATAATCAATATTTCGGAGTAAAGCGTACACAGCAAAGACTAAATAATTTGGATGAGGAATTACATAATCCTAATAGAGAAATTGAAAATCCACTAGGTGGTATTATATGGCATACGCAAGGATCCGGCAAGACATTAACAATGGTATGGCTTGCAAAGTGGATTCTGACTCATTGGGAGGAACTTAATCCTCGTGTGCTTATTGTTACAGATAGGGATGAGCTTGATGAGCAGATTGAAAAAACATTCACGGGAGTTGATGAAAACATTGTGCGAACCAAGAGTGGAAAGGATCTTTTAAACCGTTTGAATTCGTATGATGATTCACTGATTTGCTCTCTTGTGCATAAGTTCGGGCGAAGAGGTGGCGAAGCTACTGAGAGCGATTATGATAAGTATATAGATGAGCTGAAAGCCTCACTTCCATCTGATTTTGAGGCAAAGGGGAATTTGGTAGTGTTTGTTGACGAGTGTCATAGAACACAGTCAGGCAAACTTCATACTGCAATGAAAGCTATAATACCTAATGCTGTATTTATCGGATTCACTGGAACACCGCTTTTGAAGAAGGATAAGAAGATTAGTATTGAGGTGTTCGGAAGCTATATTCATGCTTATAAATACAATGAAGGTGTTGCTGATGGTGTTGTGTTGGATTTGCATTATGAATATCGAGATATTCCACAGGATTTGTCATCACAGAACCGTGTGGATCAGTGGTTTGATGTAAAGACAAGAGGTCTTTCGCCACGCGCTAAAGCAAAATTGAAAGAAAAATGGGGAACGATGCAGAAAGTATATAGTTCTCGTTCGCGTCTTGAAAAAGTGGCTTGGGATATTATTCAGGATTTTGATATGGAGCAGCGTCTTATGGATGGTAATGGAAATGCTATTCTTGTAGCTGATTCTATTTCTACTGCCTGCAAATACTATGAGATCTTTCAGCACATGGAATTTAAGAAGTGTGCCATTATTTCATCCTATACTCCTAATAAAGGGGAGCTTCGTACGGATACCGTCAGTGATGAGGATGATACTGAAACTTTCTTGAAGTATGAAACCTATCTTAAAATGCTTGGCCTTAATCCTAATGAACTTCCTAATGCTGGATCAATTAAATCCAAGGTAGAAGAATTTGAAAACGAAGCAAAAAGAAAATTTGTAGAAGAGCCTGCAAACATGAAGCTTTTAATTGTTGTAGACAAGTTGCTTACCGGTTTTGATGCTCCATCATGTACTTATTTGTATATAGATAAAAAGATGCAAGATCATGGCCTTTTCCAAGCTATTTGTCGCGTTAATCGTCTTGATGATGATACAAAGAAATTTGGCTATATTGTAGACTATAAACAACTTTTTGGAAAGCTTCAAACAGCTATGAATGATTATACTTCAGGAGCACTTGAGGGATATGATAAAGAAGATATAAAGGGACTTATAAAAGACCGTCATGATGAAGCGGTTGCATATTTTAATGAGGTTTATGATAATGTGGAGTTACTTTGTGAAGGAGTAGAAGAGCCTCGTGAAGAGTTACAATATATTCACTATTTTTGCGGTGTTTCAGGACAATCTGAAGAAAGTGATGAAATATATGCACGATTAAGAGAGAAACTATATCGTTTGGTAAGTAGTTTATTAAGAGCGTTTTCAGAGGCGAAACCATATCTTGTTGATGAAATATCTACTGTCGAGTTGAATGAATATGATAAAAAGGTTACATTTTATCTTGAATTAAAGAAAATGATTGGCACGGCAAGTGGTGATTTCTTAGATTTGAAGGCATATGAGCCGGATATGAGAAAAATGATTGATAATTATATTACTGCATCTGACGCAATGAAGATAGGAGATTTTGATGATCTTACACTCCTCGATTTTGTTGAACAACAGGGTGAAACACTTAAGAATGGTAATGATGGTGGGCATAAAGAAGGTGCTGCTGAAGCTATAGAAAACAATATACGTAGAAAGGTTATAGAGAAAGTTGCTATTAATCCCCGATACTATGCAAAGATGTCTGAGATATTAGATAAGCTTATTGAGGAGAGGAAACAGGGAGTTATTGATTATGCTGAAATGCTAGATAGATATATAAAACTAGCTAAAGATGTTGAATGTCCAGAAGATAATGATAAGTATCCGGAGAGTATTCGAAAGAGTAAGGCACTTATGGCGATTTATGATAATATTGGAGAAGATGAAGATATTGCAATAAATATTCATGAGTCGGTAAAGAAACAGGCATTATCAGGGTTTAGAGATAATCCGGTTGTTATTAGAAGAATAAAGAAGTCTTTATATGAAATTTTGAATGATGAGGTAGAAGTAGAACGCATCTATAAGATTATTGAAAAACAGGAGGAATACTAATGCGCATTATTGTTTCTGAAATTCCAATAGATGTGCAAAAAAAGGATATAAAAAATATGCATCTTCAGGTTAAGCCACCTGATGGTCATGTTGTAATATCTGCGCCTTTATCAGTGGATGATAAAGTAATAGAGGCATATGCAAGAACGCAAATGAGGTTCATAAAAAGGTCTATAGGGAGATTCCAAGATCAATCTAGGGCGTCGAAGAGACAATATATATCGGGTGAGACTATATATATTTGGGGTAAACAATACTATCTTGTATTTGAGCCGAATAATTATAGGAATAGTTTTGTTATTCATAATCAAAATATAATTCTATCGATGAACTCGAATAGTACAGTTAAACAACGTGAGTCATATGTTAGAGAAGAATATAGGAAATTGTTAAAGGAAGAAATTAATAAGCGTCTTCCTAAATGGGAAAAAACTACAGGACTACAATGTGACTCTTGGCAAACAAAGTATATGGTAACAAAATGGGGTAGCTGTAGTATTGATAAAAGAAAGCTATGGTTTAATTTACAACTTGCACAAAAGCCAGTAGAGTGTTTGGATTATGTAATACTTCATGAATTGACGCATTTACTAACTCGAAAGCATGATGAGGTATTTGTCAACAATATGGACACATATATGCCTAATTGGCGTGAGATTAGAAAGGAGTTAAATGATAGTAGACTCGACTATTACGAAGCATCATTAAGCGCAAACAATTAGTTGGCAATAATTCGAATTAAGTATAATAATCTCCATATGAATGTATATAGAATCACCAAAATCGAAGAAGACGACTTCGGCTGTGAAGATAGAATAGAGGGCTATAAGCCACGAGTCCTTGTCTATCTTAAGTCAGAAGACCATGAGACCAGCATTAAGCAAGTAGATCAGTATCTATACGATAATGATATTGATGTTGGCGACAAAGTGATAATCGGAGAAACCGGATTATTGGAGAAGGTTTTATAATAAGAGAGAGCTAGACAGAGAAGCATGAATGAACTAGGTAGGGAGAAAAGCCAAACGATGTTTGGCGAATTGTGAGAGGTATTTGTAGATGAGTAAAAAGAAGGATAATACTGATATTATGGATATAGAAGGATTGGATAATCTTTTAGATGATTCAGTTGTACTAATAAGATATGCGAGAAAACTCGCTGCTAGGCAGGTTAATATAATCCAGATTTTAACATACTATACACTTGGGAAATGGATAGTTGAAGTTGAGCAGAATGGGGAGAGCAGGGCAACATATGGCAAGCATGTAATTGAAAGATTATCAAAGAAGCTGAACGAAGAATTTGAAAAAGGCTTTTCAAAATCAAATCTCAAATATGCCAGACAATTCTACCTAACATATAAAGACCGAATACCACGAACACTGTTTGAGAAATTCGCTATAGAAAAAAGCCAAACATTGTTTGGCGAATTGGAGAAGAATCCTCCGTTTGAGCTTCCATGGTCGCATTATCTTCAGCTTATGAGAATAGAAGATAAGGATGAGCGTTCTTTCTATGAAATAGAGGCAATATCTGGTAATTGGAGTGTTCGGACTCTTCAGAGGCAATACAATTCATCGTATTATGAAAGGCTTGCATTAAGCAGAGATAAAGACAGTGTAAAGGCACTTGCAGTAGAGGGTAATCAAATAACCAAACCAACAGACATAATAAAACAGCCTACCGTTTTGGAGTTTCTTGGGTTGGAAGAACAGGATAGGTATGTGGAGCCTGACTTAGAAACGGCAATTATTGACAAATTACAAAGATTTCTTCTTGAGATGGGAAAAGGATATCTGTTTGAAGCACGCCAGAAAAGGTTTACGTTTGGTGAGGACAACTATTACGCAGACTTGATCTTATATAATCGTCTACTAAGATGTTATGTGGTTATTGACCTAAAAACTGATAAGATAAGGCATGAAGATTTGGGACAGATGCAGATGTATGTAAACTATTATGACAGATATGAAAAAACAGAAGAGGAGAATCCGACAATCGGTATATTGCTTTGCAAAGAGAAAAATGATGCGTTGGTAGAGATTACACTTCCAGAAGATGCTAATATTTACGCCTCAGAATATAAACTATATCTGCCTGATAAGAAATTATTGCAAGAAAAGCTGAAAGAATGGCTGGCAGAGGAAGGAGTGGATACTGATGAAATTTAATAAAAAAAGAATGAACCAGGTTACGTTACGCTGGATATTTTGTTTAGAAGCAGAGATGTTGAAAAATCGGGTACATGGTTTCAAAGAGTGAATGATTATTGCAAGCAACAGAATGTGACTTGGGATTTTAGAAAAGAGGCATATGGATTCTATTTTGAGTTTATCAGGACAAATGGCAATTCGGTTGCACAACGAAAAAACTGTCGAGACTGTCGTTTTGTTGAGCAAACAAAAAGTGCTTTCGAAAAATGTATCAAACTGCAAAAAGTCACTCAGAAAAGTGCAGAAAGAACCTTGAAAGTCGCTTGGAAAAGTGCAATAATTGCGTTGGAGGGAACACAAATGTTTAGACGGAAAATAACCGAAGAAATCTTTAAGTGGAAAAACAGCACAGGTAAAAAGAAAGCTCTTGTGATAAAAGGGATGCGTCAGATCGGCAAGACCTTTATCGTACAGGCTTTTGCCAATGAAAACTATGAAAATGTTGTCTACATTAACTTTAAGGATAACGAG
>Ga0256404_1013995_pt1 | contig 10004 bp, 9 predicted proteins | sample RumenRJG_01DNA_FD_185990 | JGI IMG/M metagenome (GOLD analysis project Ga0256404, IMG submission 185990) | Bovine rumen microbial communities from Lethbridge, Alberta, Canada - RJG_01 | ecosystem: Host-associated > Mammals > Digestive system > Stomach > Rumen | place: Canada: Alberta | collected...
GAATATTTAATAAAATAGCCAAAAACAGCCCAAAAACGGGCCCTTTTCATGTGCCGGATGTCTGAATTTAAGAAAATTTACACATAATAGCATGGGTGAGCCGAGGGTCTGCTGCAATGTGGGTTAGCGACTGGATAGATTCAATTCCTGGTGAGATTATAATAAAGTGGGGAATGGCTACACATTCTACATCAAATATTCGAGCTATAGTTGCATTGGGTTATGGCATTTGATTCTGAGAAATGGGCTTTGTCGTTCTACGGAGTAGTTGACGAACAGTTGCAGATTGAAACTGATATGTTTCAATTGCATATCTACAGGAAAAGTGGTATAGAGAAACCTGAAGCAACAAGAGGCGAAGGTACTCTTGACATCTTTATACCACAGGATTGGAAGATGGAAAAGTACAAATGCCAGGAACAACTTCGTAGACTGTTGCTTTCCGAGGTGAAAGAACAAGCAAAGATAATCTTTGAGCAACGGACAATGTATTTTGCCGAACGTTATGGCATACCATGTAAGCGAGTTGAACTGGAAACACGATACAATTATATTGGAAGATGCTATAAAGACAAGAGGATGATAAAATACAACCCTTGGGTTATCTGTGGCTCCTATAGACGACATATCGACTATCTCGTATGCCATGAGCTTGCGCATTTTTTCCAGCTCAACCACAGTCCTGAATTTTGGAAAATTGCCGAACGGTTATATCTTGGTCTGGATCTTAACGCTCAGACGACATGTGAGACCATTTATCAAGTCAATAATGAATTCGCTGATAATATGGTCTTTATTCTTCTCAGATACTGGGGGCAGCCTTCTTATTTGAAGGCATTCTTCTGGGATGGGCTTGTAAAACACAAGACTCCTCTTATTATTCCCAGTTACGTGGAAACACCTAATGGGAAAAAGAAAGATGGAATATATACTACATTTGGAATAAGGATTTGATGTCCTACATATTGTTTCACTTAAAATTATTATTTTATGGCACTTTGGAGAATTGTAGTCAAGAACAGCGGTAACGCTGCTTGCAAGAACAAGAGACAACGCCTTGAAAAAGGTATGTTCATCGAAACAAGCACAACATCCACGACACCGCCAATAGGTGTTACTCGCGAGCAGCCGATGTTGGCTCAGCTTTTCATGAACAAGTATGGCATTGAGATTGATTCACACCATATGAATCGGTCGTATTTTGACTGTGACAAGATTGGGTGATGACTTTAAGCAGAGGACAACGTATTTGGCTCTGTGCAAATTCACAAACAATGGTTGCTGCGCAAAATTACAAGCAGTGACCATTTTTATTTGGTGTGCAAAGCTGGGCATCCCGTTTTTACTGAATCCCTTCAGACGACGTACTAATACGGTCACTTATTCCTTGATTTGTATTGGAGTGTATGAAGAACACACCACCATATTGGGTAGTCTTATCCAATTGATAAGCCAAGAAACCAGACAATAACGGCTTGCCTTGGAATGGCAGACTTCAATCAAGCAAAGCGATGATAGGGTATTAGGCTGCCCTTCCTTACCGTTGAATGGCTAACGGAGCGAGCTCCGACGTGTCGGAAAAGGATTTTTGGAACCTCGCGAAACTGCTGTGAAATTTAACGTCTGGGGACGCTTGCGTCTAACAGTGTTTTGAAAAAACGCTAAGCCTAATTAGAGTTAACAGAAATTAACTCGGTTCGAAAGCGCAAATTCTGCTGCGCGGAGCAAGTTCGTTTGAAGTATGAAAAAGTTGCTGTAGTAATGGCTGTGTTCCACCAGTTCCAATTCGCACAGATGAGAGTCGCTCGATGAGATTTCAAAGTCACTACAAACCCCATTTGCTTGCAATTTTATCTGGTCAGTCTCCCGAGCCTCGAATGAAGGCAGGGGTATTAGGCTTCCCATGACTTTGAAAAAGTGGCATCGGCAAGCCGATTAGACTGACTGGATAAAATTGCCAGAGATTCATCGCTGCCATTCATGGCCGACCATGTGTGGGAACTTCTTCATGCCAGATTTCGTGACCCCTGCTTGCAGATTTATCTGGTCAATTCTCCGTCCGATGAAAATCGGAACGGGTAGTGAGCTTCCCGATATTTGAAAAATGTGGCACATGGGCAAGCCCAGTGCCCCGTAGGTTTGAAAAATGGCTAAACAGGTGTGGACGGATGGCCTTGCCAACGTGTAAGCTTCTACAAAGACTCGAAAATGGCTTCAGGAAGCGTCAGAATCCTTTCGTGGGTAATGACACATCTGGGATGGCAAAAAAAACCACGAATTAGGGCATTTCTGAGGCTTCTGGGGCTTCGGCTGCCTGAATGATAAGACATCGCATCGGTTTCAGGGCGAGAACATTTCCGACGGCCTACTGTCGCAAATCTTTGAAAGAAGGGAAAAGGAAAATGAGCATATAGGGATAGTTAAGTGCCTAGAAATCTGCCGTGCATTTCCAGCCCATTGGCATAACAAGATTTGCTGCGCATTTAACCACATCTGCAAAACGCATGTCGAAACCACCCATTTGAGTCGGATTGTATATCACCTATAGGACTATACTCAATATAGGGTTATACAACAGGTATCTACAAAGGGGATTGTTGAAACTCAGTTATAGTATAACGATATATTTGTATAGGACTATACATTACCATGCCGTCATGCTGTTGAAAAACTGTACACCTATATCCCTATGCATTCATACATGCTATATCCCTATACAGATGTACTTGATATAACCCTATACAGGTATACTTGCTATACCCCTATACCGATATACTTGGTATAACCGTATATGCCAATATCCACCATAGGTGTGTACAAACTATACACGAGTCCACTTGGAAAAGTCCAAAATTGCCAATCCTCAACTTGTAATACATTGATAATCAAATAGAGTTTTTTAGAAAATCTACTTTTTCAAGTGGACCCATACACTTATACTCTGTATATCCTTATACACACTTATAACGCTATACGGATAGTAAGCATATACAAGGTATCTGCTAATACAGGATATACCCCTATATGTCGTGGATGTGTATATACCTATATGCTTATACTCTTCCATGGTGTATAGGGGTGCCATCGTTATATGGCTATACAAAAAGTGCAGACAGGGAACCAGTATTCAGTTCTACGTCTGCACAACAGGATAAACGGTGTTACAGTCAGAAGAGTTCTTCAGACGGCTGGCTGGGTTCAATCTGAATCGGGCCCCGTTTCTTCTCATACTTGGCAATGCATTTGGAGAACATGCTTTCCACAACTGCCCTGACGGTTAAGTGCTCTTGCCAGGCGATAGCCCTGACTTTTGCTATGAGGTCTTTGTCACAGATGCAAGAGAAATGCCCTGCTTTGTCAGCGGTCGCGCCGTTGGTATTTTCATTGCCCTTCCTCTTGCGACCACGCTTGCGAACAGTCTTCTCTCCTGCACTTGGTTCATGTTCTTCTTTTATGGTCTTTTGCCCAGAGTCTTCAGTGAGGTCTGCTACAGTCTGATCCGTGATGGCAGGAGTATCTTCCTGCTGTGGCAGAAACTCTGGCTTCTGCGGTGTTGAAAACTTATTGCCGAAGATACCACTGAAAGTATTGTCTGCTTCCATCATACACCACCTCCTTCCTGCAACTCATTGATAATAGGCTCAAAGGCATACTTGACTGCATTCATCTGATATGTAGTCAGCGGAAGCAGCGTATTGTAGTCACTGATGACCACGCTTCGCTTTATTCGCGGAGTTACTGTGCCATAGGCTTTCAGCTGCTCAATGGCCTTGTCTCTTTCCTGCTGAAGGTGCTCACGCCTTTCTTCGACCGACACAATGCCATTGGGGACGAAGAATATCTTCGCTCCGAAATGAGCCTTGAATGTCTCACAGAACATCTGCGTGGCATCAAGGGTATCGCTGTCATAGTGAATAGGTATCACTGCAATATCTGCATTGGAATAGATGACTTCGAGGTTCGGGTCAACGAGGTTGCCCGGACAGTCAATGATGACATCGTAAGGCAACTGCTTCAAGCCCTCCATGATTATTGCCACCTCTTCAGGAGCCCTGTCCCTGAGCGTGTTTATCTCCCAGGGCAGAGAGGCATCGGGATCCTGCTGTAGGTCACGCTTGCGATGACGGAACAAGGACTGCTGAAGGTCGGCATCGACTACGGCAACAGTTCTGCCGCTGTTGGCAAGGTAGGTGGCAAAGATACCACAAAGGGTCGTCTTGCCTACGCCTCCTTTTACGTTAGTGTATAATACAATCTTTCCCATAGTTATTCAGATGATTAGTTGATAAACAAGTTCGTTGTCACTCGACAGGTTCGGTGTGACCTTTTCTCCGTGCTGCCAGCCAAGCAGACACTTGATGTCTGTGACGGATGACACGTTACCCGTGCTTACCTTGACGAGTCCGTCGGCCTCCAGTTCCTTCAGGAAACGGGTGACGGTACTGCGGTTGCAGCTCCATTCCTTGCCAAGCTCGGAATGCGAAGCACCTACCTGTCCCGTCTGAATGCTGTAACCGATACCGCGCTTTGTCTGCGTGCCATCGGTTTCTGCGGCATGACGGAGTAATGAGAAGAAACGGAACATCCTCTGTCTTGGCTTCAGGTCTTTGGCAAGATTGTCAATGTCCTGTAGCGACAGGGAAAGGATGAGCCGTGTTTCAGAATGAGAGTTCTCCATAGGCATACATATTTATATATGGTTATACATGGGTTCTTTCAGAACGAGGAACGCTGAGACCAGAGAGGTGCAAGGCAGCTTCCTCCCTAATCTCGTCCTCGGACTTCACCTTCACGTTGCGCACCCAGTCAAGCAAGGCACTCTTCTCGAAGAAGATCAGTTTGCCTGCCGGCTTATAGTAAGGAATCTGTGAGAAGTGCGTCATCTTGTAGAGGGTGCTCTTCTTCACACCGAGGAAGGCAGCGGCTTCCTCCAGGTTCAACACTTCCTTGGAGGCAAAGCAGATGCGCTCCAACTTATCAACACGTTCTTGCAGCTCAGCGAACTTTCGCTCCTGCTCGGGAACCTGTCCCGAAATGTTTGTTGTCTTATTTTCCATCGCTTATCTTATTTTTATATTAAATGTCAACTATGATTTTCACGCGTTATTTTGATTTTCGTGCTGCAAAGGTAAGTGTTTTCTTTCAATGAAAATCAATGCTTTAATTTATTTAATAAATTGATATTAAGCGATTTACTGAACAATGATTAAAGCTTTAAGTGTAAAATGAATTGCACCTGTAGCTGTCAATCAGACTGGCAAATCAAGTGGCAAGCCGTCAATGGGAGGACGGCCACATCATTTTGTGAAATAAGACAGAAAAATCAAACGACAAGTGGCAATTCGCCTGTCAAATGTAGTGGCAAATGAGTCGCGTGTTTAACTGGCAAATGGCGTATCGCCCATCTGGTCAAAAGTCGCATAAAAAGGCAAAAACGGCTTTAACATCTTTTAAGCCGTCTTGCTCGCTATACCCTTCAAAAAGCGCACAATTTGGCCTTTGGGTGTCATAGAATTATGGTCAGGTTGAAGGACGATAGGGAAAGGAAGAGGGATGCCGAAGGGCAGTTCTACTGGGAAACCGATGCGTTCATGGCATTGGGAGTTGTCTTTTCAAGGATTCCTTCCTGCTTGATGATGGCATCCTCCAGTGTCGAATCCAGAACCTCTGCATATACTCTTGTCGTGTTGATGCTGGCGTGGCCCAGAAGCTTGCTGACCACATAGAGGTCTTTGCTGGCTTTCAAGGTTAGGGTAGCGAAAGTATGGCGGCTGGTGTGGAAAGAGATGGACTTATCAATCTTCGCTGCCTTTGCAACACGTCTCACATGGTCATTCAAGGTTGCCGAGGTGGATGGCAGTTTGGCAAATACAAGACTGGTATCATCTGTTTCATCCTTACGCTTCGGCATCCAGAGCATGGCATTCATACTGAGCGGAACGAAAATCGGCTTCTTGGTCTTGACCATAGTGGTGCGTACATGGGGGATGCCGTTGATACCCTGGATGTCACACCATCGGAGAGAACGGATGTCGCTTATACGAAGCCCTGTGAAGCAGGAGAAGACGAAGGCCATCTTGCACTCTTCGGCTACAGCAGTAATCTTCTCACATCTTGCCTCCATGAAACGCTTCACTTCGTCAATGGTAAGATAGGTGCGTGTAGATGCAGGTGTTACCAATGTCTCTTTCTCTGAGAGTGCACCGAAAGGATTATGACCGATAATGTCTTCCTTCACAGCTACGTTGAGTATCGTGGCAAGCAACAGCTGATATTGCTTCAAGGTGCCAGCGGAAAGATGACGGACATTTTTCTTGCAAATGGCTATCGTGTGGTCGTTCTGAAGGTATTGAAGAAAACTGACAAGAAAGTTCTTTTCAATCCTGCCAATCCTTGGGTCACGCTTTTTGGCGGACACAAGGTATTCCTCAACAAGTTCTTTGATATGGTTGATGTTCCAGAGCACATTTTTGGAGCATCCAGTCTTTTCCTTCATGTCATAGACTGTCTGAATCCATTCGGTCAGCCTGGGAGTCTTGTTTTTCTTGTCCCCGTCTGCGTTCGCGTCCATTCTTGAATGTCGCCCTTCAGGGTTAATCGTCCGCTCCGCCTTGATTGCCGTTGCCTTCTGCATGGCAGCTGCATTCAGCCGACGGGCATCTGGCGCATTGTCGGGAACAAGGTAAAGGTCGAGGAATTCATATTCCCGCTTGCCCTTGTCATAATAGTCAAGGTAGAGACTGGCATTGCCGTCCTTCAAAGGCTTCTGTCGGAGGGTTATCTTCATGTCAACTTATTCTATATAGTTGTCAATAGTCAAAGATGTTGTCAAGCAGATGGATGGAATCCACTTTCTTCTGGTCTATGATTTTGGCATAGACGGTAGTCGTACTGACGTTGGCATGTCCCATGAGCTTGCTGGTCGTATAAAGGTCTGCCCCCAGGGTGAGCATGGTCGTGCCGAATGTGTGGCGGCTCGAATGGAAAGTGACGTGCTTGTCGATTTCTGCGTTTTTGCACCATTTCTTGATACTCATGCCAAGAGCTGCACTGGTTTTCGGCAGCTTGAAATATGGCTCGTCTGAGTTGGGGGCTTCTGGCAACCATTGCAGGGCTTCCTGTGACAGGGGAACTGTCACCTTACGTTTGGTTTTCTGCATCACCACGTCAATATAGAGCCCTTTGTCATCCGCAGTCTTCCTGATATTGGCAGGGGTGAGTTGGCGGATGTCGCTTATACGCAGTCCGGTGAAGCAAGAGAACATGAAGGCTTGCTTCACCGCCTTGTTAGGGCAGTCGGCAGCAGCAAGGCGTTTCAACTCGTCGATGGTCAGGAACTCGCGGTCGCTTTCCTCCATCGGGATTTTCTCCTTCGCCGAGAGTTGGCTTAACGGGTTCTTCGTAATCAGGCCCTCGCTGACAGCCTTGTTGAGCGATGCTGAAAGAACATGCTGGTAGAAATAGCCAGTGTTCTGACTGATTATTTCTTCCCTATCTTTGGAAACCTGGTTCTTTGCCGAACGGAGATAGGCAATGAAGCCACGGCAGAAGTCCTTGGTCACATCCGAAAGGCGTATATGCTCCTGATGGCTCTGTTTGAGGTATATCTCCAGATGCATCAGCGTTTTCTCTCGGCTTGCAATCGTACTGCTGGATATTCCTGTTTCCTCTGAGTACTTCTTCAGCCAGTTGGTAAGCAGGATGTCTGCTTGCTTAATCTGCTCCCATTTCTCAATGCCGGACCTCTGTAGCTGGAGGATGCGCTCGGACTTTATCATTTCGGCCTTGGCCATGATTTCCGTATTCTTTATCTTGTCAGCGGATGACTGTTCTGGCACAAGGTAAAGTTCAAGGAACTCATACTTGCGTACACCATGATAGTATATGTCAAGATAGAGGCTGATGCTGCCTCCTTTCAGTTTCTTCTGTCTGATTCGCACAGGCTCTTTCGCCTTGATTACCTTCTTCGGTCTTGCCATAGTTGTATGAGTTTCTTGTTATACAATACTGTTTGCCGGAATGCTTCGGACGTATGTTCCGAATTGCGGTGCAAAGATAACAAAAACTTTTGAATTGAGTAACAAAATAGTCACAAATATTTGGATAAAATAACAATCAGAGGTAATATAAGTCAAAAATATCAAAACACAGAAACAATTTATAAAGTATTGTTATAAAGTAAGATAAGATAACTTTGTTTCGATTTTCTTTGATTTGATATTTTGCAAAAATTCAAAGTAAAGGTTTAGAAGTGAAACATTTATTTTTTACGTTGCTTTAAGAGTTGGCAAGGAAAGTATGGGAATGCAAGGAATTACCGAATTATTTCACCCTTGGGCCACGAAAAGTTTTTATTGGCTGACACAGACGGCAAAAAGTTTTTGAAAAAATCCGAGGAATAAGGCACCTGGTACTTGCAGAATACGGCTTGCACTAACTTTGCGACGGAAAAAGTAATTGTACTCGCTTCGCCCGGAAAAGTCATAAATGAAGAAGTCGGAATAAGAACAATTCAGTGACAGATACGAAAAGTAGGATGCCCGACAGTCCAATGCTCATACAAAGCACGTCATGGCCATCGGACGGAGAAAGACACGCGAGGGGCTGCGCTTCATTCTGCTTTAAGTAGGAAGTATGGAGAACGGAGGATGCCTATCGACAGACAAAGGGACAGTGCAGTGGAAGGTTACAGCCGAAGAGTGGAAATAGAGATTAAGGATGTTCAGCTATGAGCTGTCCAGTAAGGCTGCGGTATGAGATTCGACAAAAGAAAGGAGGTAAAATGAGAAAAAGCAAGAAGAAGGTCAAGTGAGCCTCTTTTATAATAAGGATTAGTAAAAAATCAGCAATAAAAAATGTTTTATATCACCTTTTTATAACAAAAAAGGCATTTATAAATGGTTAAGGTATATAAATTCGGCAATACATTTTGCTTATTGCCGAATTTATATTATATTTGCACTCAAATTTGAGTGTTTATGAACGTATGTAAGAAACAAATTCTAGAATATGCCCGGTCAAACCAGAAAGTTAATGCCACAGTATTGGCATCTGCTTTTGGCATGAAACCTGTCACTGCTCGGCAGTACCTCTGTGCATTGGCTAAAAGCAATGCACTAGTACGAGTTGGACATGGAGTATATGCTATTGACTATAAGCAAACATTCACTTACAAACCTTCAGCGTTAGCTAAGGAAATATATTTGAAGATGAAATCTGAACTTCCGTTTACTGATTTTTGTGTCTACGACGGAAACATATTATCTCCCATTCAACATCATCTGTCAATCAATCATGCAATATACGTAGAGACAAATCGTGATGCTGTTGAATCGGTGTTTTGCCGTTTGAAAGAACTTTATAAGAGCGTATTTCGACAACCCAATCTCGCTTTTATGAATGATTACATTGACCTACGAGAAGAATGTTTCATTGTAAAGCCATTGGTAACGGAGTCGCCTCTGATGGAGGTTGACGGTATAAAAGTTCCTACACTAGAGAAACTATTAGTTGATACACAGAAAGATGTCGATTTTGACTACATGCAGGGCTGCGAGGCTTCCTATCTGTTTAAGATGGCACTTAGCCAATACTCGGTCAATTATCAGCGACTAATGCGATATGCTAAACGCCGAAACATAGGTGTTAAAATAGAAGCACTTTTAAATTCAACCAAGAATAAATTTAGATAGAGGCAAAATTGCAATAATTAAATATAATAGAATTATTTTCAACCTCTGCCACAGTTTGGCGTACCCTTGTCATACTTTTGCAGAAAAAACATAGAAATATGGATAACGACAGAGGACAAAGTCTGATAACCAAATACGTCTGGGTGATAGAGACCATCTATCGCAGACGTAAGATCTCGTTCAAGGAACTGAACGAGCTATGGCTTCGCGATGACATTAGCAGAGGTGTGGATATCCCCAAACGTACCTTCGACAACTGGCGTTATGTTATCTGGGATATGTTTGGCATCAACATCGCCAATGAAGGGCGTG
>Ga0256404_1013998_pt1 | contig 10003 bp, 13 predicted proteins | sample RumenRJG_01DNA_FD_185990 | JGI IMG/M metagenome (GOLD analysis project Ga0256404, IMG submission 185990) | Bovine rumen microbial communities from Lethbridge, Alberta, Canada - RJG_01 | ecosystem: Host-associated > Mammals > Digestive system > Stomach > Rumen | place: Canada: Alberta | collected...
GAGATTTCCGCCTCGCTGTACGCTTCGCCCTTTGCAAAGAGCGCGGTGGTCGACAGCCTCGATGTGGTAATCCTCGGCGCAACAGAGATAGACGTGGACTTCAATATAAACGTTCACACCGATTCAAACGGCCGCATCATGGGCGGCAGCGGAGGCCACAGCGACACGGCGGCGGGCGCGAAGCTCGCCATGATAATCGCACCGCTCTCAAGGGCAAGGCTGCCGATAGTTACCGACCGCGTGAACTGCATCTCCACCCCTGGAAGCACGATCGACGTGTTCGTTACCCAGAAAGGCGTTGCGGTGAACCCGAAGAACGCTGAACTTCGCCAAAGGCTGATCGACTCGGGCGTTAAGGTGCTCGATATCCGCGAGCTCAAAGCGCTTGCCGAGGATAGAAGCGGCGTTCCGATGAAGCCCGCTATCGGCGAAAGGGTCGTTGCCGAGGTCATCTACCGCGACGGAACGGTTATCGACCGCATACGCGAAGTCAAAGAATTTTAATAAATAACAGGTGAAAACATGAGAGAAATAGATGCAAAACTGATCACCGAAACCGTGGCTGCGCTCGCGGTCGAAGCAAACTGCATACTGCCTTCGGATATCAAATCGAGGATCGAGAAGGCGCGAAGCGAGGAAAAATGGGAAACCGCGCAGGGCATACTCGATAAGATCATCGAAAACTACGGCATCGCCGCGAGGGACAATATGCCCATCTGCCAGGATACGGGCGTTTGCTGCGTTTTCCTTAAGATCGGGCAGGACGTGCATATCGCGGGCGATCTCACCGAGGCCGTGAATGCCGGCGTTAAAAAGGGCTACGGCGAAGGCTATCTTCGCAAATCCGTGGTCGGCGATCCGCTCAAGAGGGTAAACACCGGCGACAACACCCCCGCAATGCTCTATACCGAGATAGTTCCGGGCGATAAGCTCGAGATAACCGTCGCGCCCAAGGGCTTCGGCAGCGAGAACATGAGCCGGCTCAAGATGCTCAAGCCCTCGGACGGCATCGAGGGCGTTAAGGCGTTCGTGCTCAAAACCGTTGAAGAGGCGGGACCGAACCCCTGCCCGCCCATCGTCGTCGGCGTGGGCATCGGTGGCACCTTCGACAAGGCGGCGTACCTCGCCAAAAAGGCGCTGATGCGCAGCGCCGAGGAGCGCAATTCGGACGAATTCTATGCCGAACTTGAAAATGAGCTGCTTGAGAAGATAAACGCGCTCGGCATCGGGCCGCAGGGCTTTGGCGGCAGGACCACCGCGCTTGCGGTGAATATCGAGACCATGCCCACCCATATCGCGGGTCTGCCTGTGGCGGTGAATATCAACTGCCACGTAACGCGCCATAAGAGCGCGGTGCTGTAAGCGGAGGAAAAACCTATGGAAAGAAAGATAAATCTGCCCATCACAAGGGAAATGGCAAGGACTATTAAGAGCGGCGAAAGCTGCCTTCTTTCGGGCGTTATCTACACCGCGAGGGATGCGGCGCATAAGCGCCTTGTGGAACTGCTCGAAAAGGGCGAGAAGCTGCCCTTTGATATCGAGAACGCTACCATCTACTACGTTGGCCCCACTCCCGCAAAGCCCGACCAGGTGATCGGCTCGGCGGGTCCCACCACCAGCTACCGCATGGATGCCTACTCGCCCGCGCTGATCGCGGCGGGGGAGACCGGCATGATCGGCAAGGGCAAGCGCGGCGCGGAGGTCGTTGAAGCGATGAAAAAGTACGGCGCGGTGTATTTCGCGGCGATCGGCGGCGCGGGCGCGCTGCTCTCAAGCTGCATCAAATCCGCCGAGGTAGTGTGCTATGAGGATCTCGGCGCGGAGGCCGTAAGAAGGCTTGTTGTTGAGGATCTGCCCGTTGTCGCCGTTATCGACAGCGATGGCAGCAACCTCTATGAGAACGGCAGAAAGGCCTATCTTGAAAGCGAAAAGAACTGACACTCTGATAGAAAACAGCGAAAAACACTTTAAAAGGAGCGTGTCTCTACGCTCCTTTTTCTATTGCATATTCGGCGTGAAAACAGCAAAACTCATGCGGAACTCGAGAATAATTTATTGAAATTCAATAAAACATACTTGACAAACGAATACATAGTTGCTATAATGCGATCATAAAGAGCATGAACGCGGAAAGAGGGGAGATGCGAATGCAGGAAGAAGCAAAGAGCCCAAGGCTGTTGGTGATACTGCTTGTATCCGTATATGTAGTTGCGACCTTTGCCATGTTTGCGCGGCTGCTATATGTAAGCATGATTGCTCGGTTTGACTTGAATGTGTTCAACACAGCATTAATGCTTTTGCTGCTTCTTGGCGCGGTATCCGCGGCGATCTGGCTGGCGCTGTATGCTAATAGCAGCGAAAATGACGGCTTTCGCTGCTATATGGGCGCGGCAGCCGCGTTTCTCGCCGCGCCGATACTGCTGCTGGAATTAGCCGTTCTCTATTTCCTCGTTCTGAGCGCGCTTGGGATCGAATGGTTTCCGGTGTCCGGAAGCGAAGGCAGCGAAGCGGCGCTTTCATCGGCGATACCGCAGCGTTTCACCGATATTTTGATGATCGAGAGGTTTGTTAAATGAAGAAGGTCATTACAGTTGTTTTCGCCGCTCTTGCCGCGCTTATCGCGGCCGCCGTGCTTTTAGCGGCGGTACTTGTCTGCATTTTCATGTTCAGCCCCCCGGATTCGATGAGCAGGGTGAAGAACGTTCAAAACGTGTACGACGAAGTGTGGAACCTGATGAGCGATGAATGCTGCGGCAAGAAGACCGTGCTGTCGAGCGCAACGCCCGAAGCCTACAAGGATTTCGATCCTTGGCTCCAATTGAGCATCCCCGAACACCATGCAGGATTGTCTCACGTACCGAACTATGACGGAAGGGATAAACTGTGGATCGGCTTGTATCTGCCGATGGAACAGGAGGAAGCTTCATCGAGATCCGTTTACTATATCTACGATGCCGAAACGAAGCTCCTCACGGGCGAAAAGGACGAAGCGTATTTGCTTGAAAACTTTTTGAAGCTCTACTTTGAATGGATGGAAGCAGGCGGCAAGAGCTCCGAGTATTCGCCGGAAAGCTTGGGCGAATACACATTTGAACCGATTCAGGACCATGAGTAAACAAAACAGGGCAAAAGGAGGCGCGGAGCATGAAAAACAGTATCGTTTTCAAACACGATTTAAGATCGTATCTTTTGGCAGCCGCCCTCGGAGTTTTTGCGGGGCTGTTGGTCGCCTTCTTCGCCTGCTTCCCGAGCGACGGTCTTTGGGGCTTGGCGTTTTTTAGCTCGCAAACGTTCGGCTTTTGGGTGTTCACCTGCTCGCTGATCGCGCTGTTCAGCTCGAAGCACTATGCTGCGGGCGGCTGCGTTGCGCTGTATGTTTACTTTATGTTCTATATAACGGGGCTTTATAAAAGGCTCGCCGTTGTATTGAAAATGCAGAATACTTGGGCTTATTTCTTCAATGGCTTCTACGGTGAGCTCTCATACGGCTTGCTCGCCGGCGCGCTATGCTTTGCGCTCGCCTTTATACTGTGGTTTGCTCGAAAGGATAAGCCGATTTTCGTTTTGCTTAGGTTTGCTCCGCTGCTGGTGATCGCCGCGGAAGCGATATGGCTTTGGCTATGGGTGATACACCAAAACTGCTTTTTGTTTATGGCGATCGTGGATACCCTGTGCGCCGCCGCCTATCCTATGATAATTCTGAAGTGCTTCAACAATAGGCTCTTGAAGCGCAAACCCGATTTCGAAATTCCGCCCGAAAGCGGATCGAATAATAAATAAAACTTTTAGGAGGATTCATTATGGATCAAAAGAAACTTGCAAACTGGCTCAAGGCAATCATCGTTGGCGTTGCGCTGCTCGGCATTCTCGTATGCGCGGTAGTTCTCCCATCGATAGGAAAAATGTTCATGCAGCACTATGATGGCGAATTCGACTACGCTTTCTGGCCCGATCTTATTTTCCTGTGGGTATGCATGATCCCTTGCTTCATTGCGTTGCTTCCTGCTTGGCGAATTGCGGACAACATCGGCAAGGACAGGGCGTTTTCGATTGAAAATGCAAAATGCTTCAAGCTGATATCGATACTCGCCGCCGCGGATTCCGCATTCTTTTTCATTGGAAACATCGTTCTGCTGTTTCTTTGGATGAATCACGGCGGCTTTGCTCTGATGTCTCTTGTTTTCGTCTTCATAGGCATCGCCGTTTCGGTTGCCGCTGCCGTGCTCTCACATCTTGTGGGCAAGGCCGCCCAGATGCAGGACGAGAACGACCTGACCATATAAGGAGGGCAAAACTATGGAAAGCGAGATCATCTTCAACATCGACGTAATGCTTGCCAAGCGCAAGATGAGCGTTTCCGAGCTTGCCGAAAAGGTGGGAATAACGCTCTCGAATATGTCCATCCTCAAAACGGGCAAGGCAAAGGCCATTCGCATCTCGACACTTATCAAGCTCTGCGAGGCGCTGGATTGCCAGCCCGGGGATATCCTCGAGTTCCGTAAAGGGGGCGGGGAATAATGCTGAGCGCGCTCCTCTTCATGCTTCAGCCTGTGAACGGAGGATGGGTGTTCGCCGCGGTATTGCTGCTGCTTATCCTGCTGTATCTTGCATTCAGCGGAGCGTTTTCTTCGAGGCTGCGCGGCAGGGAAAGGCTTTGGATACTCGGTTCTCTCGCCGCCGCGCTGCTGGTTTCGGACTGCATCGTTCTATTCAACCTTTTCCCGGATTTTGCGTATAAGAACCTCGGCATGGCGGGCGCATGGCTCTCGATATTAACGCCTACGGTTTGCGTTATGCTTACGCTTGTCGCAATAAAACTTGTTCGGAAGGCGAAAAAGAACCGGGAGGAAGAATGAAAATGAAAAAACTTTTTATAATAGCAATTTTAACGTTCAGTTTTGCCCTCTGCGGCTGTTCATCGGAGTTTTTTACGGCGATAAGGGGCAGCATGAATACGCCTATGCTTCTGCCGAGCGAATCGGAGGCGAATTTTGAAAAGCTGGAGAAGGTGCTTATGGAAACCGCCGATAGCTGCGAGCTTGAGCTTAAAAAGGTGCGAAGCGAATTCGACGAGGGCGGCATCATAGTCGATTACGAGCTCAAGCCCGATGAAAGCTCGACTATAAAAGTAAGCCTGAACAATATCCTTTTGGACGGCAAAACGAAAGGTGCGGAGCGCTTCAGCGTTTCATACGAAAAGAGCGACAGAAGCACGGACTTCGATATTGCGCTGTTCACAGCGATCGCAAACAGCGTTTCGGGGCGCACATTAACAGACGATTTCTGCTTACAGCTCGTTAGCGATACCGATGGCACCTTTGCCGAAATAAGCACGAACGGCGCACCGGGATGGATGCACAAGTTCAAAACGCTCGATAAATACGGCAACTGGAGCCTCTGCGAGGAGCTGCTTATGGACGAGACGAAGCTTGATTCGGCTGAAAACGACTATACCGAGCTGCTGTACTTCGAGGGGCTGACCTCGCTTGCAAACGGTGGCTAAAACAAGCGTATTCAGAAACAGTATGAGCTTTAAAACCGTGATCAAAAGGATTGGGATAGTCGCGGGCTGTCTCCTTTCGGCGGGAGGAATCCTCATGCAGCTGATGGCGGCCGCGACGGTGGTGCTCGCTTTGGTGGGCATCTTGAACACAAAGACATTTACTGTCGAAGAATCTAAAGTCCGCTTCGGGCATTTCGAAACGGCGCTTGAAGCCACCGCAGAAAGCTTTGGTTTTATGCTTCAAACGGAAGTTAACGAATTCGATACCGATGAAGGCGAGCGCCAGATACAAAAGGAGTTCAGCATACTTATCGATGCGGGATCAAGGATCAAGATCGGCTTATCGAATGCCCCGTTAAGGCTTGATAAGGGCGTGGAGTATTTCAGCGTGGAGTATGTTCGCGCTGAAAACACTGCGGATTTTGATCTTGAGCTTTTCGCCGCGCTCGTGAACTGCGCTTCAGAACACATGCTAACACCTGAGTATTGCCGCGAACTTCTGAACGAGCCCGCAAAGCGGCTAACGGAGCAAACGGCGGGGTTTGATAATTGGATGAGTGGCGTTGTGATCTCAAAGGGAGTTGACAAAACCTTTGAGAAGGGCTGGAGGATCGATTACGAGCTGTATCAAGATGACAGCGAGCTTCTCCTGTTCGTAAGTGATAAACAAAAAAACATTGAAACGAGGAAAGACTGATTATGACAAAGGAAAAGCGTGGACCTTCATGGATAAAGTATCCGCTGGTAGCCGTGGCCGCAATAGCAGCTGTGCTGCTTATCGGGGTTTTCGCCGTGAAGATATTGCAACCGCTGCTGCCGGCAAAATGGACAGCGCGGACACCGACAGAATACGTTGAAAGAACTACGGGCGCGAAGGTGAGCGATGCAAAGCTCGTTTTCCATGAGGACACCCACGGCGGCTTTCACGGTGATGGCGATACCTTGATGGTGTTTGACTGCTCGGAAGCGGGCGAGGAATTTGAAAGCAGTTTGAGCGCATGGCGCGAGCTGCCGATGAGCGATAAGCTTTATAATGAACTCAGCGGCGAGGACGGCACGGAGCTCTATCTCTGCGATGTCTTTTCGCGTCACGGCATATACTATGGCGGAGAAACTCCGAAGGTAAATAGCGGCCTCTATTATCTGAATAATCGCCATCATAACGCAAAGAGCCGCGATGATGAAAACCTCTTTGATCATTCGGTTAACTTCACCTTCGCCGTGTACGATAGGGAAACTAAGAAGCTGTACTATATGGAAGTGGACACATAATGCGAAAGGAGAAAGTTCAGAATGAAAAAACATACTCTTATTAGGCTCGCTTGGATCCATGCGGTGCTGTGCGCCATGCTTGGAATCGGAGTCTTCATGGCGCATCTCATTGATTCGGCAGGTAGGGGAATCGTTTCCGATCAACGCCCGTTTCTGTTGTCTTTCGGACTTATCGCCTTTGCCGCGATCAGTGTTATATGGCTCAGGCTGTATAAGCGCGATCGAGCTGTCAGAACGCGCTCGGTCGTCGGCTTCCTCTCGATCCTGTCGGTACTGCCGACTGCGTATTTGCTACTGCTCATACTGGCAGGACTGCTTCGCCATTGGCGCGGCGGACTTGAGATAGCGGGGGCGGAATCGCAGCTCGTAAAGCCGAGCGAGCCCGCGATCATCCTTGAAATGAAGGGCGATCCCGAGCACGGCGGGATCGTGGAGCAGGGCTTTCAAACTTCGATAACCGGGCAGGGAATGGAGGCTTGAGCGATCATGAATAAAAAGAAAAGAATAGTCCTGATTTTCGTTTTGCTGATCGTTTTTACTATCGTGGCAAGCTTCCTGCTTGCGATCAAGGTTTATAATGAAGCCATGGCGGAAGCCGAGAAACTCGGTGAATATAAGGGCGTGGGGTTTGCGATCATTATTTTGGGATTTTTGGTAGTGTTTGTGCTCATTTACGAAATCGATCTGTTCTATACCGTTTACAGCGCTGCAACAAAGCCAAAGCCCGTTATAAAAACGATACTCAGTATTCTTGCAAATCTATGCCTGACGCTGTTCACAGCAGGATTGATCTGTCGTTTCCTGCACGGCGCTACTCCGCTCGAGTATGCATCTGTTATGGATCGCATTGTGGATAAGATAGAGAAGATAGCGGTGATTGCATTTTATGTGTACCTCCCATTAAGACCGGCGGCTTTGATCGCTGCATTCGTATCGCGCAAAGCAGATGAAAAAAAGCAAAAGGCTGAAGCGTAAACGAAAAACTGGGCTTTTGAAGTTAAGGACAAATCGAATATGGATAAACGGCGCTCCGCGGTCAGCGAAGCGCCGTTTTCGTATCGTGCCGTTTCTATTCTATCGAGATAAACTCGTAATCCTCGCTTTCGATGGCGGATTTTATCGCACCCTCGTCCGCTTCGCCGCGCAAAACGAGCTTTGCAGCGCCCTTTTCGTGGCTTGCTTCGGCGGAAGCAACGAACGGGAGCGCCTCGAGCGCCGCCTTCACGCTTCTTTCACAATGCTCGCACATCATGCCCTCAATATGCACCGTGAGCGTTTTCGCAGCGCTTTCGGGGCTTGACAGAGCCTTGGTTTCGTTTTCGAAAGCGGTTTCCGCGCCCTCGAGCGGGCAGACGGGCATATCGAGTATGCTTTCGATAAAGGCTTTATCAAGCTCCACGGGGGTGCGCTTCTTATCGCGCTTTGCGCTGTGGACCTTGAAAAGATTGAGGCGCAGCGCGTTCGTCACCACGCAGAAGCTCGAAAGGCTCATCGCCGCCGCACCGAACATCGGATTGAGCGTCCACCCGAAGATGGGGATGAACACGCCCGCCGCAAGCGGTATGCCGATGACATTGTAGATGAACGCCCAGAAAAGGTTTTCGTGGATATTGCGAAGCGTTGCGCGGCTCAGGCGCACCGCTGCGGGAACGTCACTGAGCTTGCTCTTCATCAGCACCACGTCCGCCGCATCTATCGCAACGTCCGTACCCGCGCCGATCGCAAAGCCCATATCCGCCCTTGTGAGCGCGGGAGCATCATTGATGCCGTCGCCGACCATAACCACCTTGCCGCGCTCGGCCAGCCTTCTTATAACGCGCTCCTTGCCCTCGGGCAGCACGCCCGCGATAACGTGATCCACGCCCGCCTGCGCTCCTATCGCGCGCGCGGTGCGCTCGTTGTCGCCCGTCAGCATCACAACGCGAATGCCCATGTTTTGAAGCTCCGCTATAGCCTGCGGGCTTTCGGGTTTTATAACGTCCGCAACGGCGATAATGCCGAGAAACTCATCGTTTTTCGCAAAGAGCAGGGGAGTCTTGCCTTCTGCCGCAAGCGCCTGCGCCCGCTTGAGCATATCGGCGCCGACCTTTGCAACCGAGCCGATATAATTCATGCTGCCGCCACGAATAAGGCTTGCTCCGATCCTGCCCTCAAGCCCGTTTCCGGGGAGCGCCGCAAAATCACTTACTTCCGAAGCGGAAACGGAGTTTTCCACGGCGCGGGCAACTATCGCCCTTGCAAGCGGATGCTCGCTCCTGCTCTCAAGCGAATAGGCGAGGGATATTAGCTCCTTTTCGCTTATTCCGCCAGCGGGAATAATATCGGTAACGCGGGGTTCGCCGCTCGTCACGGTGCCGGTCTTATCGAGCGCAACGATCTGCGCCTTGCCCGCCTCCTCGAGCGAAACTGCGGTTTTGAAAAGGATTCCGTTCTTCGCGCCCATGCCGCTTCCGACCATTATCGCAACGGGCGTTGCAAGCCCGAGCGCACAGGGGCAGCTTATCACAAGCACCGATATTCCGCGAGCGAGCGCGTAGCTGAATTCCTTGCCGAGCGCAAGCCAAACCATAAAGGTTATAACTGCGATCGCTATTACGACGGGAACGAATATGCCCGAGACCTTGTCAGCGATCTTCGCTATCGGCGCTTTGGTCGCCGCCGCATCGCTGACCATCTTTATTATCTGCGAAAGAGTGGTATCCTCGCCAACGCGCGTGGCTTCGCAGCGAAGAAAGCCCGATTCATTTATCGTTGCCGCCGAAATGAGGCTTCCGACTGTCTTGTCAACGGGTATGCTCTCGCCGGTCAGCGAAGCTTCGTTCACCGCGCTTATGCCATCGATAACAACACCGTCAACGGGTATGCTCTCGCCGGGACGAACTACGAAGATATCGCCTTTTTTGACGGCTTCTATCGGAACGGTCTTCTCAACGCCGTTTTCAACTATGACCGCGCTCTTCGGCGCAAGCTTCATCAGCCCCTTGAGCGCATCGGTCGTTTTGCCCTTCGAGCGCGCTTCAAGCATTTTGCCAACGGTGATTAGCGTAACTATCATCGCGGCGGACTCGAAGTAAAACTCCATCATGTAGTGCTCAACCAGCATCATATCGCCGTCCGTTTGCGCGCGTGTCATCATAAACAGCGCGTAGAGGCTCCAAACGAATGAAGCGGTCGAGCCGAGCGCAACAAGCGTGTCCATATTCGGCGAGCGGTTCCAAAGCGCCTTGA
>Ga0256404_1014003_pt1 | contig 9998 bp, 5 predicted proteins | sample RumenRJG_01DNA_FD_185990 | JGI IMG/M metagenome (GOLD analysis project Ga0256404, IMG submission 185990) | Bovine rumen microbial communities from Lethbridge, Alberta, Canada - RJG_01 | ecosystem: Host-associated > Mammals > Digestive system > Stomach > Rumen | place: Canada: Alberta | collected...
CTGCTTCCCCAGATTCGCAATTTCATTATTGAGGCCGTTGTCATCGCCGTTTTGCTTCTGGCATTGACAGCCAGTCTTCTTATGTACTGGCTCTATCGCGGAATTAAAACACCCATTGACAACCTTCGCAAAGCAACACAGCGTATTGCCAGCGGCGATTACAATTTTAAGGTGGAAGCCAAAGGAACAGATGAAATTTCTGACCTGTGCCGCGATTTTGAGACTATGCGTGAGAAACTGCAGCAGTCGGAGCAGGAAAAGACAAGATACGACAAGGAAAGCAGAGAGCTGATCAGCAATATATCACATGATCTGAAAACTCCCATCACAGCCGTGAAAGGGTATGTGGAAGGTATCATGGATGGCGTGGCGGATACTCCCGAAAAAATGGACCGCTACATCAAAACCATCTATAATAAAACGAATGATATGGACCGGCTGATCAATGAGCTGACTACCTATTCTAAAATTGACACAAACCGCATGCCATACCATTTTACAATCATCAATGTGGCTGCCTATTTTGAGGACTGCGCCGAGGAAGTGAACATGGAACTTCAGGAGCAGAACCTTATGTTTACCTATACGAATAACGCAGGCAGGAATACCAGTATCATAGCCGATCCGGAGCAGCTTAAGCGTGTCATCAGCAATATTATCAGCAACTCCGTAAAATATATGGATAAACCACAGGGCAAAATAGACCTTCGGATTATGGATGCCGGTGATTTTATTCAGGTTGAAATTGAAGATAACGGTAAGGGAATTGACACGCGGGATCTTGTGAATATATTTGACCGGTCTTACCGGACAGATGCCGCCCGCAATTCAAGTACAGGCGGAAGCGGGCTGGGACTTTCCATAGCAAAGAAAATTATTGAAGACCACTCCGGGAAAATCTGGGCCCGAAGTGAACTCGGACATGGCACTACCATGTGTTTTGTTATAAGAAAATATCAGGAGGGGGAAACGAACAGTGAGCAAGGTTTTAATCATAGAAGATGAGCCCAGCATTGCCGAGCTGGAAAAGGATTATCTTGAGCTTTCCGGTTTCCAGGTTCAGATCGAAACCGACGGCAGCCGGGGCCTTGAAAAGGCACTGAGTGAAAATCTTGATATCATCATCCTTGATCTGATGCTGCCGGGGGCGGATGGATTTGAAATCTGCCGGCAGGTGCGGGAGAAAAAGGACATACCGATTATTATGGTCTCCGCAAAGAAAGATGACATAGACAAAATCCGGGGGCTCGGCCTGGGCGCGGACGATTATATGACCAAACCCTTCAGCCCGAGTGAGCTGGTAGCCCGGGTTAAAGCACATCTTGCAAGATATGAGCGCCTTACCTCCGTTAACACGCAGACCAACGACATTATTGAGATCCGCGGTCTGAAGATCGACAAAACCGCGCGGCGTGTGTGGATTGACGGGGTTGAAAAAAACTTCACAACCAAGGAATTCGATCTTCTTACGTTTCTTGCGGAAAATCCGAATCATGTATTTACAAAGGATGAACTCTTCCGGGAAATCTGGGATATGGAATCCATCGGCGACATCGCCACTGTAACGGTTCACATCAAAAAGATCCGTGAGAAAATTGAGAAAAATACCTCCCGACCGGAATACATCGAAACCATCTGGGGGGTAGGATACCGGTTTAAGATATAAAATCATGATTAGCGGTGAAACATGAAAATACTTTATAGAGATCAGGATATTCTTGTATGTTATAAGGAAGCCGGGCTGGCCGTGCAGAACGCACGGCCAGGCTGCATGGATCTGGAAAGTATGCTGCGAAATGAGCTGCGCCTGGAGAACCCGGAAAGCGGCGTTCCGTACCTGGCCGTGGTGCACCGGCTGGATCAGCCGGTGGCTGGAATTCTGTGTTTTGCACGAAACAGGCAGGCGGCAGCAGTGCTGAGCCGGGAGGTTCAGGATGGCTCGATGGAAAAGGTATATCACGCATTGTGTCTGCCGGATCCATTATTATATAAGGAAGAAACAGATTTGCCGCGGCAGGGAACACTGACGGATTATCTGATAAAGGACCCGAAGACGAACCTTTCCCGGGTGGTTTCCGAAGGAACGAAGGGAGCAAGGAAGGCCGTTCTCGATTATCAGCTGCTTCAGGCGCGGCAGGGTGAAGCGCTCTACGAGATTCGTCTTCATACCGGAAGGCATCATCAGATCCGGGTGCAGCTTTCCCATGCGCATCTTCCCATAGCGGGTGACCGGAAATACGGACGGAACGTTTCAAATTCCCGGGAAAAACGCAGTTTTCCGGCGCTGTGTGCATGCCGTCTGACTTTACTGCATCCCCGTACAGGAAAAAAAATGATATTTTCCGTGGAAGACGGGCTGACAGAAGAACACAGTAAAGCGGAGTAAAAGAGAACGCCTTACAGGAGCAGGCAAGTACAAACGGAATAGGAAGAAATTTGCCTGCAGCAGGCGGGAATGCGGCCGTAGATTGATCTTTTCATTTTTTGTTTTTGATGGTAAAATAGCACAAACTGATCGCTCTGTTTGTAAGAGAAGAGGTCAGTCTGTTTCTGACAGGAAGGTTTTCTAAGTAAGGGAGTCCGCACGCATGCAGCAGAAAAAGGACGTTAAGGTACTTCTGGCGGATGCTTTCAAACAACTGGTGCTTGAAAAGCCAATTGAAAAGATCACAATCAAGGAGATCACGGATCGGGCAGGTGTGATTCGTGTTACATTTTATAATCACTTCCAGGATAAATATGAACTGCTTGAATGGATTATGCGCGAGGAATGTGTCAATCCTATCCGTGTCCTTTTGTGGAATAACATGACCGCCGAAGGAATGATGTTTCTTTTTAACAGTATGCTGAAAAATAAGGAGTTTTACAGCCATGCGGTGCGTCTGGAAGGCCAGAATTCCTTTGAGAGTATTGCCCGAAAATGTTTTGTTGAAGTGATTGTGGATTATCTGAAAGATCACTCCAAAAACAAGAAAAGGAAATATGAATGGCTGACCCCCGAACGTGCCGCGGAATTTTATGCTCAGCCGCTGGTTTATCTCCTTATTGCCTGGATCAAGAGCGGCATGCATGAAACGCCGGAGGAAATGTTGGAAATGTATCAGTATGTAGCCAGCCACTCGATGATGGATCTGCCGGAGGATCTGTAAAACGGGCAGAAATGGTTTGGGGCGAATAATTTCATTTTAAGAAAAATGTATCACAAGGATATACAATTTCATAAATGTGTAGCCGCACTGAAACGGTAAAAAAAGATTGCATATTTCTTTATGCAATCTTTTTTTCTACAATCTTTCCACGTGAGGGCGTATTATTAGCCAACACACCAATCGATTGCTAAATATGCATCTTACACAAAAAGAGAACCTGTTTTTACAGCAGAATCGAGGGAATTCGTATGAAGAAGATGGCACATGGGATCGTGAAATTACGGTTCGTGATATTCATCGCCGCCCTGATCATGTTAATACCGACGGCAATTTGTTACATGAATACACGAATCAATTACGACATCCTTTCCTATCTGCCCGAAGAAATCGACACCATGAAGGGGCAGGATATCATTGAGAAGGAGTTCGGCGAAGGTGCGTTTTCACTGGTTGTTGTCGAGAACATGCCTTTTAAGGATGTCGCAAAGCTGGAAAAAGATATTGAGCAGGTGAACGATGTCAAGGAAGTCATCTGGTACGATGATTTTACAGACATTACGCTTCCGGCGGAGATTCTGCCGGACAAGATCAGGGAAGCTTTCATCAGTGACGACGGAAGCTGTACTTTGCTGGCGGTTGTCTACAAAACAACAATGTCTGCCGATGAAACCATGGAGGCTATTGATACCATCCGCGGGATGGTGGGCGATAATGTATACGTCAGCGGCGGAAGTGCGCTTACCAACGACACCAAGATCCTTTCCGAGAAGGAGGCGCCGATTTACGTTGTCATGGCAGTTATCCTGTGCATGATCGTTCTGATGCTGACACTGGATTCCTTCTTTCTGCCGTTTTTGTTTCTGGCCAGCATTGGCATCGCCATCATTTACAATATGGGAACAAATCTGATCTTCGGGGAGATATCCTATCTGACGCAGGCCATGGCGGCCATCCTTCAGCTGGGTGTTACGCTGGATTACAGCATTTTCCTGTGGCACAGCTTTGAGGAACAAATGACGCTGAACGGCGGAAATAAATATGACGCCATGGAGAAAGCCATTCCGGCGACATTTACCTCGGTTATCGGAAGTTCCATAACAACGATTGCCGGTTTCATAGCCCTTTGCTTCATGCATTTCAGAATCGGACTGGATATCGGTCTGGTTATGGCCAAGGGTGTTCTGTTCGGCGTACTCAGTGTTCTCACGATCCTTCCGGCCATGATTCTGATTTTTCATAAACTGATCATAAAGACGAAACATAAGCCGCTGCTGCCGAAATTCAGGCATATTCCGAATTTCGTTCAGAAGTATTATCCGCTGCTGCTGGTTCTGTTTGCGGTTATCTGGTTCCAGGCATCCTACGGATACAACCATACGCAGGTTTACTACAACCTGGGAGCAACACTTCCGGATTCACTGCCCAGTATTCAGGCGAACAACAAGCTGGATGAAGAATTCAACATGGCAACCACGCACCTGGTTCTTTACAGTAAAGATATGGATGCGAAACAGGTCGTGAACATGTCAGATGAAATCAAGGATGTAGACGGTGTCAAGACGGTTCTCGGCGAGGAGGCGCTGTTGGGCGCCGATGTGCCGAAGGAACTGCTTCCCTCCAATCTCCGCGATATGTTCGAGGACGGGGACTGGGAGATGATGATGATCATGAGTGAGTACCAGGCTGCCACCGACGATGTAAATAAGCAGTGCGACAGGATTGAAGATATCATCAAGAAATATGATGACAATGCCATGCTTGTCGGAGAGGCTCCCTGTACACGGGATCTGATCAATATCACGAATAAGGATTTCATTACCGTTGACTCGGTTTCCATCGGTATTGTCGCGGTTATCATTCTGCTGACGCTGCGTTCCATTTCGCTGCCGGTTATTCTGGTTGCTGCGATTGAGTTTGCCATCTTCATCAATCTGGGTATTCCCTGCTATACGGGAACGGTGCTTCCGTTCATTGCCAGTATCTTTATCAGTACCATTCAGCTGGGATCCACAGTTGACTACGCTATTCTGATGACTACGCGTTACAAGGTAGAGCGGCACAGCGGCAAATCCAGAAGAGAAGCTGTTAAGATTGCGCATACCATGTCCATCCAGTCTATTCTGGTCAGTGCCATCAGCTTTTTTGCAGCAACCTTCGGCGTAGGACTTTATTCAGACATTGATATTGTAAGCTCCATGTGTATTCTTCTGGCGCGAGGCGCTCTGATCAGTATGATTACGGTTATTTTCATTTTGCCGAGTCTGCTGCTTCTGTGTGACCGGATTATTATTCACACCAGTATCGGCATTAAGCCGAAGACCGTGGAATACGGAGATACCGATGCCCTGAAGAACGATGAGAATCAGATTGAACTGGTGGGCCGGGTGAAAAAGACAGACACATCGAAGAATAGTTCTAAGGAGGTCAAATCATTATGAAAGGTCAGTACAGGGAACTTTATCGTAGAATCCTGGCGGCCGGCATGGCCATGGGACTGACGTTTACCGGCACAGTGCCGGCAGCAGCCGCAAATGAAAAGGAAGAAACCGTGTATGTATTCACAGACGCGGAAGGAAACGAGACGAAGGTCATTGTTTCCGATAAACTGAAGAACAATGAGGGCTCGGACGAGATTGAGGATAAATCGAACCTTGAAAACATTGAGAATGTAAAGGGCGATGAGAAATATACGGACAACGGCGGCGGGAATATTACCTGGGACGCCCAGGGGAATACAATTTACTATCAGGGCGATTCTACACAGGAGGTTCCGATTAAGGTAAAGGTTACCTACAAGCTGGACGGCAGGGAGATTGCACCGGAGGATCTGGCCGGAAAGAGCGGCAGAGTAACCATCCGCTATGAATACGAAAATACGGAAAAGGTAACCGAGAAGGTCGGCGACAAGGAAGAGAAAGTCAGTGTTCCGTTCACGGTCCTGACGGGCCTCATGTTTACCAACAATAAGGTAAGCAACGTAGAAGTGTCCGAAGGAAAGGTAATTAACCAGGGCGACAATACATTTGTTGTCGGTATCGCGTTCCCGGGACTGAAGGATTCACTAGAGCAGGATAAATACAAGGATCTGGACATGGATTACGACAATTTCAAGGATTACGTTGAAGTAACCATGGATGCAGAAGACTTTGCCCTGTATATGTCCATGTCCGTTGTCATGAACGATGAGTTTAATGATCTGGATATCTCCGAGATTGATGATAAAATGGATGACATGAACGATGATATCGACGATCTGAAGGACGCAGCGGATAAGCTTGAGGATGGCAGCGGTGATCTTTATGACGGACTGAAGAAGCTGGATTCCAACATGCCGGCACTGTCGGACGGTTCGGCCAGGTTAAGCTCCGGAATTTACAGCTACACCGATGGCGTGGGCAGTGTGAAGGACGGCGCTGACGAACTGAAGGATGGGACTTCCTCTCTGGCCGACGGCGCGAAGGAACTGGATACGGGCGCCGCAAAGCTGAACGGCGGTGCCAGGGATCTGGCGGGCGGCGCCGCCACGCTCTCCTCCGGAACCGGGGATCTTTACGACGGTACGGTCAAAGCCAGGGATGGTGTGTCCAGGCTTGATGACGGCGCACAGGATCTTTACAGCGGCTTAAAAACGCTGAAGAGCGGCGCGCAGACACTGGCCGGCGGTGCAGCTTCGCTTAGCAGCGGCAGCCAGAGCCTGGCAAGCGGAGCGTCCGAACTTTACAGCGGAACACAGAGCCTTAATAGCGGAGCCAGTACACTGTACAGCGGCATTCAAAGTGCAAATTCCGGGGCACAGAAGTTGTCAAGCGGAGCAGCAACGGTAAACAGTGGCGCGCAGTCTTTGTATTCGAACCTTAACAATGCAAAAAACGGTTCAAAACAGCTAACAGACGGCGCTTCAAAACTTGAAAGCGGATTAAAAACACTTTCCGACGGAACAGCTGAGCTTGTAAAGCAAACCAGTGGGCTTCCGGACAGCACCAAACAGCTAAATGATGGCACAAAAGCTCTTTATGATGGTTTGAAGGGGACGACTGAAAAAACGGGAGCTGTGGGTGCTTCCACTGCCATTACATCCGGCATAGGGCAGATTCAAAGTGGTCTCAAGGATTTGGATACTGGCCTTGGTAAAACTCTTAATCAGACAATAGACGCGGTAAGCCAGCTTGCATCCTCACTGGAGCAGATGGAAAAGGTACTGAGCGACCAAAATGAGACGGAATATGTTACGGATCAGGATGGAAATGTTGTAAAAGATCAGGATGGAAATCCTGTGTCGCAGAAAACTCTCCATGGCAATTTCACAAAGATTACAGACGGTGTAAAAACTGGTGCCGAAGGGATCGAGAAAATACGGAAACAGCTTCTTACTTATATCCAGCAATATGATTCGACTTTTTATCCAAGCTCTTCTGAGGGAAGTTCTCCCGCCAAAGGCACAACCTTTGATTTTGAAGATGAGGAAGAAAGCGTAGAGAGCACAGAGAGTACGGAAAGCACGGAGAGTACGGAAAACACAGAAAGTACGGAAAGTATTGAGAGCCCAGAGAGTGTAGAAAATACGGGGAATACAGAAATCACAGAAGCCGCAGCTTCCTCTGATGCTTCTTCCGGCGATACAGCAGAAAATTCCGGGACTTCTTCGCTGGATACTTCCGGTTTCGATGCGCTTTCATCGCAGGCAGAAAGCCTGGCGGCGCAGGCCGAGTCTGCAGATTCCCAGGCAGATGCCGCACAAAGTGCTGCGTCTGAAGCGGGAAAAACGCTGAGCTCTGTTACTGATGAAGTTTCCGCTGCAGACAGTGCCGTTGCGTCGGCTTCAGGAAGCGGTGCAGCTGCATCTAAACAGTACACAAATGTTTATAATTCGTATGCCGGTGTTCTCGATTCAGTACAGTCGACCTTAAATAGTGTGGGGCTTAGTACATATGCTGGGTATGTAACGGATGCAAAGTCAAATGCAGATTCTGTAAAGAATTCTTATGAGTCTGCTATCAGTCAATATTCCGATGCAGCATCCAGTTACAGCGCAGCAGCTAAAGATGCTCAGTCCGCAGCATCCGGCTATTCCGACGCAGCAGCATCTTATGATGAAACTATCGCATCATATCAGGATACGATTGCTGACTATCAGGAACTCATAGCCGAATACCAGTCAGAGGTAGAAAATCTGAAGAATCAGGCAGCGGCCACCACTGAGAATGCAGATGCATCCGAGACAGCAACTGTCAGCACGGAAGCGGCCAGCAGAAAGTCAGCATCTCGAAGAGTATTGGCGGCAAATACACAAGCGGTAGATACAACGTCTGACGATTATTCTGCCAGCTATAAGGCTGGATATACTGACGGAGCAGCCCATGCAGCAGGTGAAGCAAGTAAACAGGCACAGGCACAGATCGAAAATCTGAAAAGTATTTATAATGTGCTTGGTCAGATTGAGTCGGGACTTACGGGTACTGCGGCAAATGCTGCTGATACTGCTGAAAATATTACTAACGGTGTAGACTCCCTGGAGAAAGCTCTTGTTGAAAAACTTACCAGCCAGATCGGAGGGTCTACGGATGTTGACGATGGAACTGACGACACAAAAACAGTTCTGGGTGTTCTGAACGCTCTTAGTGCGCAGCTGGGACAGCAGCTGACTGTACCTGAGGACAATCCAACATCAACGCTGAAGGGCGGAATTACTGCTTTGCAAAGTGGGCTGCAGACACTGGCAGATGGATCTGGGGAGCTTACCAAAGGCCTGACAGCGGCCAGGGATGGCGCTGAGGAACTTTATGCAGGTACATCCCAGCTGGCATCGGCCTCAGGAGCACTGGTCACAGGCATCGGTCAGGTAAATGACGGAGCACAGGCGGCCTACAGTGGAAGTACATCTTTAAAGAATAATCTGAGTACACTGAATAAAGGACTTGGTCAACTTACAGATGGTGCTTCCCAGCTGAAGGCCGGAACAGCTTCGCTTGCTTCCGGTGCGTCTGCTCTTGCTTCTGGTACCGCTCAACTGGAAACCGGTGCCAAGTCACTGGCTAGTGGGGCTTCCAAGGTTAACAGCGGCGCTCAGTCTCTTTCCAGCGGCGCCTCCCAGGCGGCTTCCGGTGCCAAGCAGCTGGCCTCCGGCGCTTCCACGCTGGCAAATGGCACGGTATCCGCGGCAAACGGCGGTAAACAGCTGGCGGACGGTACGGCTGAGCTTCGCAGCGGAGCCGGATCCCTGGTAAGCGGGGCAAAGCAGGTAGATGACGGCGCATCCCAGCTGGCCAGCGGCGCAAAGACGCTGGCCTCCGGCGCATCTTCTTTGAAATCCGGTACCTCCTCACTTCGCAGCGGAGCTGCCAAACTGGACGATGGCGCGGCAGCTTTGCAGGATGGCGTAAACGAGCTTGACAGCAACTCGGATGCTCTTCGCAGCGGCGCAGATACTCTGGCCGAAGGTGCGGATGCGCTGACCGACGGTGTCGCGCAGCTGACCGATGGCTCCAGGGAGCTTCACGATGGCATGAGCGAGTTCAGGGATGAAGGGATCGATAAGATCACCGAGCTTTACGATAACGATATCACCCGGCTTGTCGACAGACTGGAAGCCATTGTGAATGCGGGTAAGGATTACAGCAATTATTCAGGCATTGCTAAGGACATGGATGGTTCTGTGAGATTTATCATCCGTACGGACAGCATCGGCACGGATGACGACGATGAATAAGGCTGCAGGAATGACCGAAAAGCCGAAAAGCCGGAGAGACAGGGAAGCGGCCGGTCAGGTAAGGAAACAGATATTCTGAGAAGAGAACCGGAGCGGTATGAATTGAAAAAGCATGCCGCTCCGGTTTTTTTATCCGGGCGGAT
>Ga0256404_1014005_pt1 | contig 9997 bp, 7 predicted proteins | sample RumenRJG_01DNA_FD_185990 | JGI IMG/M metagenome (GOLD analysis project Ga0256404, IMG submission 185990) | Bovine rumen microbial communities from Lethbridge, Alberta, Canada - RJG_01 | ecosystem: Host-associated > Mammals > Digestive system > Stomach > Rumen | place: Canada: Alberta | collected...
TATTTGAGTTTAAATATCAACGCAATGAGAACTCAAGTTTGGAGACTAAAGAGAAAGTAAGAGCAAAGTTACTTAATGATGCCAAAGAACAAATCAAGTTCTACCAAACTGACGATAAACTTAAAACTATTAAAGATCTGCACAAGTATGTCATCATGTATACATATGATGAATTAACTGTACAAGAAGTTTAATAATTGATACGTGGACGTAGCTAATATTACCTCCACTTTTACTACTTGACTAGACTACTGTGGGCTTCTAGAGCTTGTAGTAATTGTTTTAGAAGTTGCACACGATTTCTGCTAGGAGTTTCAGGAATAGCATATCTTAAGGTGCTTTGACCTGTGATCCTATACTCGTTGTGAGCACAAGCTGTGACTAGTTTAATTAAATAGTCGTTGTTTACTTTGTGCTCTTGCATAAATTCAATTGATCCGCCATTTTCATCACCAACAATCTTTTTAATTCCAAGATCAGTTGCTAATTTTTTAAGCTTAGAGATTTCAAATAGGTTATCAGCAGGCTCTGGTAGGAAACCAAATCTGTCAATTAACTCAACTCTGATGTTGTCAAATTGATCGTCATTTTGACAAGAGGAGATACGCTTGTAGATTGACAATCTTGTGTTTACATCCGCAATATAGTCTGGTGGTAATAGGCATGGAGTGTGCAAATTGATTTCACACTCATTAAGATTAAGCTCTGATAAGGTAGGCTCATGACCATCTTTTAGTGCTTTAACTGCAGCTTCTAGCATCTGAGTGTACAAGCTAAAGCCTATAGATTCAATTTGACCTGATTGCTCCTCACCTAAAAGCTCACCTGCACCACGAATTTCTAAATCGTGAGTTGCTAACACGAAACCTGCGCCTAACTCTTCAAAAGAAGCGATTGCATCTAAGCGTAATTTTGCATCTTTTGACAATAAAGCTTTAGGTGGCGTAAATAGATAAGCATAAGCTTGGTGGTGGGAACGACCTACACGACCACGAATTTGGTGTAACTGCGCAAGACCTAATAGATCAGCTCTATCAATGATGATAGTATTAGCCGTAGGTACATCAAGACCATTTTCAACAATGGTAGTGCACACTAAAAGGTTAAATCTCTGATGATAGAAATCTCGCATTACCTTTTGAAGTTCACGCTCGTTTAATTGACCATGACCAATACCAATTTTTGCCTCAGGAACAAGCTTTGCAAGTTCCTCTGCCTTTTGATTGATAGTTGCTACATCATTGTGAAGATAATACACCTGACCGCCACGACGTAATTCACGTAAGATAGCCTCACGTGTTAATGTATCGGACTTTTCTGATACAAAGGTTTTAACACACAATCTGTGCTCAGGTGGAGTTGCAATAATAGAAAGCTCACGCATGCCTTCCATAGCCATATTTAAGGTTCTAGGAATAGGAGTTGCAGTAAGAGTTAATAAATCTACCTGAGCTCTTATAGCTTTGAGTTTTTCTTTTTGCTTTACACCAAAGCGATGCTCTTCATCGACAATGATTAAACCTAATTGCTTAAATTTAAGCTCTTTTGAAAGTAACTTGTGGGTACCAATAACTATATCTACCGTGCCTTTTTCAAGCTCTTTTAGTACTGCATTTTGCTCTTTGGTGGTTTTAAATCTTGAAAGAAGCTCTACATTGATAGCAGTACCTGCAAATCTGTCTTTAAAGTTCTGATAGTGCTGTTCTGCTAAAATGGTGGTAGGTACAAGTACTGCAACTTGGTAACCTGCGTTAGCCACTACAAAGGCAGCACGGAGGGCAACCTCTGTTTTACCAAAGCCTACATCACCACAGACTAATCTGTCCATAGGAGTTGGTTTAGCTAAATCGTTAATGGTATTGTTAATGGCAGCTAGCTGATCTGGAGTTTCTTGATAGCCAAAGCCTTGAGAGAATTCTTCTAAAGCTTTTAGATCTACTTTAAAGGCGGTACCTTGAACAGCAGCTCTTTGAGCGTACAAATCAAGTAATTGAGCTGCCACATCCGCAACTTTCTGATAAGCTTTTTGCTTTTTCTTAGCCCAAGTGTCGTTACCAAGACGAGATAAGACTGGATTTTCACCACCTGAGTATCTGGCAACTTTAGATAGAGAGGTAATAGGGATATTTAACATATCGCCATTTTGGTATTCAATAGTTAAATATTCACCAACCACACCACCGATGTTTAAGGTTTTAAGTCCACGATATTTACCAATACCATGATCAATATGTACCACTACCTGTCCTTCAGATAAGGAGGATAGGTTTTTGATAATTGCATCTTGGCTTATTTGACTTCTGTGAGTATTACGGCGTTGTTTTACAACTTTAAAACCTAAAAGCTCATTTTCTGTGATAAAGCAAAGTTTTAAATTAGGTAAAATTACACCCTCATCAAAAGGTGCAATGGTAAGCATGAGTTTATCATCACTGTCTAGAAATTGAGCTAAGCTTGAAGCTGCTTTGCAACCAAAATTTTTAACTAAAACTGCTGGCAGAGTCTCTCTTATGGATTGACGTCTACCTTCAGATTGGGCGCTGATTAAAATTCTGCCACCGTCATTTATAAAATTAGTTACAAAGGCGATGAAGTTATTAGCGCTTTCTGGTTTATTGTGATTGTAGGCAATATCAGGAATAGCTTGTGCTTCAAGATTAGTATTAGCTCTCTTTTTAAGCTCCTCGTCTGTAAAAGCTTTTTTATAAAGGGAGATTTTAAGTCTTTTAGTTATCTCATCCTTAGCTTCTTTTGGAGTTAAAAATAGAGTATTTACAGGTAAAGATGGGTGATCGCTGTTACCTTCAAACATCAAAGCACGTTTGTGAGCTTCTACATCAAAATTGTCAATGGCATCGAAGACATCATCTACTGTGAGAATTGAAAAATCGTCATTTAGATAATCAAACAAAGTTGATAAGTGACTAAAGAATAAAGGTAAATAGTACTCAATACCTGATGGAATAGCGCCCTTTGAAATTGCTTGATAAATTACATGATTGGTTAAATTAGCACCCACAAAAGCATTGCGGTAGTTACTTCTAAAGCAACTTACACCATTTTCATCTAATGGAAACTCATGGGCTGGTAGCAAGTTAATCTTTTCAATCTTGTTTTTAGATAATTGTGAGTCAATATCAATGATAGAAATAGACTCCACCTCATCATCAAAAAAGTCGATACGATAGGCGTTTTTAGAGCCCATAGGATAGATATCTAAAATTGAGCCACGTACAGCAAATTCACCTACTGATAAAACCTCATTTACAAGTAGGTAGCCTTGATTAGTTAAGTCTTCTTTCATCTTGGTGATATCTCGTGTATCACCAATTTTTAAATTAAAACTGTGCTGTTTTATATATTCTGTAGGTGATAGGCGTTGCATGAGGGCTGCAACGTTAGTTATCACTACCTGTTTTTTAAAACTTGAGATCCTAGATAAGATATCAATTCTGTTAGAAATAATATCTTGATGAGGGGATAAATTGTCATACGGTAAGGTTTCACTATCTTGGAAATAGACAATCTCAATTTCAGGTAGGATTGCAAACAAACTTTGTTTTAAGTTTTGTGCATCAAAGCTATCAGAGCAGATAACTAATAGTGGACCACGATGTTGCTCAAAAAAAGCGCCAATAGCACCAACTAAAGTAGTTTGATTTAAATTACCTAGATTTTTAAAGCTTTTAGAATTACTCTTGTTAATGCTACCTAGTATGAGATCATTTAGTTCCATGGTGATCCTGTTGTTTCATGTTGTTGTATACTTATCAGAACAATTTTACACTTAGTTTTAGCACATTAAAAATGACAAATAAAAAAACTTTTGCACTCCTTTTATTTTGGCTCTTCTTTATCTTTGCTTTTAGCTATTTAATCCCTGATTTTTCAAATAATTATCGCTACATGATGGTAGAAGGTGAGGATAGGTTAATTGCAAGTTTCTACGATATTGTAGTCTCTCAATATCGTCACTATTTTACCTGGGGTGGCAGAACTCCACCTCATGTCCTAGCTTCAAGTTTGTTGTATTTAGGTAAAGGTGTAACCGCTTTTGCAACCGCAGCTTGTTACTTATTACTGGTATATTTAATTTTTAAAATCTCATGTATTGAAAAACAGGTATTTACAAAGCACCTTAATAAAATTCTTTTTATCACCACCATGCTTTGGATTTGCACAAGAAACTATGGTGAAGTGTTTTTTATGACGGTAACTGCTTGTAATTACTTTTTTACCACTACTTTTATTCTGTTTTTGTGCACTTACTTTGCTAAAAGCTTTGGATGCAATGTAAATACCGATAAGAAAAACTTCTCAAAAGCTTTACTTCCACTTTTCTTTATTCTAGGTGTAATTGCTGGCTGGTGTAATGAGAATACAGGTTTTGCTATCTGCTTTACATCCTTTTTAGCAATTGTTTACTTCTATCTTAATAAAAAGCTAAGCGCTGTGCATTTATGCCTGTTTTTAGGCTTTTGTGTGGGCTTTTTAATTCTTGTGTTGTCTCCTGGTAATCATGTAAGACTTGAGAACATGGAGAAGGGAAGCTTTGATTATTTTGAACATATTTTTACAGCTATTGAGATCTTCTTTATAAGCTTGTTTGAAAATAGCTTATTGCTAATTGCGATGGCTTATCTTTTGTATTTATCAGTTAAACATAAAATTCTACGTAAGTACAAAGAGCAGTATCTTCAGGCTTTATACCTCTTTATGGTAGGCTTTGCATCCTTAGCTATAATGATCTTCTCACCAAATTTCCCTGCAAGAAGTTCAACTCCTTTTACCTTCTTTAGTATTGCAACAGTGTTGTGTTTATACAACATAGTAAATAAAGAAGAAATTAAGGTAATGTCATCTGTTAAGCAGAAGGTTTTATATGGCCTTGCTCTTTTATATTTTGTAGTTACAGCAAGCAATGCTTATGGCGCTTTATTCACTATTAGGGATGATTGCAAGCAAAGAGATGTAGAGCTTCAAAAGATGATAAGTGAGGGACAAAAAGATCTTGTAGTAGAGCCTTTTAGAGTTCAGACCTCCCGTTACATTTTTATTGCAGATGTAAGACAAGATCCAAAGTATTTTGCAAACCAAATCTTAACAAGATACTATCACTTAAACTCCATTAGAAGATCTTGTGATTATAAGAAGTCTAAATATCCTGCAACAGACTTTCATCTAATCCAAGATTATGGCAAGAAGGTTTGTGAGTCTTCAAAATAAGCTTACACTTTCAAAGTGCAAAAAAAATCTCCACCTCATTTTTTTGGTGGAGATTTTGCATAATTCTTAATGCTCACTAATCTTTAGCATAAATTAACTTGCTAATCTCAGCTTCTTTATCAAGAATTTGCTTCTTTAACTGTGGAAGATCATTATTGATGATGTTTTGGTAGTATCTTGGAGTACCACGTCTTGGAGTACCAGTGGTTACCTCTTGTTCAATACCAGAGTCGATTTCAAAGTCTGAGTTACCATCTGTGATTACAGCCTTATAAATCTCAATATCAACAGTGTTGTTTGCATCAGAAAGAGCTGTTACACACTTTTTACCACAACCAAATTCCTCAAGTAAGGTACCACCATTTCTCTCAACAATAGAGCTTAAATCAGTGGTAAAGAAAGACTGATCAACTAATGCACCAGTATTCTTGTTCTTATAGTCAATAGATGCAGTAATAGTCTTTAAATCAAAATCTGGTAAAGAGTTTTGAATGTTTAACTGTACTACATTATTCACTTGATCGTAGTTTGCCTTAAAGCTTATCTTTGAGAATAAGTTTTGTGAATATAGCAATTAAGTATAATCACTGTTTAGAGAATATAGCTCCTCATAAATATCACTGCGCTTTTTGTATAAGTTACAAAACTGCATTTAATGTACTAACACGATAAATTTTATCTGTATTAGAGAATGATTTATTTTGCGATAAGTCAAAAATCATATGTTTGCTTGCCTAATAAAGCTAATTTGCCTTTAAAGTGTGAGAATGCTTGAAAAATAAAGTTTTAATGTAATAAACAAATTAGAGTATCTTTTTGAGGTTTGTGAGTATATAATTTTCAGTCAACCGAAGATGGAAATGCTTTTTTAGAGCTATCTGCCACAGTTTTAAATTTACTTACTGTAAAAGTCTTAATCAAAACAAAATTATGAATGATCCATTAACTTTAGAATTTATAAGACGCATCAAACCAAACTTTAAAGTAACTAAAAAAGCTGATAAAGAATCCTTAAGAGAGCTTATTCTTACAAATAGAAAGATGAGAGTAGATGTTAGCTTAGGTGTTTTTCGTAAGATCATTCCATCCTTTGATTTACTTGATCCTAGTGCACCAACCGATAAAGAGCTACAAGAAAAGTTTGAGAAGAGACTTATTGTAGAACAAGTAGCTCATCCTTTTAGTTTTTATAAAAATCCTTTTAAAGAATAAGCTACTTAACTTTTGTTTAGTCTGCTACCTTAGCAGAATCGATTTTCATAGCATTCCAAACGTTGTTGGTAATGCGAGTGGTTTTAGCTGGGGTAGGTTGCATAAAGTACATAGTCTTTAGCTTCTCCTCAGATAAATTGATGCTTGGGTTGTTCTTAAGCTCATCGGATAGATTTGCGATAGCTTCATCTACAGGTAGAATGTAACCCATCTCATTAGATAGCTTAGAGGCGTTTTTAGGATCTAATAACCAATCAAACCACTTCATAGCATTGTCGTAATTTTTTGCACCCTTTGGTACTGTCCAACTATCGAACCAGAAGATAGAGCCTTCTTTTGGAATTACGTACTCAATATCGAATTTATTTTTACCATGAGCACTTAGGTGACGGCTTTGAATGATATCGCCAGAGTAACCAATAGCAGCGCAGATTTCGCCTGAAGCTAAATCTGTTACATAACGATTAGACTGGAAGTAAGCGGTATTTGAGGCAAGAGTAGTTAAAATCTTACGAGCCTCTTCAAAATCCTGCTTCTTTTGAGAGATTGGATCTTTACCTAAGTAATGTTGTACAGCTGAGATAACCTCAATTGGGGAATCAATAATAGCAATACCACATTGTTTTAGCTTGTCAGAGTTTTCTTTTTTGAATAGGAAATCCCAAGAATCTACTACATAATCTTTACCAAAGATCTCCTCAATCTTTTGCTTGTTGTAGCCAATACCGATAGAGATTTCGATATATGGGTAAGCGTAGTCATTGTTAGGATCAAGAGTTGCTAATTTCTCAAGTCTTGCGTGGTTTTGTTTAACCCAGTTAGGAATTTTTGAATGATCAATCTTTTGTAGGGCACCTGCTTTTGCCATTCTTGGTACATAGTAACTTACAACGATAGATGCATCAAAACCTGTGTTACCTGCAAGTAAACGAGCTTCTTGTAGTTCATTAGAGTCGAACTCTACGTAATTTGTTTTAAGACCAGTATCTTTTTCAAAATCTGCTACAGTATTTTCACCAATGTTGTAGCTCCAATTCCAAATGTTAACATTACCGCTATCTTCAGCTACAGCCATATTAGTAGCTGATGCTAATACAACAGTAAGAACAGATAAAGATGCTAGCTTCATATCACTTTAACCTCATGGTAAGAAAAATAAAATATAAGCAAAAACGCTTACAACCCTAGGTATTATAAAGAATTTTAGTTAAAAATGCCTTAATTTAGCGATAGAAGGTTCGCAAAATTAAAAAATGTTGCGTGGTAATTGTCAAACATACACTTAAATTAGATAATGAGTTTAAGAAAAGCAAATTAAGGTGAGACGATGGAAAACTTTCAGTTCAATTTAAGTACTAAGTACTACTTTGGTCAAAATGAGCATAAGAATGTAGGTAAAATCCTAGCAGAGCACAAAGATAAGTTTGGTATCCAAAAGATCTTATTAGTCTACGGTCAAGGCTCTGTTAAGCGCTCAGGGCTTTTAGATGATATCAAAGGACAACTTAGTGAATTTAATTTTCCATATGTTGAACTTTCTGATATTCAACCAAATCCTACTGCAACTAAAGTCTATGAAGGCATTAAACTGTGTAAAGAAGAAAAGGTAGACTTTATTTTAGCTTTAGGTGGTGGCTCTGTTATTGATACTGCTAAAGCTATAAGTTTAGGTGCTGTAGATGATGGGGATTTTTTTGATTTCTTTTTAAAGAAGAGAAAACCTTGTATATCCTTAAAGGTAGCCTCTGTACTTACCATTGCAGCAGCTGGCTCTGAAAGCTCACCTAGCTGTGTGATTCAAAAACAAGTTGGCGATAAGGTGATTAAGACTGGTTGTACTACAGAGCTTAACAAGCCTGTAATTGCCATACTTGATCCTACCTTAACCTACACCTTATCTAACTATCAAACCGCTTGTGGTGTAGTAGATATGATGGCTCATATTATGGAGCGTTATTTTACTAATACTGAAGGTTGTGATATTACCGATAGAATGTGCGAAAGTTTATTAAAATCTATAATTCACAATGCCCACTTAGTTTTTGAAGATCCTTTCAATTACGATGCTCGTGCCAATTTGATGTGGGCAGGAGCTTTGGCACACAACAATATTTGTGGTGTAGGTCGTGAGCAGGATTGGGCAAGTCATCACTTAGAGCATCAATTGTCAGCTTTATATGATATTGCTCATGGCGCAGGTCTATCTGTTATATTCCCAGCTTGGATGGAATATGTTTATAACCATGATGTTAAACGTTTCTGTCAGTTTGCCAATAGAGTTTTTGACATTAACATAAATCTTGAGGATTTAGAGAAAACCGCTCAATTAGGAATTCGAGCTTTACGTGAGTTTTTCAAATCCATAGATATGCCATTATCCTTTAAAGATATTAACGCCTCTAAAAATGACATTCCAAAACTTGTGGAGATGTTAGGGGTGGATGAAATGGAAAAATCTGAAGGTCATTTTGTGCAACTTTATCGCCAAGACTGCGAGAAGATCTATTTAATTGCAGCAGAGTATGACTGTAAAAAAGACAATCTTTAAAGATTGCTAAGGATTTATATGAAACAAAAGGATCGCTACTTAAACTTATTATCCTTGCAATATCAAAATCGCTTTGCTGTTTATACCAAGCTTATAAACTTAAGTGCGATTTTAAATATGCCAAAAGGTACAGAGCATTTTATCTCTGATATTCATGGGGAATATGAAGCCTTTTTACATATCATCAACAATGGCTCAGGAGTAATTAAAGAGAAGGTAAAACTTATCTTTAAGGACTTTAGTAAAAAGGAAGTAGACGACTTTTGTAGCCTCATTTACTACCCAAAAGAGGTGTTATCAGTTCAGGAAAAAGCCTGTAAAGATAAGTTAGATTTAAGCTTTTATAAAAACACCATTGATAAACTTATCGTCTTAATCAATTTTCTATCCTCAAAGTATTCAAGAACTAAGGTTAGAAAACTTATGGATGTGGATTTTGCCTTCATCATCGACGAGTTGATGCACGCAAAATCAGATGAGCACAACTCAAGACATCAATATCATCAGCATATTTTAAAATCCATTATTCAATCTGGTTGTGCTGATGACTTTATCATTGCTTTATGTGCCTTAGTTAAAAGACTATCTGTAGATAAGTTACACGTCTTAGGTGATATTTTTGATAGAGGCTTAAATCCTGACAAATGCATGGATTTATTGATGCAGTGTCATGATCTTGATATGCAATGGGGTAACCATGACGTTTTATGGATGGGCGCTTGCTGTGGAAGCCCTATCTGTGCTGTTAATATCCTTTGTAATAACTTGCGCTACCATAACTTTAAGATGCTTGAAAATGGCTATGGTATCTCTTTACGTAAGCTTGCAATCTTTGCCCACAATACTTATCAAGATGAAGAGCATTTTCCTGCTGTAGAAAAAGCGGCTCTTGTTAAAAAAGTGGGGATCATTAACAATTCTCCCTACTTTTTGCACGACTAATATCCATAACTTTGAGAAAGAAATATTCATCATCAGGTAGACCATAACAATTCCTTCTCATCGTTTTTA
>Ga0256404_1014006_pt1 | contig 9997 bp, 10 predicted proteins | sample RumenRJG_01DNA_FD_185990 | JGI IMG/M metagenome (GOLD analysis project Ga0256404, IMG submission 185990) | Bovine rumen microbial communities from Lethbridge, Alberta, Canada - RJG_01 | ecosystem: Host-associated > Mammals > Digestive system > Stomach > Rumen | place: Canada: Alberta | collected...
CTTCTCATTTGGAGATGCAATGTTTATATACTAAAATAGGAGGCCATTTTATGTTATTAATACCAGAACAAATATATGACATAATCGAAGCAAAAATAGAAACAAATAAAAGAAAATCCATGTATTATGAAGATATGATAAAAAGCCAAGAATTAACCGGATTTGAAAATACTAGTATATCAGCACTAAAACAAAACCAATCACAAATTCATTATCAAAGACTAAAAAACAAAGGAAAAGAGTTAGATAGAATATTAAATACATCTCATATTATTGAAAAAAGAAACCTTGAAAGAATTGATATAGGAACATTTTTCTATTATAAATGGTTAGATGAAGATGATATAAAAAGTGCATATCTAGTTGAACAAACAATATCTCCATCAATTGACAATAAATTTATTTCTATAGAAAGTCCCTTTGGTAAAAGTGTAAAAGGAGCTAAAGAAGGAGACATTATAAAATATAAAACTAGTGATAATATGCCAGTACAAACAATACAAATATTAAAAATAAGTAAAAACAGAAATGATTATCTTCAATTTATTTCTTCAGATAGAACGTCTCAAATGATAAAAAATTTTAAGAATAATGAAAACAAATATGAAAAAATATTATCAATAACGGAAAACCAAAGTAGATTAATAAAAATAAAATTAAAAAAATTAAAAGAAAAAATATTAAATATAAAAAATGATGAAGAGAAAGAAAAAATAAGAGAAAAATATCATTTTTAAGTGAAGTATTAAAATCACAAATTAAAGATACACCAAATGATGGAACAATTGGAATAGGTTCTATTGTAGAATTTAGTTTAAGCAATGGATATTATTATTCTCTAGAACTAATAGGTAAAGCATACACTACTGAATACCCATGTCAATATGTAGAATATATTTCAAGTCTTGGTAATGCATTATATGGAAAAAAAGCAGGAGATATATTTACTTTTATGGGTAAAAATAATAAAGAATATACCGGAGAAATATTGAATGTATATAATAAAAATTATGAAGAAATAGATTTACCAAAAACATACAAAAAAATGACTTAGAAAGTAGGATATTATGAAAATAAAATATTATTTAAAAAAAAAAGAAAAAAATACCAATGCAAGATTAGGTAAAATTGAAACAAATCATGGTACATTTGAAACACCTATGTTTATGCCAGTAGGGACACAGGCCACTGTAAAAACCCTATCTCCAGAAGAAGTAAAAGACTGTTCTAGTGGAATTATCCTAGCAAATACCTATCACTTATGGTTAAGACCAGGAGAAGATATTGTTAATAAAGCTGGAGGACTCCATAAATTTATGAATTATGATGGTCCAATATTAACAGATTCAGGAGGATTTCAAGTATTTTCTTTAGCCAAACCAAAAGATATAACAGAAGATGGAGTACACTTTAAAAATCAATACAAGGGGGATAAACTTTTATTAACTCCAGAAAAATCAATAGAAATTCAAAATAAATTAGATAGTGATATTGCAATGAGTTTTGATGAATGTGTAGGTTTCCCTCATACAAGAGAATACGTTGAAGAATCAGTTGAAAGAACATTACGTTGGGCAAAAAGAGGAAAAGATGTTTTTAATAATGAGAATCAATCACTATTTGGGATTGTACAAGGAGCAGAGTTTGAAGATTTAAGAAAACACTGTTGCGAAGAATTAATTAAAATGGACTTTGATGGATATAGTATAGGAGGAACTGCAGTAGGGGAACCTAAAGATATGCAATATAAACAAGTAGAATATTCCTGTAAATACTTGCCAGAGGATAAAGTAAGATACTTAATGGGAGTAGGGGATCCAATAGATATTATAGAAAATGTAATTAGAGGCGTAGACATATTTGATTGTGTATCACCGACCCGTCTAGCAAGACATGGGCATTTTTATACAATGGATGGAAAAATGAATGTAAAAAATGCTAAATACAAAGAAGATTTTACTTCACTAGAAAAAGAATGTGATTGTTATACATGTAAGCATTATACAAAAGCATACATTCATCATTTAATAAAATGTGAAGAAACATTAGGTCAAAGACTATTATCAATACATAATATAAGATATTTAATAAGATTAACAGAAGAACTAAGAAAAGCAATTAAAAATGATAATATATTAGAATATAGATATAATTTTATTAAAAGATATTATAAAAAGGAAATTAAAGATAAAAAATAGGACTATTATTAGAAATAGTTTCTTTTTTTTCATTTTGTATAGACCTATCTTCAACAGCACTAGAAGAGTCACTATTCATAATATTTGAAATTTTAAAAAGCGTTTTAGCATTATTAAAAAGCGGTTTAACTTGATAAACTAAGGGAATAGTCTGATTAATAACACCTAAAGTCTTAGAAGTTCCATCTAAAAAAGAACCCCAAGAAATAGATTTTAAAAAGCTTATACTATTTTTAATAAAAGACGGATTAGAATAAGAATACATAGATTCACCTCTTTAATATAGTTTATGAAAAAAAAAGAAAATGTTACTTTTATATTTAACTTTTTTATAAATTATGCTAAAATCAATATAGTAGGATGGAGGGAGAAACATTATGTTTGGAGGAAAGAAAAAAGAACAACAAAATCAACCAATATCAAATCATCAACCAACTCAACAACTAACACCTCAACAAGAAGTAACAACAATCCCAAGAAAAAATAATGATGAAAAAATAACAAGGCCATTAACTCCGTATCGATATACTATAATTAACGGAGTAGGAAAAAAAGAAACAGGTACATTTGATGCAGAAAGTGCAGACGAAGTACGAGCATTTTTAACATCACTAGACTATCAAATATTAGAAGTAAAAGAACGTTCCAAAATGGATATAGACATTGGAACAAGTAAATTTAATGCCAGTGATTTATCATTTTCACTCACTCAATTATCAACTTACTTAAAAGCAGGAATTCCCTTAGCAGACTCGGTAAGAATTTTAGCAAAACAAAGTAAAAAGCCAGGAATTAAAAAAAGTTTTTTTCAACTAGTATACCAATTACTAAAAGGTGAAAACCTATCAGACGCAATGAATATGCAAGGAAAAGTCTATCCAAAACTATTAATAAATATGGTAAAAACAGCCGAAATGACAGGAGATTTACCATCAATATTAGATGACATGGCAGAATATTATACATCAATGGATCAAACACGTAAACAAATGAAATCAGCAATGACTTATCCAATAGTAGTCTTAACAATTGCATTTGGTGTTTTAATATTCATGTTAACCTATTTAGTACCACAATTTTCATCTATGTTTGAAGAAAACGGAGCACAATTACCAGCATTAACACTTGCAATAATAGGAATCAGTAACTTTATTAAATCTTATTGGTACTTATTAATAATAGGTATAGTTGGTTTTGTATTTATATTTATTCAAATATATAAAAAAAATCAAAAATTTAGAGAAACAATACAAACAATTCTTATGCATTTACCAGTAGTAAAAGATATCATAATATATAATGAGATAGCAAACTTTACAAAAACATTTGCCTCATTATTAAATCATGGTGTATTTATAACAGATAGTATGGAAATACTATCAAAAATAACAAATAACGAAGTAATGAAGAGGATAATTGGGAATACCTTAGAAAACCTAGGAAAAGGAGATACAATTTCCTCTGCATTTAGAGGAGAATGGGCCATTCCAGTAGTTGCCTACGAAATGATTGTAACAGGAGAAACAACAGGACAATTAGGACAAATGATGGAAAAAGTTGCTACACACTTTCAAATGTTACATAAAAATGTTATAGATCAAATGAAAAGTTTAGTAGAACCATTTTTAATATGCTTTCTAGCAATAGTTGTTGGAGTAATATTATTATCAATTATTCAACCTATGTTTTCAATATATAGTCAAATTAAATAAAAAGGAGGAATTACTATCATAAACATAAATATAATTATCTTCTTTTTTTTAGGATTATTTATGGGATCATTCTATACTGTAGTTGGCCAACATTTACCAAATCATGAACCATTTTTAATAAATAGAAGTCATTGTGATATATGTAAACATAAATTATCATTTTTAGATATGATTCCAATTATTTCATATTTATTTTTAAAAGGAAAATGTAGATATTGTCATACAAAAATTTCAAATCTATCAACATATATGGAATTATTTACAGGAATTTTATTTGCCTGTAGCTATTATGTATTTGGATTATCTTATAATTTATTAATCGCATTAGGAATAGTTACTTTACTAATAATAGTATCAGTATCTGATATAACATACTTCATAATACCAGATGAGTTATTAATTTTTTTTACAGGTTATTTTTTAATCATAATAGCATTAAATAATGGAGTAATAACAGCATTATGGAGTATATTATCTGGCTTCTTACTATTTTCTGTAATGTATATTATTATGTTATTTGGAAATTTTATATTTAAAAAAGAAACACTAGGTGGAGGAGATATTAAAATGATGTTTGTCTTTGGCCTCGTACTTCATCCAATAATCGGAATATTCAGTATATTCTTGAGTAGTTTGCTTGCTCTACCTATATCAATAATACTATTATGGAAAAAGAATCAAAATTTAATACCATTTGGTCCATTTCTGATAATAGGAAGTGCCATATTATATTTTACAAAGTTAACACCAGAGATCATATTAAAACTATTGCAAATATAAAGTATAAATAACAATACTCACTTTAATAATGCTAAGAAAAGTAATTAATATTTACTTTTCTTTTTTGTTTGAAAGTATTAAAATAAAATATGTAGGTGAGTACTATATGAAAAATATAACAATTTTACCAGCAGATACATATACAGTAGTTAATAAAACTGTAATAACAGATAAAGATAAAAAAATGATTACAATGTTATATCAACCAATCATAGGATATACCGCTGTTAGTCTATTTTATACTTTTTTAGATGATTTAGATAAACAAGAAGTTATGAGCACAGAACAGACTCATCACCATTTAATGGCAATAATGCAATTAAGATTAGAAGATATCGTAATAGCACGAGAAAAATTAGAAGCAGTAGGGCTATTAAAAACATACTATAAAAAAGATAATATTAACCAATATGTATATTTAATATATTCTCCATTATCAGCACATGACTTTTTTAACCATCCTATACTAAATATTGTTCTATATAATAACTTAGGAAAAAAAGAATATGAAAAAGTATTAAACTATTATAAAACTCCAAGAGTAAACCTAAAAGATTTTACAGATGTCACAGCAACATTCGATGAAATATTCACCTCAGTAAGAGGAACAGTTCTAGAAGAAAATAAAGATATCACAAGACAAGACTATAATAATATTCAACTAAACAAATCAATAGACTTTAATTTAATACAATCAAGCTTTCCAGCTAATAGTATTCATGAAAAATGTTTTACTAATGAAATAAAAGATCTTATTAATAGTTTAAGTTTTATATATAATCTTGATTCACTGGATATGCAAGGTATAGTAAGAAACTCAATAAATGAAAAAGGGCTAATAGATAAAACTCTATTAAGAAAAAACTGTAGAAACTTTTATCAATTTGAAAACTTTGGAAATCTTCCAACTTTAATTTATAATAGACAACCAGAATATTTAAAAAAACCAAAAGGAGATAATTCTAAATGGGCAAAAATGGTATATACCTTTGAAACCATAACTCCATATCAATTATTAAAAGCAAAATATAAAGGAGCAGAACCAACAGATCATGATAAAAGACTAATTGAAAACTTACTAATTGATCAAAAATTGTCACCAGGAGTAGTAAATGTACTAATAAGTTATGTTTTAAAAATAAATAATGAAAAATTAACAAAATCTTATGTAGAAACACTAGCCGGTCAATGGAAAAGATTAAATATTGAAACTGTAGAAGAAGCAATGAAATACACAGAAAAAGAACATAAAAAATTAAATAAAATTAATAACAAATCCGAAAAAGAAAATACAAAAATATCAAATAAAAAAGAATCTCCTCAACCAGCATGGTTAAATAAAGAGCAACAACTTGAAGAAATATCAGATGCCGATAAAGAAGAACTTGATAATATCTTAAAAGAATTAGTATAATACAATTAATTAATGGAGGTAGATTATGAATAAAAAATATATAGGTATAATAGGATGCATATTAGGTATAATAGGATGTTTTCTACCATTTATATCAATATTAGGAATAAATTATTCATATATTAAAGGAGAAGGATTTTTATTATCAGGTCTTCTAATAATATCAATGATTTTAATAATAATAAAAAAAGAAAAATTTTCAATAATACCAGTAATTATGAGTTTATTATTGTATTTATTTAGAACATTATCTATTATAAAATATATTGAAAACTTAAAAATTGGCTTTTATATTATATTAATTGGTATTAATTGTCTATTTATATATGAATTATTGTTATATATAAATAATAATAAAAAATAAATAGCTATTTTAATAATAACAAGAGTATTCTTATACTCTTTTAATAATATGTTTTTTATGTTATACTTAACAAAAAGAAAGAGGGAACAAAATGAAAAAAACATATATATTTGGTCATAAAAAGCCAGACTCAGACTCAGTAATGTCCGCAATAGGCCTTTCTTTTTTAAAGAATCAATTAGGGGATAATACAGAGGCTAGAGTACTAGGAACAATAAATAAAGAATCACAATATGCATTAAATTATTTTCATATAAAACAACCAAAATACCTAAATGATGTAAAATTACAAGTAAAAGATGTAGATTATCATAAAAATTTTTATATAAAAGAAACAGCAAGTATTTATGATGGATATCAATATATGTTAAAAGAAGAACTAACAGCCTTACCAATTACAAAAGATAATAATATTTTTTCAGGACTGATAACATTAAAAGACTTAAGTCAAATATTAGTAAATGAAAATATAGAAAATTTATATACATCATTTAATAATATACTTCATGTATTAAAAGGAGAAATTATAAATCAATCAGATGAAGAAATAATAGGAAAATTACTTGTAGTAGCATTTAGAAGCACTACATTTATTGACAATGTAGAATTATCTCCAAACGATATAGTAATAGTAGGAGATAGACATAGTGTAATAGAGTACGCTATTAATTCATCAGTAAAATTAATTATATTATCAGGAGACTCTTATATAAAAAATGAACATATAGAACTTGCTAAAATGAACCATGTAAATATAATAAGAACTCCATATGATACTTACCATGTATCTAGATTAATAAGTTTAAGTAATTATATAAAAACAATGATAAGAATAGTAAAACCAAATTATTTTTTAGAAACAGATTTTGTATCAGATGTAATAGATTTAAATAATAGACTAAAACATACAAATTATCCAGTTATAGATAAAAATAATAAATGTTTAGGTTTATTAAAAGTAACAGATTTAAGTTCCAAGACACCTAAAAAAGTAATATTAGTAGACCACAATGAAAAATTACAAAGTGTAGAAGGATTAGAAGAAGCAGAAATTGTAGAAATAATTGATCATCATAATTTAGGAAGTATTACAACAAATAATCCAATAAATTTTAGAAATATGTCCGTAGGTTCTACTTGTACAATTATATACTTATTATATTTAGAAAGACAAATAACCATCCCAAAACAAATAGCAGGAGTTCTATTATCAGGAATTCTTTCAGATACTTTAGTATTAAAAAGTCCAACAACAACAGAAAAAGACAAAGAAGCAGTAAAATACTTATCAGAAATAGCTGAAGTGGATTATCAAGACTATGGAATGAATCTGTTAAAATCAGGAACATCTCTAGAAGGTATGACAAAAGAAGATGTATTATATAATGATTATAAAATATTTACAGTGAATGATAAAAATTTTGCAATAGGACAATTCTTTACAATGAACTTTGATGAAATAGCAAAAGACATAGACTCATATATAGAAGTATTAAATAAAGTAGCCGAAGCAAATAATTTTGTTTTAGTAGCACTATATGTAACAGATATTATAAAAAACGGAAGTTATGTAATATATAATAAAAAAGGAGAAAACATCATAAAATTAGCATATAATGAAAATATTCAAGAAGGAGACTTCATAGAAAACTGCATATCAAGAAAAAAGCATGTTGTTCCAGTTATCATGGAAATATTAGAAAGTTAGGTGTCATATGGTAGAAAAAATAGTTGCATTTATTTTATCATTATTTAGTAGTTTAAAAGTAATTCCATTTGGAAAAGAACTAATAGTATTTATCATATCACTAATGCCAATACTTGAGTTAAGAGGAGGCCTTTTAGCCGCATCACTTCTTAATTTAAATCCATTAGAAAGTTATATAATTGCTGTAATAGGAAACATAATACCTATTCCATTTATACTATGGTTTATAAATAATATATTAAATTGGATGAGAAAAAAGAAAAAATTAGAAAAAATAGTAAAATGGCTAGATAAAAAAGTAATAAAACACAAAGATCAAATAGAAAAATATGGTTTTTGGGGACTAGTTCTATTTGTAGGAATTCCGCTTCCAGGAACAGGTGCATGGACAGGTTGTCTAATCGCAGCAGTCCTAGAAATGAATAGAAAAAAAGCTTTTATCGCGGCCATTTTAGGAGTATTAATAGCAAGTATTATAATGATGTTAATATCCTTTGGCTTTTTAAAAATTTTTATATAAAAGGAGAATTATATGACAGAGTTTTTCTATAACGTAATATTATTTTTTATATACTCTGTAATGGGATATTTAATTGAAATTATATCAGTATCCATAACCGAAAAAAAATTAACGCTGAGCAGAGGATATTTAATAGGACCCTATCTTCCAATATTTGGATGTGGGGGGCTTGGTGGTGCCCTATTTCTTTCAAAATATAAAAATGATATTGTAAATTTATTTGTATTAAGTGTAGCTTATTCCTGTACATTAGAGTATATAACAAGCTTAGTACTAGAAAAAATATTTAAACTAAGATGGTGGGATTATTCTAAAAGGAAAATGAATTTAAATGGAAGAATATCCTTAGAAACAGGAGTAGCCTTTGGAATATTTGGAATAATAATTGTATGTTTCATTCAACCATTTTTAGTATATTTACTAAGTTTTCTAACAAAAAAACAAATAATAGTAATAGGAATAATATTATTTATAATTTTATTATCAGACTTTATAATATCAACCTATACTATTTCAAAATTAAAAATTAATACAAAAAAATATACATCAAAAGACTCAACTGCTATTGTTAGAAAAGAAGTAATAGCTCAATTACAAAAATATAGTTTATTTTATAAAAGACTATTCTATGCATTTCCTAATTTCTTAAATTATAAAAATTATATAAAAGTAGAAGACTTTATAATTAATAAAAAGAAAAAAAAGAGACTATGGAATAGAAAGAAGTAACAGGCTTCTTTTTTTTTAATAGAAAATATGCTATTATAAAAAAATAGGAGGTATATAATGGATTATAAAATTAAACAAAATATAAATAAAAATATATTTAGAGGATACGATGTAAGAGGAATATATCCAACAGAATTAGATTGTGACACTGCTTATACATTTGGGCTAGGATTTGGTACTCATATCCAAAAAATAGGATATAACAAATGTATAGTTGGCCATGACAATAGACTATCTTCACCTGCATTATATGAAGCTCTAATAAAAGGAATAACAGAAACTGGAGTAGATATCATATCACTTGGGCTATGTACAACACCAATGTATTATTATGCTTGTATATATTTAAAAACACCAAGTGGAGTAATGGTAACAGCATCACATAATCCAAAAGATGATAACGGTATGAAATTTGCATTCGACGAGTCAGGGAATTGTAAAGGAAAAGAAATACAAGATTTTTTAGAAGAAATATTAGAAGGGAATTTCTTAAAAGGAGAAGGAAAAGTAACTACATATAGTATTCAAGAAGAATATGAAAAATTATTTGAAAAAAGTTTAGATTTTGGTTC
>Ga0256404_1014007_pt1 | contig 9995 bp, 12 predicted proteins | sample RumenRJG_01DNA_FD_185990 | JGI IMG/M metagenome (GOLD analysis project Ga0256404, IMG submission 185990) | Bovine rumen microbial communities from Lethbridge, Alberta, Canada - RJG_01 | ecosystem: Host-associated > Mammals > Digestive system > Stomach > Rumen | place: Canada: Alberta | collected...
GATTTAAACTCTTGATCATATGATTTTGTAATTCTTTTTTGTGCCATATCAATCTCTCCTATTCTCTTATAGATTATATATCAAAATCCTTGAGAATGGGATGTCAATTTTTATTGTACAACATCAGGTTGCTTTGCCTTTTATGGTGCAAACCGTAGTGGCAGATGGGCTGGAAGGGGCATTCAATTACAGAACCTTCCACAGAATCATATGTCAGACCTTGAAGAAGCTCGCAGTCTTGTTAGGGATGGAAACTTTGATGCTCTCTCACTTTTATATGATAATATTCCGAATGTCTTATCTGAACTTATAAGAACGGCATTTGTACCAAAGCCGGGATATAAATATGTGGTAGCCGACTTCTCTGCTATTGAAGCAAGAGTTCTTTCCTTCCTTGCAGATGAAAAATGGAGAATTGATGTATTCAGAAATGGCGAAGACATCTATTGTGCATCTGCCAGTCAGATGTTTAAAGTACCTGTAGAAAAGCACGGACAGAACGCACACTTGAGACAAAAAGGAAAAATCGCAGAATTAGCACTTGGTTATGGTGGATCCGTTGGAGCATTAAAATCAATGGGTGCTATCGAGATGGGTCTTGAGGAAGAAGAATTGCAGCCACTTGTTGATGCCTGGAGAAACTCCAACAGTAAGATTACTTCGTTTTGGTGGCAGGTGGATTCTGCTGTTAAGCAGGCTGTAATCAATAAAAAGACTTCTACTGTCGGCTGCCTTACCTTCTCTTATCAGAGTGGAATGCTTTTTATAGAATTACCATCCGGCAGAAGGTTATGCTATGTAAAACCCAAAATGGGAATGAATCAGTTCGGTTCAGAGTCTGTTACCTATGAAGGTATCAATAGTGGCAAATGGGTCAGAATTGAAAGCTACGGACCTAAATTTGTCGAGAACATCGTACAGGCTGTAAGTAGAGATATTCTCGCCTATGCAATGCGAACTCTCTCCAATTGTTTCATAGTCGGCCATGTGCATGATGAATTGATAATTGAATGTTCCCCGGATGCATCCCTTGATGCTATTTGTGAACAGATGGGAAGAACCCCACCTTGGATTGAAGGTTTGTTACTTCGAGCCGATGGATATGAATGTAATTTCTATCAGAAAGATAACTAAAAAACAGGCACTATGGAATGCGCTCATTTTCCATAGTGCCTTTAATATTATCCTAACATTTCAATAATTACATTAAGAAGTGCGTATGCCTCTTCCTTATAAATCTCGTTGAACTGGCTCTTATAACCCTTGTAGCTATCAACATCAAAGTTAGCAAGTCCACTCTTAAGAATCTCCTCTGCCTCCTGTCTTACACGGTTACCAGAGAACTTGGCGAGTCTCATTTTTTCATAAAACTCTGCACCCTTTACTCCTGTGTGAAGAAGTAATACGGCATAACCGATTTTAGGAGATTTCTCAATCACTCTGCTTACCAACTCAACAAATGTATTAACTGTCTCCTTGGTACTCTCTGCTGCCATAATGATGTCTTCTGCGGATGAGGCTGACACAAGTTCTAATTCATAATCATCTTCTAAAGCATCTCTTGATACAGAATTTGGTACGGCATAATGTCCGAGTTCTTCATTCTGATATAAATTAAATGCTGCTCTTGCGTCCTTCTCCCATGCCTGATCTACGGCCTTGTAAATAACTCTGAATGACTTCTTACCAACTGTAATGGAACTGATGCACTCCGGGTTAGTAACTGTCTTGGCATCGAGTTCTGTGTACTCAAATGGCACCATTACCTCATTGGCTTTGATAGGTTCTCCGTTGTAGTTTCTTGTAAATGTTTTCATTTTAGCCTCCAAACTGCCGTCTGGACGCAAAAGCAAGATACTACCCCACCACTTGGGAGATACCCACCCATGACCGAAAAATGAGCGCACGAAGTCATGGGTACCAATACTTAATCCTCCACAACCTGAAAAAAAGTCGTGAAAGAAAAAATATGTAGTATCCTGCCTTCGGACGTCACTCCGGCCTTATACAATTTTTATTTGAGTTTTTGAAAACTCAGATGGATGCACAGGCATCTATGCAGCCATCTCGGTTTTCAAAGCTTGTCCTATATGGACTGGAATAGTTACAACCCTAACCAATGGTAAACTGAAAATCATCAATCATCAGAACATCAACAGTTCTGTATTCATCAATAGAAAATTCTCTGATTTTATGCTAATATAAAATGTGTCATATGCGAATATACCGTTCCATATGACATAGTTAGGAGGTAATCAAATGCTTACAAATCCGGGTTTCACATTCTCCGGCATATCTGGAGAACATAAAATAGTTCCAACAAGCCAAACTGACCTACCAATATGGGGACCAAATTATGACGAGGCTGTTATTTGCACCTATGATGGAGAACTTGTAAAGGTGTATGATAACGGACCGGGCTTCGGTTTTACTGATGAGTCTCTTGCAATGGAATTTGCAGCAATCGATATTAATGACAAAAAACAAATTATTGATTTCTGTAACAAAAACGGAATGCCAAGTTCAATGCGACAGTTTGGTAATTTTCGCAATGATTACATTTTCTTTGAGGATGACAAAGATAAGTTTTCAAAAGCCATCCCTCTTGCAACTCATCGTGAAAGAACTTGGCTATTCACAATACAAAGAGACATTATCCGTATGAATAAGTGCATAAGATTGAATCAAGCCATACAAGATTCCGATTATGCTGGAATCATTGAAATTCTCTTGTACTTCTGCTTTGACTTGTATGGTCTTGACTTTGAAGGGTCTGAACGAAAAACTGAAACCTTCAAATTCAATCATCACTTCTTTCGCTATGCAGAAGAAAACGGCTATGATAAACAGGTAGGTCCTATTAACTTGTCCATCCATGATTTGATTTCTGGCTTTATCCAAGATATCGATAACGCCTTTTTAGAATCAGAAATGTGCCATTCATATGGATTTCCTCATAAAGATAAATATGTAGAAATCTATTTCTCCCTATGGCAGCACTTACATAGCATTTTTTCAGGAGTCATCCAATCAACAACCATTGTCGAAATAACTCCATTTGGTTCAGTAAAAATGACCACACCAATTCCAATCGAAACCATGACTGAAAGTGACAAGGATAGCATCATAAAAACCGCCAAGTCTGTATTTACAGATTTATTCAAGGAAAACCTAAAATCGGTTTATCCTGAAATTGTTTTCAATAAAAAAGGCATTCCAGAATCATCGTGGAGAATCCCTACTCTCATTGATGCTATGTATTTGGAATTGTTTTTCAGATTCACTCCAAGTTCGAGCGTTCGTAAATGTGCTAATCCTACTTGCAACAATTTCTTTACTCGCACAAGTAGCCGTCCAACTAAAATTTATTGCACCGAAGACTGTGCTAAATTAATGGCCAAACGAAATGAACGAGCAAGGAAAAAAGCTATCAAATAATTACCTTGTGTTGCTTTAATTGTACTTTGTGTGCTATAACATATTCAAAAGGCACATACTTATAAGTTGTAGCCATATTTCATTCGTGAAAGGAATATATTATGACAGATGATAATTATGAAATTCTCGTAAAGAATATTGAAATGCTCATGCAAAATAAGAACATGATTCCTGCCGACCTTATCCGTGAAACTGGCATTTCACAGTCACAAGTAAGTAAAGCATTAAGCCGTACACAGAAGACTCAATTCACATTTGAACAGATCTGGACTATCGCAGATTACTTCAAAGTTTCCATCGATTACCTTGTTGGCCGTAAGCCAACTGCTGCAATCTCTGAACAATCAAGTAATAAGGAAATCTGCAAGGTTCTTATGCAGCTTATTGAAAGTGATGTGGTTACCTGTGCCGATATGGAAATCGAGGAAGATATGTATGAAGAAGTGATTCCTCCTAATGGTGGCTTCCCTTGCGAATGGAAAAAAGGTACAAATCCATATAAAATGTTTTATTTTTCCAATTACATCAATCCCGATGTTGAGGGGTGGGATGAATTTTCCCTTGACGATTTAAGTCAAGACTTCTTAATCAACGGAAACTATAACCAAAAATCAAAAGAGATAAATGACTTCCTTGCCTACTACTTCAAACTCTATGACCTGTACAAGCACAACAATCTTGAACGAGAAATCTTCGATCAGGCTATATCCGACCGACTTGATAAACTTGAACATTAAAAAAAGCCGAAGTTATCTGATTAGACCTTTTACAGTCTTAATAACAGATAACTCCGACTCTCAGTTCCTCGTATTATTACGGGACTACTCGCGGTAGCTTCCTTTCGCTATTTATTTACAGCCATTTCCTTTGCAACCTTAACTTGATAAACAAGGTCATCCCATGCAATGGTTTCTACCTTATCCTTGTCCTGTTTTACCTCCAATGTAACACTTTCCCCATCAACAATTACATCACAGAACCTTGGTGCCTGAGGCTTTGTGCTACGGAGGTTTAAAATTGACTTTCTCATATCATCACACCCCCTTAAGATAATCCGAAATAATGCTTTTTACATCCGGGGTAACTTTATCATCAAATTCAGTTCCCATGATTTCCTCGTAAAAAGCCTTCGCAACATCGTCCAATTTACTCATTGGCGTTTCATTTGAATAAAATACCTTCTGCCATTTCCACTCTTTGCTTTCTTTCCAAACAAAATAGCAATCAACTCCATAAACACCTTCATGATTTTCAAGTGCGAGTGGTATCATAACTAAATCTTTATCTCCACTAAACTTTTCACAGCATATTATTTCCCCGCCAACATACCATTTCATAGCTGGGTTCAAATGGTCTACTGGATAATAGCGGTATCCATATTCATCGTTATTGTCATCATCCGGCTGCTCCGATACGAGTTTCATATCTAAATATCTCTTCTGAACCTCATATTCGAAGCCACCCTCAAATTTCCATTCTATTTTATCATCTGCCGTGTCTCTTCGCAGTTTTATAAGAAACTGAATGAGCAACTCCGTATTACTACCAGGTACTTTCAAATCCGTGTTAATTAATGTATTGATGCCAACTTCAAAAAATTTAGCAAGTTTCCACACAACATCAATACTAAGTTTCTTTCCTGAACCTTCCTTTGTTGTTCTGGATATATAGCCAGCACTTACACCTAATATTTTCTCGATGTCTCCGATGCGAAGTTCATGCTTTTTCGCAAGAAACGAAATATTACTACTAAGTATGCTATTATCAAAATCACCAAGCCCCTCAATATATGCGTTGATAAAATTCTCCTGCTCCTGTAAAAGGCTTACCCAATTACTTGAATCTTCGTCATGCATAAGGCTACTTAACATATTTTGTATTTCATCTCTTACCTGTATAGCCTTTATGAGTTCTTCAAAATTTTCAGGCTCAATAATCTCATAAAGTTCTCCGTATATTTCAAATTTACCTTCCATATATTCATCAAATTGACGAGACATAATCCAACCCTCCATTCATTTTGTACTGTAATTATATTATTTGAACCATTAAATGTCAATAGTTCAAATTGTGTTTATTAGTTCAAATATAAATCAAAAGCCGAACAGAAGACATGGCACACCTGTAGTGCAGGTTTTACCTAAAATCCTCTGTCCGGCTAATAAAAGGGTTATTGTCACTTAGCCGTGACACCACTATAAAATTTTTCTGTTTAACATATTTACCAGGTAGCGAAGCTGATATTTTTTGTACTTTCCGTAGTTCAAATTATAACAGAACATTTGTTCGGTTGTCAATCTCTTTTTAAATCAAATTATTTCTATCCGGCTTTGAGTCCACTCCCACACGGAAGAAAAACTCACTAAACTCATCTGTTTCAAATATCTCCAACAATTCTCTCATATTCCATATCAAGTTTGCCGTAGGTATATCTTTCCTATCAAGCCAGAACACTTTTCCTTCTTCTGAAGATTTTATTTCTCCTTCATACTTATTGGTCTTATACAGCAAAACAATATATCTTGTTCCATCTTCCTGGATCCAATCCTTAAAACCACATGGCTGCAAGTCTGAAATTGTGAGACCTGTTTCTTCTTTAATCTCTCTTATCATAGAATCCCTCAAAGATTCTCCTTCTTCAATATGGCCACCCGGAAATACCAAGCCACCCTTATATTTAGTCCCTGTCTTTTCCTGAACTAAAACAGCATCATCATTATATATAAGGCACATATTCGTTAATTCAATTTCTGTTTTTCTACTCATTTTCTTCATCCTCCGACATTTTCACACTTTATTATATCAAAAGTGTAGGTTTTCTGATATAATAAAATTTGGGTTTTTATGCACATAAACATAATTGGAGGCGAGAACTTGAAGATATCAACCTTTATGGATTTCTGCTCTGGTATCGGCGGTGGCCGATTAGGATTAGAGCAAGCAGGATTAAAATGTGTTGGATATTGTGATACCAGCAAATTATCTGTAAAGACATATGAGCTGATGCATGATACGTCAGATGAACAGTACTTTTATAATTTAAAACGAATAAAATGTGAAAAACTTCCTTCATTTGATATGCTGATTGCCGGATTTCCATGTCAATCATTTTCAGTGATAGGACGCAAGGATGGTTTTTCTGATGACAGAGGTCAAATTATATTTCATATTGCAAGAATACTCGAAGAAACTCAACCTAAATGCTTTCTTTTAGAAAATGTAAAAGGGTTGGTCACTCATGATAAAGGACAAACGATAAAAATCATCGAGAAAGAACTGAATCGTGTAGGGTACGATGTTACATACAAAGTTTTAACCAGCCTTGATTACGGTGTTCCTCAAATGCGACAAAGAGTATATTTTATTGGCATTAGGAAAGACCTCAACAAATCAATTGAAGATTTTAAGTGGCCTGCTCCTGTAGATAAGCCAAGTCTATCGGACTACTTGATTGATGACAACATAGCATCTGACGAACGATTGGACATCTTGGAGCACTATCTCCAAAATCCAACTAATCAAGGCAAATATACGATTGATGATTTAAGAAAAATGGAGGGAATGATTTTAGATACTCGAATGAACGACCTTCGCATATACGATGGCCGATGCCCTACCCTCCGTGCTCAACGAGATGGTGTTTTGTATGTAAAAAACGGAATTATTTATCAATTGACTGGCTATGAAGCATTATTACTACAAGGCTTTCCAAAAGAATATGCAGACAAAGTCAAAGACATAGTCAGTGACCGTCACTTACTGATGCAGTCTGGAAATGCAATGACCGTTAATGTTATCAAAGCTTTAGGAATTTCCATTATAGATTTATTAAATTCAGAGGAGGATTAAAACATGGCTATTTGGGAAGATTTTGAAATTGATTGTACTGAATATCTAAATGCAACCTTTGGCGATTATGCCACATTCACTCATCAAGGCGGAGAGGACTCAACAGTTCCTGATATTTTAGTCGAGACACAGAGTGGTAAGTCTTTTTATATTGAGGCTAAACATTGTCCTGCACAATGTGGTCAGTTTGTTTTACTACCTGACTTAGAAACCTGCACCTTCGAATACAGCCGTCAAAATGCCAACCGCATCAATAGATATGCTGAAATGATTATGGCTCACATGAATCAATCATTCGATGAATTCAGAGAAGCAGGAACTGCCGGAAAAGATATAGATATGGCAAATAGTTCACAGATTTTTTCTGATTGGATTATCCAGATATACCAGGAGAAGGGTGCAGATTTTATTATTACAAACGATTATACAATTCTACCTCTTGAACGATTCTTGGATTATTTTGAGGTAACAGGAAAATATCGTATCAAAAGAAGTGGATCAGGCAATGTTGGAAAAAGTAGACTTCAGCCAGTTATGGATTACATCTCAACTCACGATTATGTAATAAGCAATTCTCGAGTTGATGGGGATAAATTATTTGTTTCTTCAAGTCAAAACTTACATGACCAGCGTTTCATTTTGCGTGGTATAGAGTATATGTTCTCTCTTCGCGGTCAAGAATATGAATTAAGAAAACTATCTAATACATATAACGCAAATGTTATTTTTTCAATCAAAAAGAAAAATGCCTCTCCGGGATTATCCAAAGAGGCATTCATTGAGGCACTTAAATAGTTTCATCACAGAATTTAACATATTGTTTTATTGCATGGCGGTAGGTGCTCATATAATATTTACCAATAGGGAATGATGTTTTGTATTGTTTCATTTCATCACACTCCCCTTTATTACTGAATAAGAATAACAAATGTTCACATCGGTCATTGTGATACTCCTTATCAATATCACAATGGCCGATTTCTCTTTCTATTCTCTTCAAACGAGATATAGTATCCCCTGCAACCTTTTTATTTTTACCTGCATCCAACATCCATTTTCTAAATTCAACTTCATTCATTATATCTTCCCCCTAACCGCATTTCCTATTTCCACAGCTATGTATTGCAATACATCGATTACCACGGAATTTCCGAATTGCTTATAAGCTTGATTAAAACTATCACTGATTTTATAAGAATCTGGATACCCCATAATTCTTGCACATTCTCTCGGATGTAATTTTCTTGTTTTTCCGTCTATCAAGTATCCACCTGTCTTTGCAAATATGCCACCACCATACGCAGATAGTGTTATAGCAATTCCTTTTATACTATAGATTCGTTCTCCTTGACCGCCTTTGTTTACCGTTCCTAATCTAATGGTTTTATTGCTATATTGGTTATCTTCAGTATCATTAAAATATGTATCAGGTCTCTCTACAAATAAGTCCTTGACTGCTTCGGCATCATCCAATAAGAAATCCTCAACATGACGCTGCAACTTGAATGGCTTCGGATAAGAAAAGTCAGATATATCTAAATCATTTCTAAAGCAGACCATATAAATTCTTTCTCGCTTTTGAGGAACGCCATAGTCAACAGCATTAAGCACCTTCTGATAAAATGTATATCCCAACTCTTCCATTGTACCTTTTACAACTTCCAATGTGTGACCGTTGTCATGAGTGGCAAAATTCTTTACATTTTCCATAAAAACAATCTTCGGTTTCTTTTCTTTTACTATTCTTGCAACATCAAAGAATAGTGTTCCTCTGCTATCTTCAAAGCCTCTCTGCTTTCCACTAATCGAAAAAGCCTGACAAGGAAATCCCGCACATAAAATATCATGATCTGGTATAGTCTTTTCATCGACCTGCGTTATATCCCCTTCTGGAACATCTCCAAAATTATCTGCATAAACCTTCTGAACAGGCTCATCCCATTCATTTGAGTACACGCATTTTGCCCCTAATGACTCCAAGGCTAATCTGAACCCGCCTAATCCGGCAAATAAATCGATGAAGGTTAACCCATCTAATGTTTTTTCTTTAATCTCAATCATCTCGTTGCTCCTTTATAATGGCATATGAAAATTATAGCGCAGTGCGCTATAATTTTCAATTCAAAAAAAAAGAATCTTGTCGATTCTTTCGTCTAATCATCCTCATCCAAGACCTCTGCAGCCTTGCTCGGATTTTTCATCAATTTCAATAAATACTCTTCAAACTTTGGTCGGCAGATAAGCCATCTATTTCCATTGTATAAAGCAAATCCACCTTCGTTCAGTTCTGCCATTCTTCTCATTTTCTTAATTCCGATGTTGAAGTAAAACCCTGCCTCTTTAAGGGAAATCATATATTTCTCCTGGATAGGCAGCTCATAAATTCCTGTTGGTTTCTGCATACGCATCACGCTCCTTTGGTTTATTGGCCATAATAGGCGTTTGCGAAACGCTACAAGCCGCATAAATACGGCACATTTTTTGTTACAAAATTAAATATCTCCTCACGGGTTATGGTATAATAGGCGTTTGCGAAACGCTACAAGCCGCATAAATACGGCACATTTTTTGTTACAAAATTAAATATCTCCTCACGGGTTATGGTATAATAGAATTGCCTAGAAACTAACAACCAAGCCCCGAAAGGAGACATTTATATGATACCACATAAACAACTAAAATTGGCAGATATTTTTGAAGATTGCCAA